>ENA-ORMN01001787-ORMN01001787.1-human-gut-metagenome-genome-assembly--contig:-NODE-1787-length-20270-cov-8.821766_pt1 | contig 20270 bp, 15 predicted proteins | sample MGYA00242102_ERZ508993 | MGnify/ENA primary metagenome ERZ508993 (study PRJEB26280, sample SAMEA2338770) | human gut metagenome | biome: human gut; feature: human-associated habitat; material: faeces...
GCAGGAATGGAAGAATCGGATTAAAGCCCAGGTGAAGGCGATTCTGAAAGAAAAGCCTGAGGCGGTCTATGTGGAAGGAGAGGTATTTTACACCTATCCGGTCGTCCATGCCCTGCGGAAAAAACATGTGCCGGTGCTGACGATGATTAAAAAAGAGGAAAGAAAATTACTCATAAAAATACCTTCTGGCTCATGAAAAATAAAATGACAGAATGTTCTTGCATTTTGTTTTTTGTGTGCTATACTACAAAGAGGAGCCGGTCTTTCCGGCGAAAGGAAAAAAGTGAATAGATCGAAGGGAAAAGGGAACGCAGTGTGAATCTGCGGCAGTCCTTGCTGCTGTAAGGGTGACGAATGGTCAATAACCATTGGCGAAAGCTGAGAAGGAAGACCAGGAGGCTGACCCCGAGCCAGAAGACCTCCCCTTTGATTTTGAGATGTATCCGTTTCAATGGAAGACTGATGCATGTTCCAAAGAGACGGATGAAGGTCGATCTGACGTCTCTTTTGGTTCTGTGTGTCTGGAAAATTCTTCCAGGCACTTTTTTGTGCTTATAGGGCCGAAAAGTCCTTGCACGCCTGTGCTTGCACAGAGGTGTGCAAGACCTTGAGACCCGCCCGACATGAGCATAAAAGCGGAGCGAAGCTTCGCGATATGCGAATGGCGGGGAGAGGATTGCGGGAGTTGCTTTGCAGCGGAGCAATCCGGTAAGCATTTTGTACCTACTACACCTAGCATTTAAGGAGGAAACAAATGAAAAAGAAGACTGTAAGTCTGCTGCTGAGTCTGGCTATGTGCCTGACCATGCTGCCGGGACAGAGCGTATTTGCAGCAGAGACATCCACAGAGACCGAGACCGAGGCAGCCAGCGAGAGCACTGGCAACCATGTAGAGAATCTGATCGTTGGAACCATCGCAGATCAGAACGTATTCAACTCCCTGACCCAGACCGACGCTTTCGGACGTATGAACTACAATGGCTTTACCCAGGGTGACTTCGTATACCGCGATGAGAACAACAATCTGCAGCCCTATTTCTGGAAATCCTTTGAGATCTCCGAGGATGGAAAACAGAATACTGGATGCAAATGCGTCCGGCTGCGTTTCTTTCTCCATCGGAATCCCGACAACGCCGTAAATCTGCTGCCCGGTACGGATGGCGAGATACAGCCGTTTTGCTTTTGGAAAGTTTTGCGTCGTTGCTCCGGCACGTTTCCGGTTCTGCCAAACCCAGCGGATCGCATCCTGCTCCCGATCCGTGTCCGGAGCGCTGTATGGGCTGCTTCCGTCAGCCGGGTAAATGATCCCTTGAGCCGGTACACCGCCCTGCACCGGATAAATCAGGATGTCCCGCTGCATGAGCTTTTGTATCTGCGTTGCGGTAATCCGATAGACCTCCTCCGGCGTTTCGGCCTTTTGGAGCTGCCTGTTCATATCAAAAAGGAGCTTCGTGCGATAAGCGTCCCGCGCGGATAGCTGCGCATGGGCTTTGAGCTTTGCGGCAAGCGTACCGGTCAAAAGCGCCGCTGCAAACATGACGGCAAAGGTTATTGGGTATTTGCTGCCATAGGCTGCCAAAGACAGCCGGGGTTCCGTCAGAAAATAATTGAACAGGATGACACTCAAAAAAGCGGACAGCACACCGCAGGTATATCCGCTGGTAAAAGCGGAAGTCAGAAGCACCCCCAGCAGGTATACCATGATGATATTGGCATTTGCAAAGCCGAGCCGCAGAAATATCCATCCGATGACCGTCGCAGCTGCCAGAATCCCGACGGTCAGAAGCAGTTCCCGAGCGGTCGGAAACACCGGGCGAACGGCAGAAAGCCGTTTTCTGCGGTAGCTTTTGTAGACTTCCGCATCCGGAATAATATGAATGTCTGCCTCCGGCGCAAGCGTAATGAGCCGTTCCGTCAGCGTCGGTTCACTCCAAAAATGCCGCCGCTGTACGCCGCTTCGCCCAATCACAATTTTGGTCACATCAGAGAGCCGCACATATTCCGCGATCTGTGCTGCCGCATCTTCACCATGCGTTGTGACGATCTCTGCGCCAAGCTGCTGCGCCAGACGCATATTCGCCTGCAAGCGAACGGTATCTTCCGCGTTCATATCAGCGTCTCCGGGGGTCTGCACATAGAGCGCGGTAAGGCTGCCGCGAAATGCCTGCGCCATTTTCCCTGCCATTCGTACAATGCGTTCATTGGACGGAGACGAGGACAGGCACACAAGAATATGCTCTTTTGGCATTTCATTTCCTTTGTTCTGCACATTTTCACCACCCCTCTTAAACGATATTACAGCACCAAAATGTGAAGGTTTCTACTGCGTCCAATCGGATTCGCTGTTCGGAAAAGAAATTTGCTCTGAATCATAGATCACGATTTCTGCATGGGTATGACTGCTGCGAAACCGGGAAAGCTTTTCCTCAAGTTCGTCAGGAGAAATATCTCCGACCAGATGCATGCACGGCTCATGCTGCTGTTGTTCGGACGCTTCCTCTGTTCGTTTCTGATTTTCCGCCAGAAATTGCTCCAGACGTTTCATCAGAAACCAGCCAAACAGAAATATCATGGCTGTTCCGACGATCAAAACAACATCTTCCACATACCCTCACCGTCCGTTCATATCCGGAAACACTTTTGCAGCGCCTTATATTCACCCAGCGCTAAAATTGTTATTTCCCCTGACAGCACCGTATCCGGTGTAATTGTAACGTCGGTTTTTCCCGAACGTTTGATGCCAAGAATGTTGATTCCAAACTTTCTGCGGATATCCAGTTCGCCAATACTTTTCCCGACCCAGCATTCCGGCACTTCCACCTCAAAAATGGCGTGCTGATCATCGATCTCTATGTAGTCGAAAATATGATCGGAAGTATATCGAATTGCTGCCCATTTTGCCACCTGTTTTTCCGGGTAGACCACATGGTCTGCACCGTTGCGAAGCAGAAACTTCGCCTGTACATCCCTCTCGGCACGCGACACCACACACTTCGCACCCAGATCCTTCAGCAGCGAGGTGGTTTCCAGCGAGTTCTGAAAGTTACCGCTGACGGTCACGAAGCAGACGTCAAAATTTCCGATGCCGAGAGAGCGAAGAAACTCCGCGTTTGTACTGTCGCCGATTTGTGCGTTGGTGACATACGGCAGCACATCATTGATTCGTTCCTCGTTTGTATCGACCGCCATGATCTGATGCCCCAGTTGAGAAAGCTGTACTGCGGTATGCCGTCCGAAGCGGCCTGTGCCAATCAACAGAATGTTTTTCATGAGAAAATACTCCTTATCCAATTGTAATTTGTTCCTGCGGCAGCTTTGCTACGGTTGCTTTTTTGCCGGAAAGTGCCGCATAAATGAGGGTAAGACCGCCGACTCTGCCCAGATACATGAGCAAGATCAGCACCATTTGCGATGGAATGCGCAGCTGCGGTGTAATACCAAGTGTCAATCCCACCGTCCCGACCGCCGATGCCGTTTCATACAGGCAGGCAGACAGCGGAAGATTCTCATATACACTGATAAAGGCAGCACCGCCAAAGAACAGTGCAAGGTACATCATCAGAATTGTCGCAGCGGTCTTGACGGCGCCGCAATCGACTCTGCGTCCGAAAAATTGAGCGCTCTCACGCCGGCGGAAGGTCGCAGCAGCATTGGCAACCAAGACCGCCAGCGTCGTTGTTTTCATGCCGCCTGCCGTAGAACCCGGAGAACCGCCGATGAGCATCAAAAGGATCATCACGCCCTGCGACGCACCGGACATCGCGGACAGCGTTACTGTGTTGAAGCCCGCGGTCCTCGGTGTGATCGACTGGAACAGAGCTGCCTGGATCCGCTCTCCAAGGGGAAGCGCATCAAAGTCTACGAAGAAGAACAACAACGCCGGAAGGACGATCAGTGCGAATGTCGTGACAAGGATCACCTTGCTCTGCATTCGGTAGCGGTGAAACCGCCACTTGTTTTCGCAGACATCGTCCCATGTCAGAAATCCGATGCCGCCGATCACGATCAGCAGCATGATCGTGATATTGATTCCCGGACTGCCGGCGTAACCGGTAAGGGACGGATAGAGATTGTTTTCTGTCCCAAGAATGTCAAATCCGGCGTTGCAAAAAGCAGATATGGAATGAAACACCGCCATCCAGACGCCGCGCCATCCATAGTCCCGGCAGAACGCCGGCAGCATGGCAAGCGCCCCCAGCAGTTCAATCAGAAACGTCCCTCGCAGGATAAAGCGTGTAAGACGGACGATCCCGCCTACCTTTGGTGCTGAGATTGCATCCTTCATGGTGCTGCGCTGCATCAGAGAGATTTTTCGCCCGGACAGCAGCGCAAACGACGCTGCGACAGTCACAACGCCAAGTCCTCCGATCTGGATCAGCGTCAGAATGACCGCTTGCCCAAAGGTTGACCAGTAGCTGCCTGTATCCTGCACCACAAGCCCCGTCACACACACGGCAGATGTCGCGGTAAACAGCGTTTCATTGAATGGCGTTACACACCCGGCTGTTGTGGAGATCGGCAGCATCAGCAGCAACGCTCCGAGCAGAATGCCCCCGGCAAAGCCAAGTATTATAATTTGAAAAGACGAAAGACGACGTTTTCGATGAATGTTCTCTTCCGGCATAAAGGCATCTCCTTATTTCTGTTATCGTTATATTATACGGTCGGAGACTTTAAGGTTGGATAAGGGACATTTGCAGTGCATTAAGATTGAATAAAGATTGGGAGCTTGCTTGTGCAATGCTTTTCTCCTGCCATGCGAAGTGCTTATGAACATTCGGTTACAAGCAAATAAACTCGTATAACAAGCAGTAACCTCTTGCATGTGTCAGGTGACCGTATGAATACAATGCCCTGCACCGATTCCTTTTCCTATCTGTGAAGCTCCTTTTCCCGCCGCTTTTGATAATCCTCCAGGTATCGATCCAGATAAACCTTGTTGACGGTGGCCAGGATCGTGCTGCGCAGAAGATCCTTTGCATCGGACTGCGTCTTACCGATTCCATCTCTCGCCGGAGCTATACCGAACGCTGCACCGAGCATATTCTCAAATTCATCACAGAAATAGTCATAGGCGGTCTGAAGGGGATAGTTATCCTCCTGTATGCCGAACATCAATCGAAGCCCTTCAAGCCGGACAACGGGCTTGACTACGGCAATGAACAGGAGTCGTGCGAGGTGTTCCGCTGTGTATGCCTTCTTTATCGGGGATGGGATCAGACCCTGTTTCACATAATTGCTCACCATGGAGCTTGTCAACTCCGATTCCCCCAACGGCGCAAGGTGAGCGTTGACATAGCGCACCACCTGCTCCAGATAAAGCCCGACGTTCGGGATCTGCTCATAACGCGGCAAGCGGAAACCCTCAATATTCTCTATCAGGCTGTTCACTTCCTTTTCCATGCAAATATTATACACGTTTCTCGTTAAACTTTCAACTGTTTTGTATAAGCTTTTAACGGGTTTTTCGAAAGCTGCTTACGGAATAATAAAAACCTGATAAAATACCTGTGTCGATTTGCAAAATCGGGTGAAATGCTTCTTATTATTAAGAGGACGTACAATGAATCGGTTTCGTATTGTCGCAGACACAAGCTGCGGCCTTCTCACGCCGCATCTGCGTGGTGGATAAAGAGACTGTTCATTGTTCAGGAGCAAGCTTCATTTTCTGCCAATGCACTTCCTCTCAGGAAGAAGACGTACTCAGCATTGATTTGAATCTCCGGGGCGACCTCGATTGAACCGTTCGAATCATTGGTTCTTCCGATGCCGTCTTTCGAAAAACGGAGCTGCTGCAAAATCAAGTGATGTTTGCAGCAGCTCCTTTTAGCTTGTCAGTATTTGATTGTTTCGATTCCGCACCGTGCTCGCACCGTTAAAGACATTGATTCTACCGACTTCTGCAATGTTTTCTTATCCGATGCTGCCGTTTGCGGAACGCTGTTTTTTTATTTGCATCACAGCTTATCCGAGCAGTTCAATGCCGAGTGTGTGACGCAGTATCCTGACAGCATCATTCACCGTTACCTCACCGTTGAAATCGACATCGGCAAGGCGGCACTGATTCTCGGTGAGTTCAATAATGCCCATCGCTTTACGAAGCACCATAAGAGCATCAATGCCATTGATGCAGCCGTCCATATCGACATCTCCGAGCAAATGGTAGACGGTAGAAACTGTCATATCGTTCATAACGGGTTCTCCGTCGTAATCCCATCCGCAGAAGACATAACCCTGATGTTCAGGTGCAGCGGGGAATTCGCCCGAATCGATAACATCTCCCCTGCCCACAGTCAGCGTGCCGATAACCGCATTGTTGTTGAGGCTGTCAACGAAAGTCACTGTGTAAGCAGTCATGGACCAGCGTGCGTTCAGTGTGATATTGCCGTCAACAAGATAAACAGTTTCATCAATATACCTTGTGCCGTTCTCATCAAACCAACCTATGAAGTCAAATCCTTCACGGTTGGGAACAGGCAATGTACCAACGGGTTGACCGTAAGTTACTGTGATTTCCGCAGGACTGACTTCGCCGCCGCGTGCGTCGAAGGTGATGGTATAGTCGTTAATCGTCCACGTTGCTGTATATACAACGTTTTCGGTAACAAATTCCGCAACCTCGGGTGTCCACCCCGCAAACGAATAGCCTGCACGCATGGGAGTTCCGTTGAAGTTCGGAGTATGCGAACCCTCCTGAGCAAAGTACTGCTGATCTGCAAAGATAACTTCGCCATCTACACCATCGGTGTACCTTACAGAATAACTCGGAGTTGAGTTAACAGCAAGGCCGTTGATGTCGATACCGCTGCCGAGAATGTCCACAAAATGAGTCTCTCCGGTGTCCGTCATTGAGTAGATGTTGTTTGAAGCATCCGTTATGTAGAAGAGATCGGTTGTTGCATCATAAGCCATTTCGGTTGCACCCGCATAGACGTTAACGCCAACGCCCGACATAACGACTGTCCTGTCTGTAAGATACTTGTCGGAGTACCTAATAAGCTTGGGAACAGAGGTTGCCCAATCATTGCCCATTGCGTAAACAGCACCGTCCTTCACTGCAACACCGACCATTGTACAGTAATCGGAATCCATAATGTAACCGGACATGTAATTTGTTCCGCCCGCCTGCAAAGTTGCAGTATTGTATTGGAACATATAGAATCCGCCGACCGCATAAAGAAGTTCGTTATCCGGATCGTATGCAATATCGTTGATGCCCGTCCATGCTTCGAGACCGCCTAAGCTCACGCTTTGGCGGGTCAGTATGTCGTATCGGTAGAGTTGATAAGAAGCTCCGCTTTCAACGACATAGAACAGGAAGTTATCGCCGTATGCAAGACCCTTAATCATCGAACCGCCGCTGAATTCAGCGATGGTTATCGCCGTCTGTGCGGGCAGAGCGGGATTGAATGCGATCAAAGCATCTCTGTTTGCCGAAACAGTGTATGCAACGGAGGAAGCCCCGGGCTGTTCAACTATTTCAACCGTGCATTGTGCAGATACACCTGTTTGGTTGCTTGTGACCGTTATTACAGTGCTGCCGACTGCAGCACCGGTTACAAGACCGTTTTCGTCAACGACTGCAATACTTTCATCAGCCGACGTCCAAGTTACGCTCGTATCCGCCGCGTTTGAAGGACGTACCCTCGCTTCAAGCTGTGCAGTTCCGCCTACATAAGTGCGAGCAGAAGTCTTGTTAAGCAATATGCCGTTAACGGTGCTCTGCGGCAACTCACTCTCATCCGGAATGAAGGCCATAAGTCCTAAGAATGCTTCACCGTACTTAATGGATGAACCTTCGCGTGTGTAGAGGCTGATTCCTCCGAGATTTACCGAATACGGTTCCTCGCCAAGCTGAATCATTACAACGCCGCTTGCATACTTAAGACCCTGTGTGCTGTATGTTGCATTGAGATACAGTCTGTTCGTACCATAGTCATACGCCATCTGAGAATTGTACTGCATGTTGCCGTAGTAGTTGTTGCCCGTGAAGACACCGGCGCCTGCAATCGTCATGAACTCCTCATACTCGCCCGTCGCCTTATCCACCGTATATATAACGGTCTGTGAAGAGTCGTTTGAAGGAGATCCTGCTGCATAGAGCTGTCCCTGCGCATCACATGCAAGAGCATATACAGGTCTGTTAAAATCGAGCTGTGCAATAACGTTTACACTGCCGGTATTCAGGTCAACCGTCACAAGCGACGCAGGGCACTGAACTGCCTGATCGGTGCTGTACTCGTAGGTATGGTGAAGCGTAAGGCCGTACAATGTACCTGCTGCATAATCCATTGCAAGTGCGGTAATCTGATCATTGTAAGTATCAATGTTCGCCGTACCTATTGTTGTGTAAGCCGAGAGGTCGTTTTCATCAATCCTGAGGAAAGCTCCCTTATCATTGAAGGCATAGTAGTAACCGTCATAGTAAACGCCCGAACGCAGCGAGTAGACGCTTATCATGCTCTTGTCAACAAGCATGTGCCTAAGGTCATAATCATTGCCGTGAATCCAGAAATCATAGTAGCTTGTTCCTCCCTGGTCGAGGTTAAGGAAGGCCTTAAATTCGCCGGCTGCTTCAAGAACCGTAATCTCTATGGAGTCAGTGTACAATGTGTCATCGTTTTTGTTTCTCGTCGTAACCGTAACGGTTGCCGTACCAATGCCCATAAATGTCAGTTTGCCGAATCTATCGACAACGACAACTTCTTCGTCGGAAGATACCCATGTTTTAACCTGGTTGGTAGGCCTGAGAGGTTCCGTCACAACGTTGAGTTGGAGCGTCCCTCCGGCAAGACCTACAGCCGACTCACCGTTGGTTATCGTAATGCTTTCAACGGGGATGATCTGCGTTTCAGGTTCATTGTCGGGAATGGTGAAAATAACCGTTTGCTCTACACCGGCCTTTGTTGACACATCGCCCATGTCAATAATGGTTGCGGTCGTCCTGTCGGGTTCCCATTCGTCCGGACCGAGTGTGACAAGGTAGAGGGGTGAAAGTCCCTTGTTCATGCACGGGTTCCAATAGATGTTGCCGGTGTTGTAGTCATAAGTCATGCCTGCATAGAACCAGCTGTCACCCGAAGCACTGCCGAGACGGGTTGTTGACAAAGTGTCGGCATCAACAGAGTAAAGAGTTGAACTCATGTCTGCAATGACGATCATTCCTTCTGCCGTGACGCACATTGCCGTTGCAATGGCGGGTCCGCCAATATCGCCGGAGAAAGTTCCGAGCGGGTCAATCGACCCCGTTTCAAGATCCACAATGCACAAACCGCCGTTTGTAAGATCAACGCCGTACATACGACCGGTGTTGTAATCAAAGCCGATGTTTCCAACTTCAATACCGATGGTGTATCCGATTTCTTCCGGTTCGCCGATTACAGTTTCAGCGGGAACCGCACCCTTTGTAACAGGACTGCGATAAAGCACCGAAGCACCGCCGAGAGTTCCGTCCGGAGCGGTACGTGCCTGCACCATTACAGTGTAAACATATCCGTTGTAATATGCACCGCCCTGCCAGAGCGCATTGGCAGTGACATTTTCTCCGGATGCCGGATCGTAATATGTTACCATGGGTTTTCCGAGTGATGTTATTGCAGTGGGTGTTTTGTCAGCATATGTGAACCATGTGAATCGGTTGCCGATGTTTGAAAAATCTTCAACAACAAAGCCGTAGAGGGCATCCTCCGCTTTCACGACTTTGATCTTGCACTCCGAACTGTAATCCACCCAAGTGGGTACCGTTGTGCCGGTTTCATTATCCCAATGATAGGGATCCCATACCTGACCCGTGGCGGTGATAACTGCGTCTCCTTCCGAAACTGCCGTTACAAAGCCATTGGCATCAACAACGGCAATGTTCTCATTTGATGTTGACCACATGACGCCGTTTGCTTGTGCATTCCACGGCTGCCACGCGACTTTAATCTGACGAGTCTGATTTTGAACCATTGTTGTGGAATACGGCTCAAGTGAGAACCCGGTCGCATTGATTCCCATTTGGAAGAGATCGGATTCAATGCTGTTTGGAATGAACAAACATGTTTGACCGCCGGGACCGTAGGTTCCGACTTCGGTGCATGCAGCAGTTTCGAGGTTGACGGTATACGTTACGTTAATATTTACATATACGGCACCCTGAGGAACCTGACTGTGTGCAAACCAGTACATTGTATCCGTGTTGTGGTCGTAGCCCATTGACTGAATAACGTTTGCTCCGCCAAAACCCGGATAATTTACAAAATCTGTTTCCCCAATGAGTACGGTTTCCGCACCGTTGCCGGCTGTATTGAGTTCCAACGCATACAGACAGCCGTTTGTACCGATACCGTAGATGCTGCCTTCGGTCGTTATTCCGAGACAGAGAATCTCCGATGAACCGTTTTCGCCCGTGATCGGCCCAATCTCGTCAACAAAGACTTGGTTGTTCCACTTGGAAGTCCAAATCTTGTACAATGCATTGTAGCCATCGTCCTTTCCGTCGTTATTGTTATCTCCCTTGTATGCCCAACCGACGGCAAGAAGGAAGTCGGTTCCGGAAGCGGAATCCCACGGATCAAGCAGAGCTGTTCTTGTATCGGAGTAATCCATTGCCATATCGTAAAGAACCCATACGCCGTTTTCGCCGACTTTGCCGCTTTGAGCAACAAGAGTCTTTGTTTTCCAATAGGTTCCCGACGGAGTCACCAGCTCCAGTGACCCGGTCCCCGCATTCTGCGCGATAAGATAGCCGTTAACATATTCGGCTGAATAATACCTGTTCGCAGAATCGAATGTTTCGTTTCTCGCATCGGAGAGGTCAGTTTTATTCGCACTGAACCAACCGCCTTCAACCGCTGCCGCATCGTAAGTCTCACATCCGTAAATGCGGCTGCTGTCCAACGCAACGGGACCTGTGTCGCCGCCGGTATGATCGCCGAGGTTAAGGAATGCATCGATAACAGTTTCGTTGCAGGCGTAATCAGCAACAACAACGGTAAATTCATTGCCGAAGCCGGTAATGTCAAACCTTCCGCTGAAAACTTCTCCCGGAGTGTTTTCAACCTCGAACTTGCCCATGATCGTGCCGTTGCTGCTTTCAAAAAGAACTGCCGCAATGTAGCGATTTTCAAGCAGCTCAAGGTTAAGATAGGTACGTCCGTTTTCTTCGTCGAAAGAAACTGCGGACTGCAGATCCGCGCCATTCAGTATTTGCGGTGCGGCGGAGTCGAGAGTCACATCAAATACAATGCTGTCGTCAACAAAATCGTCGCCGTCATCGAGGTAGGCTTCCATTTTGTATGTTACAACAGTTCCGTCGGGAAGCTCGTTGCCGTCCAAGTCTTTCCCGTCCCAAACGTCACCTTCTCCTGCAAGCAGGTAGCCGGGAATAACCTGTCCGTAAGCAGCGTTATAGTAGCTCTTTGTCTGGTATTCTCCGCTGATGTCAAAGTAAACATCGCCCGTATTCCTGTCGGTCACGGTAATCCGGAGAGTGCGCGCATTTCTTAACATACCGTAATCAATTTCAGCGAGGGGATTGCTGTAGGAAAATGCATTATATGCATCTCCTGCTCTGCCGGTTCTGATGTACGGGTTTGTGCCGAGCTGTGCGTTGTTGGTGAATATCCTGACGGGATAGAGACTGTATTCCGATTCTTTTTCGCTGTCAAAAATGTCCGCTGCGGACCAATCGCCGTAGAAACCGACAATGGGCATTACCAGCGAAACGGGTTGTTCAGCTTCCGAACCTGAAACAGGAACGGCATAAACAAAGCCTTCAACGAATATTCCGTTGGGGAATCTGTTCATGTATTCTTTGTCGGCATCAGTCAAACTGATTTCCGCATTAACTGTTACCCTGCCGTTTGCCGGAACGTTAACGGTATTTCCTCCTTCAAACGTTACACGGGTCGTAAGACCGTAAGGTGCAGCGGCAATAAACCTGTCTCCGTAAATGCTTTCAGTCAGAAGAGAACTGTCAAGCGTATAGGTCAAAGCTTCGTCCGTGAGGTTGTTGATTTCGAAACTGAAATTGAAAATGCCGTCTTTACTGTCATTATCTCCTATTTCAGCCTTCGGTCTTCCCTCTGAAGCAGAAGTGCCGGTAAGGTATGCCTTTGTTGTGGTTGCCTTAACCAAATCGGCAAGGCCGCTGCCCTGTGCACGAGGTGAATACTCAAGTGTGTCGGTTGCAAACAGGGGATTTGCGGTGCTCATAAGCAGAGCCGCAGCAACTCGCCTTTGTTCAGCACCGGAAAGTTCAGGATAGTTTTCATCCAAATACTGGATAAGAACAGCCATTGCACCTGCAATCTGCGGTGATGCCATCGACGTTCCGCTCATGTTTCCGTAATAAGAACCCGATATTGCAGGATCGACCGTCGAATAAATACTTCCGCCGACGCCTGAAATTTCAGGCTTAAGCTTCAAATCCGGGGTTACTCCCCAGGAAGAGAAGCTGCTTATCGTTCTGTCGATATGGAAAAGCTGTGTGTCCGCATTGCAAACTCTGAACACGGCATTGCCTGATTCTGCTTGGGTAAGCAAAGCCTGACCTGCCGCTTTCGTTACGCTGACAGCAGGGATATTGCCCGCACCGTCATTTATCTGCATGTTTACAATGCCCATGGTGTTGTTGTAAACGACACATGCAATTGCACCGTTAGCCTGAGCTATGCTCTGCTTTTCAGGGAAAGAATTGCCTCCTCGTGAAACAACGGCGACCTTACCGTTTACGTCAATGCCTGCATAATCTGCCTCAGTGCCGTAACCGGGAACCATAACATATTCAAGTTCACGGTTTCTGAAATTTGCAATGAAGCTTGTTGCAGAGGTTGCTGCTGTATCCTGATAGCCGAAATCCGCCCCGCCGACAGTGATGTACAGCTGTTCGTAACCGTCGTTATCAACGGAAGCAACGGAGAGGGCAGCACTGTACGTTGACGGAGTACCGACGAGACCGGTATCGGGGTTCGGAAGAAGAGACATGTTCATGCCCCACCTGTTGCCGTATGCATTGTTTGTATCGTTGCCGGCAGCGATAATAATCTGAATGTCGGATTCGAGGAATTTGTTCATCGTTTCCATCATGGTGGGAACATCGGTAAAGCCTGCCGCAGCACCGAGTGAAAGGTTTACGGTATCGACTTCAAGCCTTACGCAGTCTTCCATTGCGGCAAGTATTGTTGCCCAACCTGCACCGCCGCCGGACTGGAAAACCTGCATAACGACAAGCTGTGCGTCCGGAGCAACACCGACAGCCTTGCTTCCTTCAATCTTGTTTGCCGCAGCAATACCTGCAACATGCGTTCCGTGATCCGAACCTGCATATGTGTTCGATACGTCAAAATCAGCTGTGGCATAATTGAAGATGAACGGAAGCTTCGTGTTGTAATACGAGCGATTAAGCTTCGGGGTGCTTTTGCCCGCATTAAGCGTATACCAAATATCATCGACGCTCTGTCTTGTGATAGGGTCATCAAGCTTGTCATCGGGCAATGCGGCGAAATTCGGGTGTGTAACAAGGATTCCTGTGTCAAGAATCGCTATTCTCATGCCCTTTCCGCCGTAGCCGGAACTGTTGAGTATGTCCGAACCGATCATCGTTGAAGCGTTGTTTGTAAGCGGTGCAAGATCATAATCCGTTTCCGGCAAAGCAAAAGTCGGTGCAACATAAACGCTTTCAACACCGTTGAGTGCCTCAAGCTTTTTCCTGTTGCCGTATGCGGTCGTGACGGAAAAGCCTGTCATTGCAACCGTATAATCAAAACCAAACTCGTGCTTTGATTTGCCGAGAGCCTCGGCTGCCTGCTTTTTCGCAGAATCAATCGCCTTGATTTGTTTCGACTCCTGAGACTTGACTGCCTCTGTTCTTTCGGAAATTTCCTTTACAGAGTAGTTTCCAAGCAATGAGGCGGACTTCAAAACAACTATGAATGTCACCTCGTCGCCGGCTCTCAACGATGCGGCGGCATCGTTTTCGGAGAAGGGGGTGCTTGAAAGCTCGAACCTGTCGGTATTCAGCTTTCCATGATGTGTGTTCGCAGTCGAACCCCTGCCTTCACGTCCGGTCGCAAAGCCGCTTTTACCTTCGCGTGCCGTGAGGGAAAGAGGCCCGTCGGCTGTGCCTGCTATGCTGCTGCTTGTTTTCGCGATCAAATTCATCGGAAAACAGCTGACGAGCATAACGAGAGTCAGCAATAGTGCCAAAACTCTTTTCTTCATTAGTGTACCTCCTTGTGATTAATACTGATGTTCTTTCGGGCAATCCAACCGAAAGGATCCGTCATCAAGCATATATTAACATAGTATACCTTTTGTGTCAACAGTTTCGATGTGGGTATACCAATTATTCTCGGCGCCGATGATTGGCTGCACACGGCCTGCAAAAACATTTACAGCCGTTATAGGCAGCAGAGGGAGAAATACGCAGCTTTACGGCAGGAGCAGAGCGTGATATGCTCTCAAGCCATATCTCACCGATACAGATTGAAACACTCCGTCACTGCATACGCGGCTTCACCTGCCGTGAGATTGCCGACAAGTTCGGTTTGTCGGTCAGCGGTGTCAGACGGAACATCTCGGACATGATTGAGAAGGGCGGATTCAACAACAAGGAAGATCCGATCACCACGGCTGCAGAGAACAAGCCGGTCGTGACGACGCTGCGGGATGCAAAATGATGACTTTCCTCCGGAGAATTTTTTGTTTCAGCGAAACAACTGTCCCTTGTGACAGTGACAAGAGTCGGAATCTGCATTATAATGGTATCACAAGATGCTCGGTACGTCTTTCAATCGTTAAGCGATCGGAAGTTGCTATTGCAAATTAGGAGTAAAAAATAAAAATAATACATGCAAACTTGCAAGACCGCTCGTCGTCACCGTAGTTGCTGCGGTCATCGCAGGCACTCTCGGCATCATGACATCGGCAGAGGGCTGTACGATTGCCCGGTATGTCGGCGTCAAGTACTCTCTTCCGAGTGTCACGGCAGAGAACGACTACGGTTCGCGGGGCAACTCCTATAGCTTCAGCGACCCCCCGATGGTGCTGTTCAACGGAGAAACCATCACGGAATACTCCGACATATACCCCGGCAGTACCGTGGAGAGTATAAAAACCGGCAGCAGCCTGACGGTATGCCGGAAAACAGCGGACGGCGGCAGGATGTCCGCGAAATATGGCAGAACGAGCGAGAAAGCCATCTGCGCGCTTCTCAAGTCCCTTTACCCGATTCTGCCGAGAAGGAGTCACAATGAATGAAAAACCGAACCCCCCGAAGAAAGATATTTATTCTTATCTGGCGGTGCTGCTCTGCTTCGCCTTGTTTGTTGCAGGCGTCTGCGGCATCGTCTCGAGCAGAACCGCAAGCCATGAGTACAAGAACTCCGACGACGTGCGGGAGGTCAGCGCAGTCGTTCAGGATTACGAGCCAATCGCGATAAAGGACTCCGACGGCAACACAACCGATTGGAAGTACGAAGCCAAGTTGTCATTTGACGTCGAAGGAAAGACCTACACCGGAAAGGATACTTTCTACAGAGATATAAGCTCCGGGGACAAGGTCACGGTCGAGGTCTATCGAACCGGAAAGGGCGAGTATAAGCTCGCTCCGGAAGGCAATCCTGCGGATTTCCTTCTGTACTGTATGGCTGTTGTTGTCGGCGGTTTTCTGACTGTGGTGATGACACACAGCGTTGTGGCACCGGGCAAAAAAGAAGAAGCCGGGGAAAAAAGCGGTAATAACAAGAACAAGAGGTAGTTATGAGTCTGTCAGATGCATTCTGGATAGCGGCGGCCTTTGCCGTGATCTGTGCGTATTATATCGGCGAAAAGATCATTGATATCGATTTCTCGTGCTTTCTTGCGAAAAACAGGAAAAAGGCGAAGTATGAAAGACTTCTCGCAAAGCGTGAAACGCCGCTTGCAAATATGGGACTGCGCCGCAATATCCGAAACGCATATGAAAATGTTTTGTGCCCCCTCGCCAAAGCGGATAAAAGCCTGCTGCCGATCAGAATGGATAAAACCTTCCGCAGAAACATCGAGCTCCAGATCGACAGTCTCGCAAGGCACAGCCTTTACCGTGACATCCGCGTGGCTGACCTCAGTCCGGGACAGAAAATCGGGTTCCGGACATGGGAGGACGACGGTAGGGAATGGCGTGAAGCCGAGCTTGAGTGCTGCGCACTTGAGCGCCTGATCTCCGCGAAGAACTCTGAGGTCGAGCACGAGATCTACCGAAAGCACGCCTGTCTGCGAGTCCTTCAGTCGCGGCATGTTCAGACGGTTGACTGCGGTAACGGCAAAAAAACCTTCTACGCCGGAAAAGCCAAGGTGATCTGCCCGTCATGCGGTGCCGAGGTCACGCTCAGCAGTCAGCAGGTAGTCTGCGAATACTGCGGCGCAAGGATTCAAACGGATTTTTACGACTGGCAGACCGAGGTTTTTGAGATCTACGAGCATATCGGGAACAATCTCAGAAAGTTTTTGCTGCTGCTCGGGTGCATGACGGTACTGTTTCTTTCCGAATTTCTCTGCCTCTACCTGATAAAGGATACCGAGATATCCCTGGCGGCAGGTGTGGGCACGGCGATTCTGGTGCTTGCGGCACTGACGGCTCTGGCGTTTGCCCGGAAGCTGAGGCACGATAAGCTGACGAAGCGGATTGAGCTTTATTCGGAAAACTACCTCCGCTCCTGCATAACCGAAGCTCTTTACAAGGACGCCGACAGCGATGAGCTGCTTGACTACAGCGTAGGTACGATCATTCTGAAAAAAGTCGTCAACACGGAGGACACAACCACGATAACCGCCGATGTCTGCGTAAGCGAAACGTATCTCCCCGAAAACAAAAAACCGTACACGAAGAAAACCGGAAGAACACTCACTCTGCAAAGAGCAAGACACCCCGATAAAAGAAAGACGGACGGAAAGCTTTTCATCGAAAAGGACTGCCCGTCCTGCGGAGCCAATTTCATTCCTGACGAAAAACACTGCTGTTCGTTCTGCGGATACAGTCTCGATGCGGATAACGCCAAATGGGTCGTGCTGACGGCCGACAAAAAACAAGGAGGATCCTTATAATGGGATTATTTGACAAAAAATACTGTGACGTCTGCGGTGCTTTGAAGACCGTGCCTGTTGAGGCTGATGCGGCTCGGACTTCTGTCAATGAGACATGGGTCTGCCCTTCCTGCGGTTCTGAGGGTCAGTCGAAAAAATTCTGCGAGAACTGCGGATGCGCGAGGCCGGCTCCTAAAACGGTGCGCTGCGTGTCCTGCGGCTACACCCCGGAGAATCAGGCAAAGCCGCCGAAGTTCTGCCCCGAGTGCGGTAAACCGCTGTCCTGACGCCATGAAATGCCGAAGATTATTGAGGGCGGTGATAATAATGTCTGCTGTTTTTACGGTATCCGCGCTGTTCGGCTGTGGAGGGAGCAGGAAATACACGGTCGATGATATCATTGCTTTCCACACCTCTTGCTACGGCATGGAAAGCAATCCGGTGTATGCGTTCGCGCTGCGAAAGCAGGATGAAAACTGGCTCTTCTCCGCAAGCTGCTGGGTCAAGAGCCGGGAGGACTGTTACACATCCTTCAGTTCCTTCCCGATACCGACCGAAGAAGCGGAGGAATTCCTTGAGATCATCCGCGAGGAAGACGAGCTCGGGCGGCTGCGGAAATACCGCAATCCGATACGCATCTTTAATGCGGCCGACGCGCCGATGCGCAGCTCCGGAATGACCTTCACCGACGGAAACAGCATCGATAAAGAGACCGAGCTTTGCGGCAGGGCTGTTGACTGTCTGCGCGACCTTGCCGACAGATATTATGAAGCTGCCGAAAAAGCCGAGTCGGAGTCCATAAAGAATGAGCTCACCTCGGTATCTGTCCGTCTAAAGGACACCGAACCATGGCGCTCACATTCCTTCACTCTAAAAAAAGGCGGCGACGGTTGGTACTTTTCATGCGAATGTTCTTTTGGAGAGGACGGTTCTCCCGTGAAGTCTGAGAATATCCGGCTGTCAAATGAGGAAACAAACGATGTGATAAGAATTATAGCGAAATATGACCTGATTTCTGCGGCAAGCGGATATGCCGAGCCGCCGGAGGATGTCGATGGTATTACCGATCGGAGTGTGTATTTCACGGATTTCAGCCTTGCCGGCGGGAGAAGGATCAACTCATCCCTCCCCGTGCCGGATGAGCTCAACTGTTGCCTTTATGGGCTTGCGGGGGCACAATTCCTGACTGAGGTCAATATCAGCCGTGGCTGCATGGATCATTCCTCATCATACTCGTTCAGTCTCGAAAAAACGGAAGACAACTGGTTTCTGTCCTTCGACTGTGCGGCAGATTGCGTAGGATATCATACGAATGCGGAAAAGATTCCTGTCGATACCGAAGAAGCAGAGGAAATACTCCGAACAGTCAGGGAAAGGCGTCTCATAAGCGAGGTTCTGTCATATGAAGCACCGTCGGAAAGCGACGTATATGTTCTTGACGAAACCACATACAACACATCGTTTGCTTTTTCGGACGGCAGCTCGGTACACGCCCCGATAAGCGCGGACAGAGAGTTGACCGACGCATTCTATTCTCTTGCGGGCAGAAAAATCAAAAAATAAGTCGGTTCTTTCGGGAAATGAAAAGGAGAACTGTAATGGCTGACAAGTGTACGATTTGCTGAGCGGAAATTAATATGTTCCAAACCCGGAAGCTTTAAGACGGAAACCGCATCTGCCCTTCACCTGCTTCTCCGGCTCGACGCCTGACAACAACTATACGCCGAGCCGGCCATATACGCTCGTCATCGGGTCGAACCACGTTTCAAACGAGGAGCCCGGCTGCATGAAGCTCTTCATCCCCTGCGGCGGAGCGTATTCCCCGCACCCGATAAAGCTGCGTCAGCGTGGTTCCGACGGCAAGCGGTTCCCGTGGGAGCAGTACCTGCCGACCGGCGTCCGCACACCGAAATCCGAGACCCCCCGGGCATAACCCGCCTTCGGGATCAACGATAAAACGACCAACAGAGAGGAGAAATTACAATGAACATTATCGGAAAATGGAAAGTCAAGGAGCTGCTCTTCCCCACCCCCAACGGCATGGCGTCCTACACGCCGGAAAATCTGCCGGTGGGAGATCACGCTGACGAAATCATCATGCTGCTCACGAGCATAACCCAATTTACCGAGGACGGCCTCATGAAAACGCTGATGCGCGTACCCGAGGACAAAATCGAGCTCGCGAAGTCGCAGGGCGCCGTGATCGACGAGGACGGTTTCGCCGCAATCGAGCAGACCACCTGGAAAGAGAAGGACGGTAAGTTTTACTATGATACCAAAGTCAAAGGCGAGGTCCTCGGAGAGACGGTTGACCCGTTCGCCGAAATACCTGTGGATGAGAACGGCTGTCTGACCATCGCGTATGGTACGATGATCCTCGAGCGCGTCGGAGACCGATGCGCCCCGGAGGAGTGATCCTCATGTCCGTACCGATAACTTCCGAGGACTGCGGAAAACTTCGGGAAAGCCGTACGCAGCCTGTGCGTCCGTATGACGGTGACGACATGATCAATGTACCGATAGATCAAAGCGTACTGTACGGCGTATGGAAGAACGACGACATCAAAGCCGTGATCGAGGTTTCAGGTGATAAACCGCATATGATCGTCACTGAAAACGGAAAACTCATTTTTAAGGGAGACGTAAGACTGCAGAAGTTCGGAGATCTCCGCTTCACCGACGGAAAAGACGGCGATGGAAATGAATCCTACGCGCCATACTCAGCTCTTACGTTCAGTCGCAACGAGAATGTCTACAAGTACCGCCCTCTCTTTGAAGGCACGGTGATCACATTCTCAAAGCAAGCGGAATAAAAACCAAGGAGGTGCTGCTGCAAAATCAAGTCATATTTGCAGCAGCACTTTTCTTTTTAAAGTAGGGCAATCCGGGGGTGCCGAACATCAGCATTTTCCGGTTCAAGCGGTGCGGACTCATGCAGAAAGCGTGATTTTTGAGTACGGCAAACAGTCCTGCTCGGGCAGCCCGCTTTCCGGACCCGCTTTCTGTTTGTTTCATTCAAATTAATTATGTGAAAGCAAAAAACCGGACAACCCTTCGTGAGCTGCCCGGTTTTGTTTTGGGAACTAATGCAATAGCCCCTTCCTGCTTTTCCGCTTGATGTGTATGCACCTGAAATCATTTCTCAAACAGGTACAGGAGGTACCCGTACCCCTCGGCCTCCATTTTTTCATAGGGGACGAAGCGCAGGGCCGCGCTGTTGATGC
>ENA-ORMN01001791-ORMN01001791.1-human-gut-metagenome-genome-assembly--contig:-NODE-1791-length-20257-cov-6.662855_pt1 | contig 20257 bp, 15 predicted proteins | sample MGYA00242102_ERZ508993 | MGnify/ENA primary metagenome ERZ508993 (study PRJEB26280, sample SAMEA2338770) | human gut metagenome | biome: human gut; feature: human-associated habitat; material: faeces...
CGGTGAAACCGCCGGGACGGGCGAAGCCCGTCAGGCCCGTTCCCGAAGGGAACGGGTCCCCTGCGGGGCGCCCTTCCGGCGGCTGTCACAGATTCTGTTCAGATATTAGTAAGCCTTACCCCAAATGATCATGTGCTTGGCGGGGCGGCCGCAGCAGACACAGGTAGAACCGAGATTCTCCTGCTCCAGCGGCATGCAGCGGCTGGTAACGCCGATCTCGTCCTTCATGCGCAGCTCGCAAGCAAGGTCACCGCACCACATGGTCTTATAAAAGCCGTTGGTGCCATCAGCGACCTTGTGCATCTCGGCCATATCGTGGGCAACATAGGTGTTGGCTTCGCGGTTGGCGAGGGCTTTCTGATAGAGGCTGTCGTGGATCTCCTGCAGCAGGCGGGTAATCTCGCTTTCGAGATTCTCCAGCTTGACAAAGGTCTTTTCACGGTTATCCCGGCGAACCAGCACGCACTGGCCGGCTTCGATATCCTTGGGGCCGATCTCCAGGCGAAGGGGTACGCCCTTCATCTCATACTGGGCGAACTTCCAGCCGGGGCTGTTCTCGGAAAGATCTATGTCTGCACGGAAGTTCTTTTTGAGGCGCTCACACAGGGCGGAAGCGGTCTCGGCAACGCCCTCCTTATGCTGGGCGATGGGGACGACCATGACCTGGATGGGAGCGACAGCGGGGGGCAGCACCAGACCGTTATTATCACCGTGGGTCATAATAATGGCGCCGATGATGCGGGTAGACATACCCCAGCTGGTCTGGTGAGGATACTGCAGGGTATTGTTGCGGTCGGTGAACTGGATATCAAAGGCACGGGCAAAGCCGTCGCCGAAGTAGTGGGAGGTACCGCTTTGCAGGCTCTTACCGTCGTGCATCATGGCCTCGATGGTGTAGGTTTCTTCGGCGCCCGCAAATTTTTCCTTATCGGTCTTGACGCCCTTAACAACGGGGATGGCAAGATATTTCTCACACATCTCTGCGTAGACATTCAGCATGCGCACGGTCTCAGCCTTGGCTTCCTCGGCGGTTTCGTGCATGGTGTGGCCCTCCTGCCACAGGAACTCGGCGCTGCGCAGGAAGGGGCGGGTGGTCTTTTCCCAGCGCATGACACTGCACCACTGGTTATACAGCTTGGGCAGGTCACGGTAGCTGTGGATGATATGGGAATAGTGCTCGCAGAACAGCGTTTCGCTGGTGGGGCGCACGCACAGGCGCTCCTCCAGCTTTTCCTCGCCGCCCATGGTGACCCAGGCGACCTCCGGGGCGAAGCCTTCCACATGATCCTTCTCTTTCTGCAGAAGGCTCTCCGGTATGAGCATAGGCATATAGACATTCTGGTGACCAGTCGCCTTGAACATGCCGTCAAGAATATGCTGGATATTTTCCCAAATGGCATAGCCATAGGGGCGGATGATCATGCAGCCGCGGACGCTGCCGTAATCGACCAGCTCGGCCTTTTTAACGACATCGGTATACCACTGCGCAAAATCGTCCTCCATCGAGGTGATCTCGGCTACCATTTTCTTTTGATCTGCCATAGTATTTCTTTCTCCCTTTCAGTAGGATATATACCTTTATATTATACGGGTTTTTGCGGCATTTGCAAGGGATTGCGGGGATTTTGTGGGGAATTGGGAGGCGGGAGGCCAAAAGAAGCGGGCGGGGGGAGGTACGGCCCGGACACGGCAGAAGCTTGCGGAGGATGCCGGCAAAAAACCCGCCGCGGGCAGGGGCTTCAAAATTTATTTACAATATTTCACCTTTTCGTCACGGCATTTTTACCGACCTTAAAAAAACAGGTCAAGCATTGTTCACAATTTAACGGTATACTAGGAAGCAGTCAAGGGGCCAGGCACCCCACAGAAAGGCAGGTCAGTTCCATGACATATCCGAACGACAACTTTAATGACCGCAACTTTACCACCGGCAATACCGATCTTCCCACCGGGGAGTATCGCTATGATAAAGACAGCATCCATCAGGATGCCGCGTCCGGGCAGGCGCAGCAAACGGCTGCTTCGGGGTATCATCCCTCGGACGCAAACAAAAAATCCACAGGACGGGGCAAAAAGGGTACGGCGCTGCTGCTGGCAGGCTGCCTGGTGCTCTCGATGGTGGGCGGCGCAGGCGGCGCTGTGATCGCTGCCAAAAGCGGCCTGCTGGGCACCGGTTCCACCGTTCTGTATCAAGGGGTAGAGGTCCCTTCCACCAACGGTTCCACCGTCGGCGTCAGTTATTCCGGTGTGGTGCAGCAGGTGGAGGACAGCGTAGTGGCCATCACCACCGAAAGTGTGGCGACCAACTACTTCTTCCGGCAGTATGTCACCCAGGGCGCAGGCTCCGGCGTGGTGCTGACGGCGGATGGCTACATTGTGACCAACTACCATGTGATAAAAGGCGCACAGCAGATCACCGTGACTGCCAATGACGGCAGCACCTATGCCGCCACTCTGGTGGGTACTGATGAGGATAACGACATCGCGGTGCTGAAGGTGGACGCCAAAGACCTGACCCCGGCTATTCTGGGCGACAGTGACACCCTGAAGGTGGGCGACGCCGTGCTGGCCATCGGCAACCCGCTGGGTACCCTTTCCGGCACCGTCACCGATGGTATCGTCAGCGCGCTGGAGCGCCAGGTAACGATAGACGGCAACAACATGACCCTGCTGCAAACCAGCGCGGCGGTCAACCCCGGTAATTCCGGCGGCGGTCTCTTTAATGCCAGCGGAGAGCTGATCGGCATTGTCAATGCCAAATCCACCAGCGATTCCAGCGGCAATGCCGTGGATAACATCGGCTTTGCCATTCCTATCAACAGCGTCAAGACCATCATCGAGGATCTCATCAGCCACGGCTATGTGACCGGTCAGATCGTACTGGGAGTCAGCCTGGTGGATATCACCGATGAGCGCACCGCCCGCTATTACGGGCTGGACAGCACCGGCGTGTATATTCAAAGCGTGGAGTCCGGCTCCATAGCGGATAAAGGCGGCCTGCAGGCCGGCGACCGGCTGCTGAGCTTTGGCGGGGTGGAGGTTTCCACCGCGGATGAGCTGAAAGCGGCGCTGGCCAGCCACAGCGTAGGCGACCGGGTGGAGATCAAGGTCTCCCGCAACGGTCGGGAATACACCCACAGTGTGGTACTGACCGAATATGTACCCAGCAGCGCCACCAATTAACTTGCCAACTTCTCCATACTCCTTTTCAATATCACAGCGAAGCCTCCCCCCGTGAAGAATGGGGGAGGCTTCGCTGGATTTTGTACTTTTCCTCGGCAAAAAAATATGTTAGAATAAAACCAGAAGAAAGAGCTGCCGTGCGGCAGCGCAACGATAGGAGGAATCCCCCATGAGATTTTGCCCGAACTGCAACAGTGCCGTATATGATGACCGGGCGGAGCTTTGCCCAGAGTGCGGCAAGCCGATGAACCAAAATGTATGCCCCAGCTGCGGCCGGCGGCTACAGCCTGGCCAGAAATGTCCTCACTGCAGCGACTGCCGCGCCCACGGCGAACGCTATACCGTGCGAAACCAAAGTCCTGAACAGACTGTCAGCGGCGGACTGAGCATGTGGGCCTATATGGGGCTTATTCTGCTGGCGATGGTGCCGGTCATTGGGCTTATATTTATGATAGTGTGGGCGTGCGGCGTGAGCAGCAACCCCCAGCTGGCCCGCTTTGCCCGCGGCATGCTGCTGGCCAAGGCCGCGCTGTTCCTCATCGGGATCATCTTCTTTTCTGTGATGATGGCTGCCATGCAGCCGCTGCTGAATGAGCTGGAGGACTGGCTGAGCTACTACGGCGATGAATACGGCTACTATGATAACTTTGATGATTCCTACAATTACAATTTTGGCGATGACTATAATGCTGGTGATAACGGCGATCTCTTTGGCGATGACTGGCCCGATTTTTACGGGGAGGAGGCCCCGGCTGCCAATGCCGCGTAAATCATAAAGCAAAAGCCCCCTCCGGGTGTACCGGAGGGGGCTTTTTTATGTGGGATCACTTTTTGAGGGTCTCGCGGCTGCCCTTCCTGGCAGCGGCAGCTACCAGCCCGCCCAGTGCTACGATAGCCAGAAAGTTGGGAATAACCATCAGCTGGTTAAACATATCGGAAAGCTCCCAAGCTAGGTCATTGGATACGCAGGAGCCGAGGAAGATGAGCGCCACAGCGATGATGGAATAGACCGGGACGGCCTTTTTGCCAAAGAGGTATTCCACATTGATACGGCCGAAGAAGTTCCAGCCCAGGATGGTGGAGAAAGCGAAGAACATAAGGCAGATGGCCACGAACAGACTGCCGGCGGTATTACCCATGATGCTGGAGAACGCCAGCTGCGCCATATTGGTCTTGCTGACACCTTCGGCTGCGCCGGAGGCAAGGATCCCGTTGCCGGCATACAGGGTGGAGATAACGACCAGAGCGGTCATGGTGAGGACGACAAAGGTATCAATGAAAACGCCAATCATGGCCACAACGCCCTGCTCGTGCGGGCAACTTACCTTAGCCATAGCGTGGGCGTGGGGAGTGGAGCCCATACCGGCCTCATTGCTGAACAGACCGCGCTTGACGCCCTGGCTGATGGCCTGCTTGAGCGCAAAGCCGAAGCTGCCGCCGATGATGGACTGCGGCTGGAACGCATAGCGGAAAATCATACCAAAGGTCTCCGGGATGAAACGAATGCGGGCCAGCAGCACCACCAGACCGCCAATGAGGTACAGACAGGCCATCACGGGGACGATCTTTTCAGCCCAGGAGGCCACCCGGTGGCTGCCGCCCAGGAATACAAAGGCGGAAAGAGCAGCCACAACAATACCGATGACCCAGGTGGGAACGCCGGTGGCATTGGAGAGCGCCTCACCGATGGAATTGGACTGGACCATGCTGCCGATAAAGCCCAGCGCAAGGATGATGGCTACGGCGAAGAAGCCGGCCAGGAACTTGCCGAAGCCGCCCTTAAAGGCACGCTTGATGTAATAAACTGGGCCGCCGTGGACGCTGCCGTCCGCATTGACCACACGGGTCTCCTGCGCCAGCACCGCTTCCGCATAGATGGTAGCCATGCCGAAGAAGGCGATGATCCACATCCAGAAGATGGCGCCGGGACCACCGATGAGGATAGCGCCGCAGGCGCCGACGATATTACCGGTACCTACCTGCGCGGCAATGGCCGTGGCCAGTGCCTGGAAGGAGGAAAAGCCGCCCTGCTGCTTTCCGCCATGGAGATTGATGTTGCCGAATACCCGGCGCATACCCTCGCCAAAGCAGCGCACCTGCACAAAGCGGGTACGGATGGAGAAATAAAGGCCCGCGCCGATCAGCAGGATGATGAGGATATAATCCGAGAGATAGCCGTTGATTTTTTGTACGATGTTGAGCAATACTGCTTCCATTTGTTTCACTCCTGATTAAAATATTGCAGTGAAAAAAGGATAATAAAAAGGCTGCCCGTCTTTTTTAAGCGGCAGCCTCTGAAGAATAGCGAGCGATCAAACAAAAGATGCTTTGATGACCGCTCTGTCCTTTTGCCTGAGAGATTCGGCGGAAAAACCGCCTTGCACCTTCGGCACTCAACTCAATGAGATTCTCCAGAGCCCCCTCCATATTCAGTCTCTTACGATTCTGAATGTTTCTGCGGGGTCGCTATCGTTATTCACTTGATGTTATTCTACACCATTTTGCAGCTTTGTCAAGAGAAAAATGCAAAATGCGTTATTCTTCCGTGCGGATGCACCGCACCGTTACTCGGGCACGGCCATCGTAGGTGCAGGTAAACAGGGTAAGATCCCACTCCCCAGCCCGCATTTCCTCCACGGCGGTCTCCGGCAGGGTCTCCACCCGGTCCACCGTATAGCGGTAGGTCTGCCCGGCTGCATCGGTAAATAGGACGGTATCCCCGGGACGCAGGGTGTGCAGCGCGGCAAAGTGCCGCCGGTAATTGTGCGCCGCTATGATGATATCATCCCCGGCCAGGGTACCGGCATAGCGGCAGGGTGCCTGGCGCAGAAAATCCATCTCCCATTCGGCCCCCACCGGCAGCTCCAGCGCCAGGGTAGGTAGAGAAAGGATGCCCAGATACTCCTCCCCCTCCAAAGAGACCGTCAGCTCTCCGGCGGGCAGGGTAGGCATCGGCGCTGGAGACTGTCCGATGCTATGTGCCACAGCAGGCAAAATCTTTTGGGTGGCCGCCGCGGCACGGCGTTCCTCCCGCAGATTAAACCCCAATAGGAATGCGGCGGCCAAAATGCACAGGCCGCCCAAAATGATGCAGAACCGGCCGATACGCTCTCGTGTCATGTCGGTTTCCTCCGGCGGCGCAGGCGGCAGCCCACCGCCACCAGCAGCACCCCTATGGCTGCCAGCAGCGTGATAGGCCATTGCAGCAGGCCGGTCTGAGGCAGCTTATCCCCTGGGGTGGGGGCTGGGTTATCCGGTATGATGATGACCGGCGGTTCGGGGGTACCGGAGCGCTCCAGCTTGGGCTCTACCGTTGCAGCGTACTGCCACCCGCCGCCCGCCTGTTGGGCCGGCAGCTCCAGCAGCACCGGGGTGGTGGTATAGGTGCAGCCGCCCTTTTGGTAGGGAGCCGCGCACAACAGATACAACCCGGTGGGCAGCCCCTCTAATGCAGCTTTGCCATCAGCCGCGGTGGTAAGCTGCTTTTCTGGGGAAATGCTTTGCTGCTCCACCCATTGGTCCAGCAGCCCGGCCGCCTGCCGCCAGTCGGCGGCATCCCGCAGGTTCCCCAGCACAATACCGCTATCCTCATAGGCCGGCAGCAGGGTGTGCTCTCCCTGCGGAGAAAGCGCCGCCACCCGGTACAGCGAAAAGCCCATGCCGCTTACTGGCTTATTCTCATAGTGACAGTCAATGGTCAACGCGCACAGCGCGTCAGGATCGGCTGTCTGTGCTATCGCGGGGAGACACAGCAGTATGATCAGGATCAGGGCCAGAACGGCTCTGAGACGCTTTTTCATCAGTTCTCCCCCTTTCTATCACATTGCCCTCTTCGGGCCCGGTTTTCTTTTTCTTGCGGCGCAGCAGCGCCAGGATGAGCAAAATAAGCAGGAACAGCAGCAGCGCGCCGATCAGCAGCTTGCCCTTCCAGCCCAAGCTGTGCACTACCTGCTGGGTCACGGTCACTTCCACCGTTTCCTCCACGGTCTCCAGCGGGATGCGGTGCCCGCGCACCAGCAGCCGGTGGGTATTTACGCCGTAGGGCGTACAGGTCACCAGGGTAACAAGGTCCTCCCCTTCCACCGGGTACAGGTCCTTTACCTCATCCGGCTCCACCACCAGGATCTGATCCACCTCATAGAGGAGCTGCTCCCCCAAAATGCGCAGGGAAAAATGGTCGCCCAGCTGCATTTGGTCCAGATCGGAGAAAAGCAGCGCCGAGGGCAGCCCCCGGTGGCCGGAAAACACCGCGTGGGTGCCCTCTCCACCCACCGGCAGGGAGGTACCGCCTAGATGCCCGATGCCATGCTGGAGGACCTCCTCCGTGGTGCCGTGGTAGATGGGCAGCCGCACGCTGATGCGCGGGATCTCGATGTAGCCCATAATGCCGCTGCCATCGGGATCCAGCAGGCCCCAGTAGGGGTCCCCCGCGGGCAGCTGCCGCCCGGTAAAGGCATCCCGGAAGGTGGGACTGAGGTTTTTATTGTATTCCTGCGCCGCTTCCCACAGCGCGGAGTGATCCTCCGGGGCAAGGGTAGTGGTGCTTTGGGTGTAGTGGGAGATCAGCTGGTTCTGCCGGTGCTGGTTCCACAGGTCGCTGGCCACCGGGTAAAATAGAATCCCCAGCCCCAGCAGAAAAATGAGGATGGCCAGCACGGTGCCCAGCCGGTTTTGTCTTTTTTGTTTGGCTTGTTTTGTTGTCACGAATGGTACTCCTTTGGCAGTAATGCAGCAGGGAAAAAACCGCAAACCGTTGCAGCGGGCTTGCGGCCTTTTCCTTGCCGCCCATCCCGCCGGGGAGAGAAAGAGGAAAAACCCGGCGGGACGGCAAGAAAATGAAGAGGATGGCAAATTACAGGGTGGTCTTATTCTGCTCCTGCTCGTCCTCACGGCGACGGCGGGCAAACAGGAAGAACCACAGCGCCGCACCCATGCACAGCAGGCCGATCACCGTGAACATCACGGTGCCGACACCACCGGTGGTGGGCAGTACGGGGGTGGAGCTATTGAGAAGGTCGGCTTCAAAGCGATTTTTCTCAGCATTCAGGCTCTTTTTCTGAATCAGTGCGCGATCCGCTTCTTTCGTTTCAGTAAAACCGCCACTGGCCAAATCCTTGACCAGACTTTCGCTGGCATCCCGCTCTGCGGTCAGATCCAGCTTAAAGCCGCCCTTGGGGGCATAGTAGCCGGAAGGAGTCTTGGTTTCCTTCACATAGTAGGAACCGACATCCAGGCCGCGGATGGAAAGGATATTCTTATCATTGCCCATATTGGCATCCATCTGCGCCACGGCGCCTTCCTCGCCCGCCAGTGCGGGACGGTAATAGGCCCCGACATCTCCATTGGCTTCCACCTTTACCATATTGATGGCTTTGGTCATCGCTTCATCGGCATACAGGGTGAAGCCCGCACCGGCCAGGGGCTGGTGGCCGGAACCCGCGTTACTGGGATCAATCAGCTCATTGGATTTCTTAAAGAGGGTAAAGTCATAATTATAAACCGCAGCGGTAGAGTCGGCGGTCGTTTTGGTCTTGTCCGCCTCCATGGAGAATACATATTCCAGCTTGGCAGTTGCGGAAGCCTCAGATTCTGCAACTGCATCCGGGGCTACGGTGGCCTGGAAGTGGAGATAAATCAGCCCTCTGCCGGTGGCAGCATTGCGGATCTTGCTGTAATCCAGCTCAACGGTCAAATTACCGTCGGCACCTACGGTAGTCTGTATAATGGCATCCTTTACGGCGTCGCTATCCGCATTGGGCAGGGCAGTCGCCTTCATGCTGCCCTCCACATACTTCAGCCCGGCCAGCTGGCAATTTGCAGTCAATTTGGTGATGTTGAAGGAGTTATCGGTGTAGGCCGGAGTGGAAACCTCCATATAGAAATCCATCGTTTCGCCAACCCGGCCACCGGCGGTTTTCTTCCAGTCATCTATATCGCGGCTGTCATCATTTACCCGTACATTGATAGCTGGACCTTCCTCGTGCTTAAATACAGCGGTCAGGTCATCGGCGAGCTCACTGCCGGCGGCATACACCTTTACATTCCCGTTCTTCACCTGCACAAACACGGTAACAGGCATATAGGTACGGTTATTCGCAGCAGTGGTAGATACCAGCAGCAGATAATAGCCGGGCTCCAAAGTCATCTGAACCTTGTTGTTGGCATCGGCAACCTTTTCCACCGGATTGGATGGCAATGTAATAATAGGACTATCCAGAAGTGAGTGACCATTCATCAGGACATAGCTAGCCATCATGCTGGTCAAGCCTTCCTTGGTGGTATCCTTCAATACATTTTCCGGCAGCTTATCGGGCTCCTGATGTTGCAAAAAGTTTATAAATCCATCGTGAAATATGTATTTGTTGTAGTTTTCATCATACCACCCCAGCTTGTACGCCTTCACGGTATCGCCCTCGGCCACCCCGGTAAAGGTAATCTCACGGGAATAGTTCTCCTCCGCCACGGCGGGTACCGCCATGGCCAGCAGCATGGCCAGCGCCAGCAGCAGCGTCAGGCACTTTTTCATTGTCTTTTTCATGTTACTTTCACTCCTTTGGTATCATTGTTATCCACAGCGGCTTCCCTTGGCAGGGGGCGCGCTTATTTCACTTTCTTTCGGCCTGGCAGCAGTACCGCTACGGCCATCAGGGCCGCGCCCGCCAGTGTAAAGGGCACCGTTCCGGCGCCGCCGGTGCTGGGCAGGATATGCAGCTCCTTCAGCTTCAGGGTCAGCAGATAGGTGTATTCCTCCCCCTCGCACTGTTCCAGCTGCCATGCGGTATTCGCTGTATCCAAATAGGTCAGTGTGCCGTATTCGGCCTTTAGGTTGGGGGCGCTGTCCTCCGGCACATAGCCCGTGGGGGTGCCCGCCAGCTGGATGATATAATCCCCGGCAGGCATCTGCTCCAGCAGGGCCGCGCCGGCTTCATTGGTTTTATACAGCATCGGGCTGCCATTATCCCGCGTCACCCGCAGCACCGCCCCGGGGAGTTCCTCTCCCAGTGGGCCCAGCACTTTCAGCTTCAGCCGCAGCCGGGAGGTATTCTTCACCTCGGTAACGGTGGTGCCGCCCGGTGTAGAAATGGTCGCCTTCCCCGCCGCGATCTTCACCGTCCAGGTGAGCTCCGCCGCAGTGTAGCCCACAGGGGCGGTGGTCTCCCGCAGGTAATAGGTGCCGGCCGGCCACTTATCCTCAAACTGCACATCGCCGTTTTCATCGGAGGTGGCTGTTGCCAGCCGCTTGGTACATTCCGCATCAGCATACAGGGTAAATTCCGCGCCCTTTAATGGGTAGCCCTTTTCATCCACCTTTTCAAAGGCGATCTCGCCCCGGATGCCCTCATTATTGACCACCAGCAGAGCCTCCCGCGCAAAGCATTGCGTTCCATCGGCCTTCTGCCACCAGTGCTCCTCCCGGTATTCCTTATCCTCGGCCTGCCGGTACAGGGCCTTGGCATAGGTCACCAGGTAATCCGCGAAGCCATCCTCGGCCACACCGGGGTCACGGTAGGTGTCCCCTATTTCGATTTCCCGCAGCGTGTAATCAGCCACCGTGCCATCCGTAAAAAGCGGCAGATTTTCCCAGGTGTATTGCCATTCGTTTTCCTTGTTCAGCTCCACGGTATAGGCATCACCCGTCAGCGGCGCGCCATCGCGCCACAGCTCCACCGTCACAGGCAGCTTATCCCCCGTGGCGGGCCAACTGCTGCGGGCCGTCACACTGATGAGCATTCTGGGTACATTTAGGATGACCACATTGTCGGCATCGGCATTCTGCAGCCAGCTGCCGGTCGAGGGTGTTATCCCTTCCGGCAGCGCTTTTGCCTCCGCATGGTAACTGATATTCCCTCCAGTATTTTGGGCGACCGTCACCTGCACAGTACCGGGGCCAAAGTACCCCGTTGGCAGTACTTCGGTCAGAGTGTAGGTCCCTTCCTCCAGCCGGATGGTAAAAAAACCGCTGGCATCGGCAATGATCTTGCAGTCGGCGATCTGCTCGGTATAGCCCTCCTCCTGCACCACGCTGTAAAGGGTGGTGTTCGGCTTACGGTACAAGACCACTTCAGCGCCGCCCGGCCGGGACAACTTATACTCTACCTTTGCCAGCCCGTTGCCGGTAATGGAATCCTGCGTTTTTACCGTCAGGGTACCTATCCCCACATATATGTTCTGCAGAGCCACGGTCTGCACCGCAGTGTTCGGCACATCGTTGCCGTAGGCCGCCGCCGTAATAGTAATGCCACTTTCCTCCGGGTAGTCCTGATATCCCCCCGAAAGTCCCTGCGGGTGATTGCGGATGAGATAGCGGTTGTTCACCCGCCATTTGTCACCCTGCAGCGTATGGCCGACTTCTTTTATCGTGTAGTCCCGCCGCTGCTGGGCCGGGACTTCCCAGGTGTAGGTATCGGCTTCGGCATCATAGCGGGTATAACCCAGCTTGCCCTGTTCCGTTACCGCCTTCGCAGGCTGCGGCACCAGGGTAAAATCGGTCACGCTGCTGCCGTTTTCGGTGTGGGAGACAGTAATGAGGAACTTATCCCGTACCTGTTTTATCGCCTCAGCATCCCCCGCAAAGGTCTTTGTCACAAAAAAGCGGGTGCGCTTGGCCACCAGCACACCATCAATATGCCAGCCATCGGAATGCTCAAACTTGACCATGTTCCAGCGGATCTGGAAGTAATCCGAATTGAGCATCTCCGCGGGGATCTCCACTCCGTCCACCTTCATGGTAATGGTATCGCTGTGGGCCCGCAGGTAGGCAAAGATCGTTTCCTCATTGGGGAGATCCTCCAGCCTACCGCCCTGCACCGGGTTATTCACCATGTTGCGGATCGTGTCATCCACCGCGTAGGCATTGTCGCCATTGGTTGCCCGCGCTACCAGCGGCTTTACCACACCCTCCGCATTTTTATTGGAGTACTCCGCCGGGATATTGTCCGCCCCCAGCATCCGGATGGTATATAGGGCGGGCGTATAGTCCTTTTGGTCCTCCCATTGCACACCGTCATCCACCGAGCCCCTGATCTCTCCATTGAGATGCAGGAAAAAATGTGTGGTAATTGGGCGTTTCAGCTTATCCTCGCCGCTCCATTTTGCCCGCAGCGTCACTTCGCCATCGCTGCCGGTATAGTGCTGCAGGTCTGCGGCAGTCAGCTTTGTACCGGGCTGCAGCAGCACCTCTTCCGTTATATTGGCCACCCGCCAACCTAAAAAGGAATAGAACAGTAAGCGGTTATTGGCTTTTTCGCCGGTCAGCTTTACCTCTATCCGGTCAATATCCGGGGCCAGCAGCGTGTAGTCTCCGTCACCCGGTTCCACCAGCAGGGTTTTTTTGCCCTTTACCATCGCGCTTTGCTGGGGCGCCTGCACCGAAGGCTCAAACTGGCCAATCTTGTGCTGCCAGCCGTCCGGCTCGGCCTCATATTTTATTACCAGGGTATCGGTATGCGGGTAGAAAACCACCGGCTGGCTGATTTCCCCGATGGTATAGGTCACACTGGTTTCGGTCTGCTTGGTCGGCTCCAGCTCCAGATGCGTTCCGGTCAGGCCATCCATGGCGTCCCAGGCCATACTGGACACGGTATTTAGGGTAATGCTCACATTCTCCCCATGGAAAGCGATCTTCGGCGCGGGCGGCTCCTGGTACACCCTGTTCAGGTCGTCCTCCACCGTCACCGTGTAGAACATATTCTCCGCCAGCAGCGTTTCGTCGCTCAGTTCTTTTTTATCAAGGAAATAGCTTTCGGCACCTTCTTCATTCGCGGGCAGGTAGTACAGCCGGATCTCGGTCCGGTGGCTCAGCGGAATCTGCCAGCCGCCGTCCTCACTCTTTATGGGAGCAGCATCTGCCCACATTTTGTTGGGGGCATAGCTATCGGTGTGCGGGAAGAACCGCTCCCCGTGATAATTCGCCGCCTTAAAGCCATAGACGCTATATACTTCCTCCAGCTCCGCCGCCGTTATATAGTAGCGGAGCTTTCCGCTGCCATCGGCATATTGCGCGGCGGTTTGCACCGTGGTCACCGGGTACCAGATGCCATCCCGTGCCGCATAGCATTCCACCGTGGCGGCCGCCGCACGGGCCTTGTCTTCAGTGGGCTGCGCTTCGGTCGGCTGCTCATCCGTCTCTTCCTCTTTTGTCATGGAGTCTTCCGGTTCGGGCAGGGCCTCCTCCGGAGCAGGAACCAAAGCCGGTTCTTCCTCCGCCGGGGCGGCATCCGCCACCGTGTAAAGGCCCGTTGGCAGCATGGTAAACAGCAGCGCCAGCACCACCAATAGCACCGAGGCCCTGCGGGCCCGGTGCCGGCGATGTTCCTTTCCGCTGCTGATTTTTGTATGCATTATTTATCCTTTCTGTTCTAATTTTTGTAAATATAAAAGCTGACTGCGTTCTTTTACTCAAGAATGCAGTCAGCCGGTCATGCGGTTTCCCGTTTAGACGCTTTACTTTGCGTCCCTGCCTTTCAGCAGGTTTGCCAAGGATCATTCAATTTATGGGAATCGTTCCTGTTTCCTTAGCGTTATCTTAACATCAACTCACAAAGAATTCAAGAGAATTTTTCATCAAAATCTCATTTTTCATTATTTTTGTTCAATTATTGCATTTTATTTGCTGGCGCTCATCTTACAATTGTGTGTTTTCCCTATATTCTCGCCTTTTTCTCCTTCAGATATTATAAAAAGGAAATAATATCCTTGCAAAAAAAGCCCGCGCTCCCCACATCCTCCTCCACAGCAAAAAAGCCGTAAGCAAACCCTCCTCCCCGCAAGGAAGGGGTTGTGTGAAGGGGGAACCTTTGCGGGGTCCCCCTTCGCGTCAAATCAGGGCAGCGGCTCTCGCCTTTTAGAAAAGCCCGCGCTCCCTGCATCCTCCTCCACCACAAAAAAGACGCCCTGAAGGCGTCTTTTTTGTGGTGGAGGAGGATGGATTCGAACCATCGAAGTCAGTGACAACAGATTTACAGTCTGCCCCCTTTGGCCGCTCGGGAACTCCTCCATATTCAGTTATGTCATGCGGTGGTGGAGCTGGTGGACGGATTCGAACCCCCGACCTGCTGATTACAAATCAGCTGCTCTACCGGCTGAGCTACACCAGCGTATCCGCTGCGACTATATTACTATACCATTCACCCGGGGCAAAGTCAAGCCCCAAAATACAGTTTTTTGCGGCAAAACAAAGCGGCAGCCGGCCCACTGGTCAGGGGGCTGCCGTCTATTCGCCTTCTGGCCGTTCTCAGCTGTCGATGTGCTCCTCCAGATAATGGGCCAGCTCGCCAACAGTGTGGATCTTCTCAATGTCCTCATCGGGGATCTCGATATCGAACTCGTCCTCCAGGGTCATCACCAGGTCCACTACATCCAGCGAATCTGCGCCCAGGTCATTGACGATATCGGTATTCTCGTTCACTTCGTCCGCCTCAATATCAAGCTGTTCGCACAGCAGTTCAATCAGTTTCTCCAGTACCATATTTGCCTCCTGAAAAAGTATATACATATTTTTTACGGTAAATTTTACAGTGACTATATGATAGCGTGTTTTTGGGGGGTTGGCAAGATTTTTTCTTCGGCAAATGGCACAAATATTCTGTGAATACCTTGTGATAACCGCACCAGTCCGTCAAAAAGCTCTCCTAAAATCCTCCCCTCCACTCCTTTCTCCCCGTTGCGCCGCCCCACGCGGCCTGTTATAATAGAAAAAAGTAAGGGGATATCCTCCCCGCTTTTTGCCGAAAGGATTGATACGCCATGAAAATGAAAGAGATCCTCACCCTGCTGGGGGGCCGCCTGCTGTGCGGCGCGCCGCAGGACGACCACGAATTTACCAGCGCCTTTGCCAGCGATATGATGAGCGATGTGCTGGCCTATGGCCAGGGCCAGTCCCTGCTGCTCACCGGGCTGCTCAACCAGCAGGTCATCCGCACCGCGGAAATGCTGGATATGCACTGCATCATCTTTGTCCGGGGCAAAACCCCCGCCGAGGAGGTCCTCACCCTGGCGCGGGAAAAAGGCATCGTCGTCATCAGCACCCAGCGCGGCATGTTCACCGCCAGCGGCCTGCTGTATGGCGCCGGCCTGCGCGGCGTATAAAGGGGCCTGCCATGACACTGCAATATCATTACATCGTCCCCGGCGATGACTTTGTCCATGCTGGGGAAGCCAGCGGCCACCTCAAGGGCGTGCTGCGCCAGCTGGGCTACCCCGGCGATGCCATCCGCCGGGTCGCCGTCTCGATGTACGAGGGCGAAATCAATATGGTCATCCACGCCAATGGCGGCGAGATCGATGCCGAGATCGATGATCGCGGCATCACCATTGTCCTGCGGGATCAGGGTCCCGGCATCCCCGATGTGGAAAAGGCCATGCAGGAGGGCTGGAGCACCGCCAGCGATGAGATCCGGGCCCAGGGCTTCGGCGCCGGTATGGGCCTGCCCAATATGAAAAAATACACCGACAATATGCAGATCGACACCGTCCTGGGGGTCGGCACCACCATCTCCCTGCGGGTGGATCTGCATTGATGCCGGGAGAAACTAAGCGAGGAAAAGATGGAACACCAGACCTATTTTCACTCCGTTACGCTCAATAAGGATCTGTGCCACGGCTGCATCACCTGCGTCAAGCGCTGCCCTACCGAGGCCATCCGGGTTCGGGATGGCAAGGCCCGCATCCTGGGCGAGCGCTGCATCGATTGCGGCGAATGCATCCGCATCTGTCCCCACCACGCCAAGCGGGCTGTCAGCGATACCATGGAGGCACTGGATGGCTTCAAGTATAAGATAGCGCTGCCCGCACCGGTGCTCTTCGCCCAGATCAAGCATTTGGATCACACCGGCCGCATCATTCTGGCCCTGCGACGCATCGGCTTCGATGAGGTTTACGAGGTGGGCGCCGCCGCGGAACTCATCTCCCAGTCCACCAAGGAATACATGGCGCATTATCAGGGCCCGCTGCCGCTCATCTCCTCGGCCTGTCCGGCCGTGCTGCGGCTTATCCGGGTCCGCTTCCCCGATCTTTTGGAGCACCTGCTGCCTCTGCAGCCCCCTGTGGAGCTGGCCGCCGTGCTGGCCCGCCGCGCCGCCGTGGAAAAGACCGGCTTCAAGCCGGAGGAGATCGGCGTTGCGTTTATTACCCCCTGCCCCGCCAAGGTAACGGCCGCCAAGGTGCCGCTGGGCAATCAGACCCGTAATATCGATGCCGCCATCGCCATCAGCCGGGTATACCCCCAGCTGGTGCAGGAGGTCAAAAAGATGGAGCTGCCCGAGTTCGAACATCTTTCCCACATGGGCAGCACCGGTCTTAGCTGGGCCGCCAATAGCGGTGAATCCACCGGCAGCGGGCAGCGCCGCTACATCGCCGCCGATGGCATCGAAAATGTCATCAAGATCCTGGAGGCCATTGAGGATGAGCAGTTCACCCGCCTGGATTTTGTGGAGCTTTCCGCTTGCCCCGGCGGCTGCGTGGGCGGCGTAATGAATGTGGAAAACCCTTATGCCGCGGCCGCCCGCATCAAGCGGCTGGCCCGCGATCTGCCGCAGGTGGGCACCCAGTGGCCCACCCCGGAATGGCTGCCGGAGGATGTTTACTTCAATAAAAAGATCGAGCCGCTGAATGTCATGTCCTTGGGGAGCGATCCCTCTCAGTCGCTGGTGCTCTTCGCCAAGATGCAGAGCTACGAGCGCCGCTTCCCCGGCTTGGATTGCGGCAGCTGCGGTTCCCCCACCTGCCATGCCCTCGCCGAGGATATTGTCCGCGGCTACCGCACCGAGGATGACTGCATCTACCTGCTTAAGGAAAAGCTGGAGCAGCTGGCCCAGTCCCTGGCGGGGCTTTCCGCCCACCGCACCCCCATGGAGGATATCGAACATGACAGCGAATGAGCTTTGCCGCGCCTGCGGCTTTACCCTGCTGTGCTGCCCCGAACGGGAAATAACCGGCGGTGTATACTGCTGCGATCTTCTCAGCAAGGCAAAATGTCCCTACGGTCTGGATACGCCCGCTCTGCTGGCCCGCAATTACGAGGACTACAAGCGGGTCCTGGCCGGAGAAGTAAAAGTATAAGGCAAGCAAAAAGCGCCCCGTGTGAAACTTCACACGGGGCGCTCTGCGTTTGATGCGGTCAGGCCGCCTGCGGCTCTTTGAAGAGAGCCATAGACTGCTTGTAGCAGTGCACAAAGTACAGGATTTCGGCAAAGGCGGTCAGGGTCCAGCTGCAGGGGTACAGCAGGTACAGCGCCGGGATGGTGTGGAAGTGGGCAAAGATGGTGTACACCCAGATCACACGGAACACGCAGGAGCCCATCACCACAATGATGGTGGGCACCACGGTCTTGCCCAGCCCGCGGGAGGCGGCAATGGTGCAGTCCATGAAGGCAGAGATGCAGTAGGCAAAGGCCATCACGGCCACGCGCTTCATACCGGCGTCGATGACAGCGCTCTCGGTGGTGAACAGCGCCAGGAAGGTGCGGCCGAAGAAGAACAGGGCACTGCCCAGTGCAAGCCCCACGCCGAAGGAGTAGCCCAGACTGATGAAGTAGCTTTTCTTGACGCGGTCGGGTTTGCCGGCACCGTAGTTCTGGCTCATGAAGCTGGCGCAGGCCATGTAGAAGGCGGCCATGCAGTCGTAGATCATGTTGTCGGCGTTGGCGGCAGCGCTGTTGCCCTTGACCATGAGGGAGTCAAAGGAGTTGACGCCGGCCTGGATGAACAGGTTGGCAATGGCAAAAATGGCGTTCTGGAACCCGGCAGGCACCCCCAGGGCCAGGATGCTCTTGGTGGTGGCAGGGTCCAGGTGCAGCTGGTGTACATCCAGCGCGTAGCAGTCCTGTGTGCGGGTCAGTGCCCGCAGGATCAGCGCGGCCGAGACGCACTGGGAGATGGCACTGGCCAGCGCCACGCCCACCACGCTCAGGCGGCAAACGATGACGAAGAACAGGTTCAGTACGATGTTCAGCGCGCCCGCAAGGGACAGATAGATCAGGGGCTTTTTGGTGTCGCCGATGGAGCTGAACACCGCATTGCCGAAGTTGTACAGCGCCAGCGCCGGCATGCCCAGAAAATACACCCGCAGGTACAGGATGGCACCGGGCAGCAGGTCGTCCTTGGTGTTGAGCAGCCGCAGCATGAAGGGCGAACCCAGCAGGCCGATGAACAGCAGCGCCACACCGGCGATCAGGCTGACGATGGCGGCCGAATGCACCGTCTTTTGCACATCGGCGGTGTGCCGGGCCCCGTAAAAGCGTGCCACCAGCACGTTGATGCCGTTGCTCAGGCCGATGAGAAAGCCGGTGAACAGGGTGACCAGAATGCTGGTGGAGCCCACGGCACCCAGCGCCGTGGACCCGGCAAACCGGCCCACGACCGCCACGTCCGACATGTTGAACAGCACCTGCAGCAGGTTGGACAGGGCCAGCGGCAGGCTGACCAGCAAAATCTGCTTGGCCAGAGGGCCTTCCGTCAGGGTTTTGGTGGTTGATTTCATAGTCTCTTTTTCCTTTTCCGCTTCCAGACACCGTGTCCGCGCACACCGGGGCACAAGCTCTATTATAAAGCCCGGCGGCGCTTTTGCAAGATGAAAAATACAGAAAAACAGGGCGAACATTTCTGTTTGCATTTTTTGCGCGGCTGTGCTATACTACTCTATACTGGTGAATGTATCAGCCCTCATGCGATCGTAGCTCAGCTGGATAGAGCGTTCGGCTCCGACCCGGAAGGCCAGAGGTTCGAATCCTCCCGGTCGCACCAAGAAAAGCCCAGGCACAATGTGCTTGGGCTTTTCTTTTTTTTTGCGCGACCGGGAGGATTCGAACAGCACGGCCCTGCGCAGCAGGGTGAGCAATCCATTTTATCCTTTGCGGTTTTTCTGCCAGATGCGGTACAGGCCATCCGTGATCAGAGTCTCGCGGTAGCGGATGGGGGTGCGGCAGGCGTCCCGGATGGCACGGGGCAGGTTGCCGGTGGCGTAAAAGGCAGTCTGTGGGCTAAGCTCGGCGCAGAACCGCGCGGCCAGACCGTCCAGCTGGCTGGCGGTGCCCAGCACAAAGCCGTTCTGCAGGCAGGCAGAGGTGCTTTTGCCCAGGATGGAGGCCGGAGTGCCGGCAGCCAGGTCGATCTGGGGCAACTGGGCGGTGCTCTTCACCAGCGTCTCCAAAGAAAGCTGCGGCCCGGGCAGGATCACGCCGCCCACCAGCTCCTGCTTCTTGTTGACCGCCATCATGGAGATGGCCGTGTCGGCCGAAATGACCACCAGCGGCCCGGCACTCTCTGCCAGAGCGGCAACGGCACCGCACAACAGTTCGGCACCCAGTTGGGCAGGATTGTCCAGCCGCAGCTTGATGCCGCTCTTCAGCCCCGGCCCCACGGTCAGGATGCGCGCACTGCACAGGATGTGCAAGGCCGCCAGCACCCGGCCGCTCAGCACCGGCACCACACTGCCCAAAATGCCGCCCTCGATCTGATCCGGGGATGCGCCGTGCAGCGAAAGCAGATTGACCAGTCGGATGGCGTATTCGTCGATGGTGGCGGCCGGGTCAGAATGCAGCCGACCGCAGAACCGGAGTGTGTCGTGGTCGTAGCCGCCCACAGTGATATGGGTGTTGCCGATGTTGACGGTGAGGATCATGAAAAGGGGCCTCCTTTGCAGCGCAGTATAATGTATATATAATAATAGCGCAGCCGGAAGCAAACTGCAAGGTCTGCCCCAGGGGGGCCGGAGCTGACGAAGGCAGCTCCGGCGTTTGCGCCTGCCGGTTTCTACGAACGGAATGGTTGAAAAAACGGCCTGACAGATCCCGGAGAAAAAAGAATTTGAAAAAACAGGAAAAAACTTGCGGAAAAGTGTTGACAGAAGGCAGGAGGTGTGGTATTATACTTGAGCGCCAAGCGCTGAGACAAAAGAATGACTTCTGAAGCCTCAGCACGAAGCCTTTGGAAAGAACCAATAGACGTTCAAAAACACCAGCTGACACTGAGATGTTGAGAATGATCCAAGTTCAGAATGTTCAAAAGCCTCGAAAAAATAAAGCTTGACAAAAAACCGCTTCTGTGGTAAAATAATCAAGTCGTCAGCCGCAAGGCT
>ENA-ORMN01001811-ORMN01001811.1-human-gut-metagenome-genome-assembly--contig:-NODE-1811-length-20062-cov-11.767681_pt1 | contig 20062 bp, 20 predicted proteins | sample MGYA00242102_ERZ508993 | MGnify/ENA primary metagenome ERZ508993 (study PRJEB26280, sample SAMEA2338770) | human gut metagenome | biome: human gut; feature: human-associated habitat; material: faeces...
AAGGGTATGCTGCTGAAGAATTGTCTGTGTGAGGCACATAAAATTTGTGCAGCCTATCTTGATGCAGACAGCAAAGAGTCAGAGGAGTGGGAAAAACTCTGTCGGGAGGAGCGCTTTGACGAGCAGGTCATGCTTTGCACGACGGTTCTGGATTGCGGAGTCAATATCCACGATAAAAAACTCAGGCACATTGTCCTTGCAGCTGATAACCAGACTACATTCATCCAATGTATAGGCAGGAAACGGCTGGATTCCAACGAGACTCTGCAGGTTCATGTTTTGGAGATGAGTTCCAAGACACTTGCGGGACGCAGAGCCAGTATTACCCGGAGGCTGAACCGGGTTCAGAAATTTGATGCAGGCAATCATTTGGACATCCTTGATATGATGGCAAATACATCCGATCCGGACTGCGGCGTGCTGTTTCGTTATAATTCCGACGCACACTATCAGAAGGGAGGAGGGGTCTTCAAAAACAAAGAGGCTGAGTATGTTTTGCGCCGCAGAAAGGACTTCTACGAGCGCATGAGCTCGGACAAAGCGACATATCGGGAGGAAGTTGCACGGTGGCTGGGTAACACAGCCCGGATCACGGAAGAAAACCATGTGCTTCAGATAGAAAAATTCTATGCGGCCCACAAGAATGTTGCTTTGACCGACGATGAAAAGGGCGAATTCAAAAATTTAGTCTTTGCATATGCTGCGTCCATAGGGATCGATATCATTCGGGAATCCAGAAAAGGGGCTTCAAAGGAAGTCGCGTTGAATCATATTTTAGAGGATGCCAAACTACCCTTCGCTCTTTCAAGGCAGTGGGTACTTCGCAAATTTGAGGAGGAAACAACATGAAAGTCAATACAGATGTCCTGCCAAAGCTTACACTGACGGTCGAAGAAGCCGCAGAACTTCTCCGGATTGGCCGTGGAAGTGCATACGAATTGGTGCGCAGTGGACGCCTCCGCGCCATAAAAATCGGTCGGAGGATTCTGATTCCGTCTGACGCTATAAAAGAATTTTTGCACGCCGCATAAAACGCAGGGCAGCGGCCTGCGCAGGAAGGAGACTACGACATGAAAAGAAATGCAAATGGAAACGGCTCTGTGCGGAAAATTTCTGTTGCACGGGACGGTAAAACATATACTTACTGGCAGGCCCGCTACTCAGCCGGATTTGATCCCGGTACCGGGAAGCAGATGCAGCACTCCATCACCGGGAAAACGCAAAAAGAAGTGCTGCAAAAGCTGAAAGCGGCAACTGCAGCGATTGACAACGGTTCATATATTGAGCCGTCCGCCATGACCGTTGCACAATGGCTTCAGAGCTGGTCGGACAATTATCTGGAGGGCATTAAGCCCTCCACGGCCTATCTTTATCGCCGCAGCATCGCGCTGTATCTGACGCCAAACCTCGGTGCAGTCAAGCTGTGCGCGTTGAAGACGCAGCAGATCCAAGCGTTCTACAACGATCTGCTGCGGCCAGGCAAAAAGAATGCAGAGCCGCTCTCGCCGAAGACAATCAAGAACATCCACGGAATTCTGCACAAAGCACTTCAGCAGGCGGTTGCGAATGGGGATATTCGGCAGAATCCTGCTGACGCATGCAGCCTGCCGAAGGTCGTCAGGAAAGAGATGACGGTTTTCGATGATGATGCCGCAGCTGCATTCCTTCGAGCAATCGACAGGCATCCGCATGAACTGCTTTATAAAATTGCCCTCTTTACGGGTATGCGGGAGGGTGAATTGCTCGGCCTGACTTGGGATTGCATTGATTTTACGAATGGAACGATTTCCGTTCGCCAGCAGGCGCGGCAGGAGCAGAAGAAGGGAGGACAGTATTATTTTTCCACACCGAAAAACGGAAAGGGGCGCGTCCCGGCCGTCCCGCAGAGTGTGCTTACCCTGTTCCGTGCGCAGCAGGACAAGCAGAAAGAAATGGCTGCCTATGCCGGGTCTGCTTGGGATAATGTACACAATCTGGTGTTTACCAATGCGGCAGGCAGTTTTCTGTCACACCGCACTGTTTATGACTGCTTCAAACGGATCGTCAAGTCGATCGGCATGCAGACCATGCGCTTCCATGATCTTCGTCATAGCTACGCTGTTGCCTCTATCAAAAATGGCGACGATATCAAAACGGTTCAGGAAAACCTCGGCCATGCGACGGCAGCGTTTACCCTGGACGTGTATGCGCATGCGGCAAATCAGATGAAGAAGGCCAGCACCGACCGAATGGAGCAGTACATTCAGAATCTGCAGGGAGAATAAAACCTTGCGATTGATTTTCTCGTCCGATTCTGCTATACTGATAACACAGCATAAAAACAATCTTGGTTTTTAACGGACCGGGGTGCCGTCAAGATTTATGCGCAAATTTATTTGCAGGCTCCGGCTGAGTGAAGTCAGCCGGCAATAGAGGCGTCGTCCAGAGCCGCCTCCAAGTGCTTCATATTCATGTATTTCTTGTTGCCCCACCGAGTACCAGCCACGTGGCGGAGCCGGGCGCAGACCAGCATCAGGGCGGAATTTCCATCCGGAAACGTTCCCACCACGCGGGTCCTGCGGCGGATCTCCCGGTTCAGCCGCTCGATTACATTGTTGGTACGGATGCGCGTCCAATGCTCGCTGGGAAAATCGCAGTAGGTCAGCGTCTCCTCAATGCCGTCCTCGACCTTCTTGGCGGCCTCCTTCAGCTTCATGGCGCGCAGCTCGGCGACCACGGCCTTCGCCTTCTCGCGGGACGCCTTTTTGCTCTCCTGGGCGTGGATCGCCTTGAGCATTTTCGCCACAATTTTGACCTTGGATTTGGGCACAACAGAGAAAACGTTGCGGTAGAAATGCACCGTGCAGCGCTGGTATTTGGCGTCCGGGAACACCTCGCCCACGGCCTCCAGCATCCCCATGCACTTGTCGCCGACGATGAGCTTCACGCCGTTCAGGCCTCGACCACGCAGCCACTGAAAGAAGCTGACCCAGCTGGCCTTGTCCTCTTTCATGCCTTCGGCAGTGCCCAAAACCTCACGAAAACCGTCCTCATTCACGGCGATCGCCACCAGAATCGCCACATTTTCATACTCTCCGCCCCAGTTGCGGCGCAGGTAGATACCGTCCACGTAGACATACGGATAGTGCCCGCCCTGCAACGGGCGGTTGCGCCAATCCTCGATGTGGACGTAGGCTTTCTTGTTCAGTTCGATGATGGTGGCGAGAGAAACCTTGCTGCCCCACAGTGCCTCGGTGATGTCCTCCACCCGGCGCACGGAAAGCTCTCCCGTGTTTTTTTGCGCTTCTTTGGAAATAATAAGGCAAAAAGGAGCGTGATGGATATATGAATCTTAACCGAAAAGGGTACTATACGGCCACTGTGCTGGGTTTGATAATACTTGCCATGGGCCTTGGCATGGGCTGGTTCGCGGGAAGAACAAGTGAGCCGCAGCAGCCGGAGAGTATTACGGTGAAGGAACCGGAGGAACAGGAGGACACGCCTGTTGCCGCAGAGGAAAAGTTCGCCGTTACTACGGTGAACATATTCGAGTGCGGTCACATAATAGAACGGGGTGAGAACGTAACGGCGACAGCCCGAGAGGCAGAAGGGATCATGCAGCAGTACGGCGGCTACAATTATGAGCTAAAGGACGGCAAGATGGCGCTTTACCGGGAGTTCGGCTACTGCTGCCCGGAACACTATTTTACCGGGGAACAAAACGGCAAGATAGCCGTATTCGAGGCAGACCAGCAGAGCTTCGAAAAGACAGAGGTGTGCCTGCTGGACATACCCGCCGGGAGCGAAACGTACGACGAGCTTGCCGCAGGCATGGAGTTTGACGCGCTGGAGGATATAAACCTCTATATTGAAGGAATAGAAGACGCGGAGGGAATGGAAGAAGCAGCGGAGGAATAAGTTGTTAAAATCTGCCGCCCATGGTACAATATATAATGATTTATTGTATTTTTAACGGAGCGGCAGATTTTGATTATTTTGGGGATAGATCCGGGCTATGCAATATTGGGCTACGGCGTGCTGGAGGCCGATGGTCGAAAGGTGCGCCCATTGGACTATGGCGTTGTGGAAACAAAGGTGGGAACGCCTTTCCCCGAGAGGCTGGATATGCTGTATGCCGGCGTAAACGAGCTTTTGCGGCTGTACAAGCCTGACTGTGCGGTGTTTGAGGAATTGTTCTTCTACCATAACGCCACCACAGCTATACAGGTTGGCGCCGGGCGCGGCGTGGCCATGCTGGCGGCACAGCAGGGAGGGATACCCCTTTACGAGTACACGCCCATGCAGATAAAGCTTGCCGTAACCGGAAACGGACATGCAGATAAAAAGCAGGTGCAGCAGATGGTAAAGCTGCTGCTGAATCTCAAGACCGTACCAAAGCCGGACGATGCTGCGGATGCGCTGGGCGCGGCCATATGCCATGCCAACACCTCCGAAGTGTCCAGGGCAGAATTCAGGATAAAGTAAGGGTAAGGCATAATGTACGCATATATAAAGGGCATAGTGGACGAGAAGGGCATAGACAGGGCGGTAGTGGAGGCCTCAGGGGTAGGATACGAGCTTTTGTGCCCGGACAGTACGCTGCGCGAGATAACCGCAGGCAGGGAGGCAAAGCTTCTTGCTCACTTCAACATAACTCAGGACGGGGTAGCTTTGTACGGCTTCTATACAAAAGAAGAGCGGGAGATGTTCCGCAGGCTCATAGCCGTGAACAGGGTAGGGCCAAAGCTTGCCCTTAGCATACTCAGCAAGCTCAGTCCGCAGGATATCGCCATGGCGATAGTTACCCAGAACGCAGCGGCCTTTGACAGGATACCCGGCCTTGGGAAAAAGACCGCAGCAAGGCTGCTGCTGGAGCTTAAGGAAAAGGTGTCCGAGGAGGAGATGGCGTCTTCCTCAGCCGCAATTCCGTCGGCTGGCGGCAGCATGGATATGCGTGCAGAGGCCATAGCGGCGCTGGTTGCGCTGGGCTACGACGGCGTAAGTGCCGGGCGTGCAGTATCCGCAGTAGGCGAATGCGGCAGGGTAGAGGATATGATAACCATGGCGCTCAGGGAAATGGGCAAGAGGAGCGGCTTTTAAATGGACGACAGACTTATAACCTCTTCCATGACAATGGAGGACGAGCAGATAGAATACAGCCTGCGCCCCAGGTTTCTTAACGAGTACATAGGTCAGCATAACGTCAAGGAACACATGCGCATATACATAGAGGCGGCCAAGCACAGAGGGGAGCCCCTGGATCATGCCCTTTTCTATGGCCCGCCGGGTCTCGGCAAGACCACGCTTGCGGCCATAGTCGCAAACGAGATGGGTGGCAACCTGCGGGTAACGTCAGGCCCAGCAATATCCCATGCAGGCGACCTTGCGGCCATACTTACAAATCTCGCCCCCGGCGATGTGCTGTTCATAGACGAGATACACAGACTGAATTCCAGCGTTGAGGAAGTACTGTATCCTGCCATGGAGGATTATTCCATAGACATAATAATAGGCAAGGGTCCATCCGCCCACTCCATACGTCTGGATCTTCCAAAGTTCACCCTCATAGGCGCGACGACGCGTATGGGCATGCTCACATCTCCCCTCAGGGACAGGTTCGGCATAAAGGAGCAGCTTGAGCTGTACAACCCGGAGGAGCTGAAGGAAATAATCGAGCGCAGCGCGGATATACTCAACGTTAAGATAGACACAGAGGGCGCCCTTGAGATAGCCTCGCGCTCCCGGGGTACACCGCGAATAGTTAACCGCCTGCTAAAAAGGGTGCGTGATTACGCACAGGTGCGGGGCAATGGCGAGATAGATCTTGAGACAGCCCGGGCTGGCCTGGATATGCTGGCCATAGATGAGATGGGCCTTGACGCTGTGGACAGGCGCATGCTCGCCACCATGATAGAAAAGTTCGGCGGCAGGCCTGTAGGCCTTGATACCATAGCCGCGGCCACAGGCGACGACGCCACCACCATCGAGGACGTGTACGAGCCATATCTCATACAGCTTGGCTTCATCGCGAGAACGCCCCGGGGCCGCGTGGTGATGCCGCTGGGATACCGGCATATGGGTTACGCGCCGCCGGCTGATGTGGGCCAACAGAAGATGAATTTTTGAACCCGATTTTAAAATAATGCTTACGGAGGACTAAACGATGTTCGGCAAGAAGGAGCTTCAGAGGGAACTTGAACAGAAGGAGCAGCAGATACAGGAGCTGAACCGCAGGATCAAGGAATACCAGGACAAAAACGACGCGGTAGTAAGCGCCCTCACGGACGCGAAGTCCGCCGCGAACCGCATAATTGGCGCAGCGGAAGCAAAGCGCGATGATATCATCGCCGCCGCCATGCGTGAAAAGGCCGATATGGAGGCCCAAAGGGACGGAATACTTGACGAAGCCCGGGCGCAGGCCGCGGCTATCGTTGCAGATGCCGAGAAGAGGGCAAAGGCTGCCGAGGAGCAGGCCAGGTACTTCCAGGATTATATCAGGAACACCGCAGATACGGTGCGCCGCCAAGCCGAAAACTACGCCGGCTTCCTTGAAAATTACGAGCATATCGGCGTCGGCCAGCAGCCGGAGACGGAAAAGATAGATACTCCGGACGAGTACCGGAACCCTGCGGAGCTCATAAAGAGCATATACAATATCGAGGGCCGGGAGCTTCCCGATGAGGTGACGAAGCCCGACGCGGGGCAGGAGCCAGAGGAGGAAAAGGTATGGACCGTGGACGAAGTCGTCAGCGAGGAAAAGCATGACGATGACGACGCTGACAAAGCAGATGACGGCCTTGACAGCGAGCTCAACGACATACTGAACGATATATTAAAGCTGGATTGATTGACATAATCTATATGTGATGCTATAATCGATTATATTTACGAATAAGGATATTGCGGAAAGCCCGATGCTCCCGCAACTGCGAAAAGAGAGGCTGCTTCACTGGCTGAAAGGGCAGCTGCGCGGTTTCGTGTCGGTTCCCGTTCCGTATTCCGCAGGGAGGAAATGCCCTGCCGCAGGAGAGCGTTAAGGCCGGCCGAGAACCAATTAAGGTGGTACCGCGGACAAAAAACAGCCGCCCTTATATTCAGGGCGGCTTTTAATTTGTAAATTAAATTTACTTAATAATACCGGAGGAAATTATGGCAAAGAAAGAAAACCAGTTCGTTCAGGAGATTACCCCCCGCGACGTGGATTTTGCGAAGTGGTATACCGATATCGTACTCAAAAACGATATGTGCGACTATACCGACGTTCGCGGCTGTATGGCCATTAAGCCTTACGGCTATGCCGTATGGGAGCTCATGCAGAAGGAAATGGATCAGCGCTTCAAGGATACAGGTCATCAGAATGCATACTTCCCTCTGCTGATACCCGAAAGCATGCTGATGAAAGAGGCGGAGCACGTTGAAGGCTTCGCGCCCGAGGTCGCATGGGTAACACAGGGCGGCAACGAGGTGCTTCAGGAGCGCATGGCTATCCGACCCACCAGCGAAACGATAATCGGCACCATGTATTCCAAGTGGATACAGTCCTATCGCGACCTGCCCGTGCTGTATAACCAGTGGTGCAACGTAATGCGCTGGGAGAAGAGCACCCGCCCCTTCCTCCGTACTTCCGAATTCCTCTGGCAGGAGGGCCATACCGCCCATGAAACCCATGAGGACGCGCAGGAAGAAACCATCCGTATGCTCAACGTATACTATGATTTTATGGTAAACGTGCTGGCGATCCCCGTAGTACGCGGCCGCAAGAGCGAGAGCGAACGCTTTGCAGGCGCAGAGGCCACATATACTCTGGAAGCGTTGATGCACGACGGCAAGGCGCTGCAGATGGGCACCTCCCATAACCTGTCGGATCACTTTGCAAGGAGCTATGATATCAAGTATCTGAGCCGCGAGGGCAAGCAGGAATATTGCTATACTACCTCCTGGGGCACTTCTACCCGCATGATCGGCGGTATGATAATGGTTCATGGCGACGACCGCGGCCTCAAGCTGCCTCCCAAAGTAGCCCCCATTCAGGTAGTCATACTGCCCATCGCCATGCACAAAGAGGGCGTTCTGGAGAAGGCAACCGAGCTGTATAACGAGATAAAGGCCGTCGGCCTCCGCGTAAAGCTGGACGACAGCGAGCAGAGCGCGGGCTGGAAGTTCAACCAGTGGGAGATGAAGGGCGTTCCCGCCCGTATCGAGATAGGCCCCAGGGATATCGAGAACGGCGTGGTGACCGTAGTGCGACGCGATACCCTTGAGAAGTTCACCATGCCGATCCAAGGCATAGGAGAAAACCTCGTAAAGCTCATGGCCGATATACATCAGACCATGTATGATATGGCTCTTGAACACCGCAAGGCTCATACTACTCACGCTGAAAACTTCGGCGACTTTATGGACGGCGTAAAGAAGGGCTTCGTAAAGGCCCCCTGGTGTGCCGATCCCGATTGCGAGATGGAAATAAAGTGCGTTACCGGCGCATCTACCCGCTGCAAGCCCATGGATGAGGATACGACTGTAAAGCCCGGCTGTAAGTGCGTATTCTGCAACCGTGAGGCAAAGACCATGATGTATTTCGCAAGAGCGTACTAATCTTAGGCAAAAAGCGACATAGCGCCGTTTAGGTGGTTTACGCCTGAACGGCGCTTTTTAAAACAAGGCCGCACGGTGCATAAACCGATAAAAATGCGGGAAGGGAGCAGGGTATGCAGGTAAAGATGGATATATACGAAGCCATGCGGGCGCGCCATTCCGTGCGGGCGTATGAGCAGAGGGAGATTGAAGGCGAGATCAAGGACATGCTGGAGGATAAAATAGCGGAGCTCAACGGCCGGAGCGGGCTGCATATACAGCTTATCACCCATGAGCCCAAGGCCTTCGACAGCCCTATGGCACACTATGGCAAATTCTCCGGCGTGACGGATTACATCGCGATGATAGGCAAGAAGGACGACGAATTAGAGGAAAAATGCGGCTACTATGGCGAAAAGCTGGTGCTCTTTGCCCAGCAGCTCGGGCTTAACACCTGCTGGGTAGCCGTGAGTTACAAAAAGATAAAGACGGCTTATATGCTGGACGCCGGGGAAAAGCTGTGCATAGTCATAGCGATAGGCTACGGCAAAACTCAGGGCGTGCCACATAAAAGCAAAACGCCGTTGGAAGTAGCCGATATGAGCGGCGACGTGCCGGAGTGGTTTAAAAAAGGCGTTGAGGCGGCGCTGCTGGCGCCAACTGCGGTAAATCAGCAGAAATTCTTTTTTACCCTTGCAGATGGCAAGGTATCCGCAAAGGCGGGCAGGGGCTTTTATTCAAGAATAGACTTGGGCATAGCCAAGTGCCATTTTGAACTTGGCGCGGGGAAGGAAAACTTCAGCTGGGCATAAATGCGCTTTGAAAATCCGACTCCTAAGGAGGGTTTCAGGTTTTTTATGCGAGATTTGGCTATTATTCATATTGGCGGGCTTTATTTAAAGGGAAGTTTGGAGTATAATACTGATAATGCCAAAGTGCGGCATGGGCAAGGGTTCCTGCCGTATTTTAGTATGTTTGATATTTTAAGAGTAATTGGAGGAACAAAATATGAATAATCCCAGCAGGGTAGCGTTTACTCTGTTCGGACGCGACGTATACTGGTACGGCGTGCTCATGGCTCTGGGCATACTGATAGCAGTATGGCTCACGCTCAAGGAAGGCAAGCGCAAGAGGCTGACCGAGGACGATATACTGGATATGTGCCTTGTGATAATCCCCTCCGGAGTGGTGGGCGCAAGGCTTTACTACGTGATTTTCGAGTGGGCGAGCTATGCCTCAAACCCCATACGCGCCCTGTATATATGGGAAGGAGGCCTTGCCATATACGGCGCGGTAATAGGCGGGCTTCTCGGTATGTTCATCTATTCCAGAGTCAGGAAGATACGCTTTCTGAAGCTTGCGGACTGCATAGCCCCCGGCCTGGTGCTGGCTCAGGCCATAGGCCGCTGGGGAAACTTTTTTAATCAGGAGGCCTTCGGCCTTCCCATAAGCAATGGTGAGCTTATGTGGTTCCCCTTTGCGGTGTATATAGAGGGATACCATACATTCAACGGCCAGCCCTGCTCCAACCCCTACCACATGGCAACGTTTTTCTATGAGTCCGTATGGTGTCTTATAGTGTTTATAATACTGTGGAGCTGCCGCAAAAAATTCAGGCACGACGGCGATGCGATATTATCGTATGCCGCACTGTACGGCCTTGAGCGGATGTTCGTGGAAAGGCTCAGGGGCGACAGCCTGTATATAATAAAGCCGGGCGGGGCGATAGCCGCAGGCGTGCGGGTATCGGAGATGCTTAGCCTCATAGTCGTAGCCGCGGTAGCTGCCTTCTTCATCATAAGGCATTTTAAGGAAAAGAAGCTGGGCAGGCTGATATGGCCCGCGCCGGAGGCTGAAGCAGAGGAAGCAGCCGCGCCGGACGAAGCGGACAGCGCCGGGGAAAGCGAAAAGGAAGAAGCTGCCGGAGAAAAGCCGGAAAGTGAAGAGACGGAGCAGAAGGACGGCGCCGGGGACGGGCAGTAAAGCAGAAAAATTCGGGGGGATTGAAATATGCGAAACCTTACCATGATGACGGACCTTTACCAGCTTACCATGATGTACGGCTACTACAAGTTCGGCATGACGAAAAACCAGGCTGTGTTCGATGTGTTTTTCAGGGAAAATATGCCAAACAGCGGCTATACCATCATGGCGGGCCTTGACACCGCCATAGATTACATAAAGAACATACACTTTGGCCCGGAAGATATAGAATACCTTCGCAGCCTGAAGCTCTTTGACGAGGGCTTCCTGAAGGTGCTGAGCGAAATGCATTTTACCGGCGAGGTATATGCCATACCTGAAGGTACGCCCGTGTTTCCCTATGAGCCCCTCGTCCGGGTAAAGGCCCCTATCATGGAGGCACAGCTGGTGGAGACTACGCTGCTCAATATAATCAACCACCAGACCCTTATAGCCACCAAGGCCAGCCGCGTGGTTTACGCCGCAGACGGAGGCGCGGTGCTGGAGTTCGGCCTTCGCCGTGCCCAGGGCCCAGACGCAGGTACATACGGCGCAAGGGCGGCTATAATAGGCGGCTGCAGCTCTACCAGCAACGTGCTTGCAGGCCAGCTTTACGATGTTGCGATTGCAGGCACTCACGCCCACAGCTGGGTAATGAGCTTCCCAACCGAGCTGGATGCTTTCCGCGCATATGCCGAGATATTCCCGGATTCCTGCATGCTGCTTGTGGATACCTACGATACTCTCAAGTCCGGCGTACCAAATGCCATAAAGGTATTTGATGAGCTGAGGGCTAAAGGCCATAAGCCGGTGGGCATACGCCTTGACAGCGGCGACCTTGCCTATTTCTCCAAGGAGGCCCGCAGGATGCTGGATGCCGCAGACTATCAGGATGCGCGCATATTTGCCTCCAGCGATCTTGACGAATACGTTATCCGCGAGCTGAAGGCACAGGGCGCAAGGATAGACGTATGGGGCGTGGGCACCAAGATGATAACCTCCTATGACTGGCCCGCGCTGGGCGGCGTGTATAAAATGTCCGCCGAGATAGTGGACGGCAAAATGACGCCCAAGATAAAGATAAGCGAAAATCCCGCAAAGCTTACCAATCCCGGATATAAAAAGATATACCGCCTGTACGGCAAGCGGGACAATATGGCGCTTGCGGATATAATCGCCCTTGACGACGAGACCATAGACGATAGCAAGCCCATCAAGCTGTACAATCAGCACCATACCTATCAGACTAAGGTAATACGGGACTTTTATGCGAGAGAACTTCTGGTGCCGGTATTCGTGGACGGCAGGCAGGTATATGAGAGCCCCGACGTATGCTCAATAAGGGAGTACAGCAAAAAGGAGCTGGCTGCATTCTGGGAGGAATACAGGCGCATACTCAATCCTCACACCTACAAGGTGGACATATCCGATAAGCTTTATAATCTCAAGATGGAGCTTATACATGAAAACAGGGAAGAATATGAGCAAGAGGATTGTTAAGCTGCTTATAGCGGTCTCGGTATGCATGCTGCTCACGGGCTGTGTGAACACGGGGGCGCATATCGTTCCTTCTGTAACCATTCCGCCGGAGTCTACGCAGCCCCCCGAACCTACCCCAAGCCCTACGCCGGAGCCGGTGCAGGTGGAGGAAATGGCGGATCTCAGCAGCGCATACGATAAAAACGGATTGCTGATAGTGGGCGAAGAGCACTTCCAGCAGTACATATCCTTCAAAAATATTCAGGTGTACGAGCAGTGCGGGGATACATTTATGGATGCCGTTGCGGTGAACGAGTACCCGGATACACTGGTATGCGCGCTGAACATACGTTTTTTTGATGAGGATGGCACAGAGATAGCATCCGGCAGGGTGCAGACCAGAGACGGCCAATACGTGCTTCGGCTGGAAAATGGCGACAATACTCTGTTTGCTCAGATAGATACAGACATGACACTTACTGATAAGGAGTTCCGGCTGGAGTACAGCGAAGATCTGAACGTGCTGCCGGAATAACGGGAAGATACAGATGGATTACAGAAAAAGCCATAGGATACTTTGGATATGCCTTATAGGGGCGTTGGCGCTTTCGATAATAAACTGCGTGTTAGCATATATAAACGAAAGTGCTGCCATAGTGGGCATAGCGGTAGCGGTGCTGGTGGCAGCTGCCGGCATAATACAGGCTATAAAGTTTTTCCGCTGCCCGTATTGCGGGTGCAACCTGTACCTATGGGGCCAGGGGAGAATGCCAGAATACTGCCCGGACTGCGGAGAACGGTTGATACCGCACAAAAAAAGTTGAGTCGGCTCAATAAAACAGGCGCCGTCCGGGATTGGTTTTTATGTATATTGCCGGGCATATATATAAATTTCATTGACTTTGAAAATATCATTTGATATAGTATTTTAAGTAATAGTGGATAAATGCGATTGCTTTGGCGGAAACGCCCGAACATATAAAAATCAAAACTGACAGAATGGAGATAAAACCATGGAAAGAATCAAGACCATCGAGACCCGCAACCTCTGTGAGAGCGCAAAGAACGGCGGCTGCGGCGAATGCCAGACCTCATGCCAGTCTGCCTGCAAAACCAGCTGCGGCGTGGCCAACCAGAAGTGCGAGAATAAGAATAACTAAACTTGGCAATAAAAGTTGCCGCCTGTTTCCAGGCGGCAGTTTTTATGTTACAGCCTAATAGGAGAGGCGATAATGGTTCATCAGTATAAGCTAAACGGTTACAATATAGTGCTGGATTCCTGCTCCGGCTCCATACATGTGGTAGACGATGTGGCGTATGACATAATAGCTATGTATCAGGATAACAGCCCGGAGGAAATAGTGAAGGCCGTATCCGAAAAATACGCCGGCCGCCAGGATGTAAAGGAGAAGGACATACTGGACTGCATCGAGGACATAAAGGCCCTGATAGCAGCCGGAAAGCTGTTTACACCGGATACATTCTCAGAGATGGCGGGAACCTTCAAGCAGCGCTCGGGCGACGTTATAAAGGCGCTGTGCCTGCACGTCGCCCATACCTGCAATCTCAACTGCGCATACTGCTTCGCCAGCCAGGGCAAGTATCACGGCGAGCGTGCGCTGATGAGCTATGAGGTGGGCAAGCGCGCGCTGGACTTCCTGATGGAGAATTCAGGCAGCCGCACCAACCTCGAAGTGGACTTCTTCGGCGGTGAGCCGCTGATGAACTGGGACGTGGTAAAGCGGCTTGTGAAGTATGCCCGCAGCGTAGAGAAGGAACGGGGCAAGAACTTCCGCTTCACCCTCACCACCAACGGCATGCTCATCGACGACGAGGTCATAGAGTTCTGCAATAGGGAGATGAGCAATGTGGTGCTGTCCCTGGACGGCCGCAAGGAGATAAATGACGCCACTCGTGTAGATTATGCGGGCAACGGCAGCTATGACCGCATAGTGCCCAAGTTCCGTAAGCTTGTGGAGGCAAGAGGCGGCAAAAATTACTATATGCGCGGCACCTTCACCCACGCTAATCCCGACTTTACCAACGACGTATTCCATATGGTGGATCTGGGCTTTACTGAGCTTAGCATGGAGCCCGTGGTCTGCGCGCCGGACGACCCGGCTGCTCTGACCTCCGACGACCTTGAGATAGTAAAGGAGCAGTACGAGATACTTGCAAAGGATATGCTGCGCCGCGAAAAAGAGGGCAAGCCTATAACCTTCTATCATTACATGCTGGATCTTACGGGCGGCCCCTGCATATATAAGCGCATATCCGGATGCGGCTCCGGCACGGAGTACATGGCAGTCACACCATGGGGGGATCTGTATCCCTGCCACCAGTTCGTAGGCGAGGAAAAGTTCAAGCTGGGCGACATATGGAACGGCGTTACAAACGAGGCAGTGCGAAGCGAGTTCCGCTCCTGCAACGCATATGCCCGCAGGGAATGCGAGAACTGCTGGGCTAAGCTTTATTGCTCCGGTGGCTGTGCCGCCAACGCTTATCACGCTACGGGCAGCATACGCGGCGTATATCCCGCGGGATGCGAGCTGTTCAAGAAGAGGATAGAGTGCGCAATAATGATGAAGGTCGCACAAGAGGATATGTGATGGACACTCCCATACTCGACTTTCTCAGGCAGTACTCGGAACATGACTGGGTGCGCTTCCATATGCCCGGCCATAAGGGCAAGGGCATGCTGGGCTGCGAAAAATGGGATATAACCGAGGTGTACGGCGCAGACGCGCTGTACGAGGCTGACGGCATTATTGCCAAAAGCGAGCGCAATGCGGCGGAGCTGTTCGGCACGCAGCGCACCTGCTACTCTACCGAGGGCTCCAGCCAGTGCATACGGGCAATGCTGTATCTCGCCCTCAACAACAGGCCGAAGGGCAATTCAAATGTGATAGTGGCTGCCCGCAATGTGCATAAGACCTTTGTATATGCCGCGGCTCTCCTTGATATAGAGCCGGTATGGCTGTGGCCGGAGAGCAGCAGTTCTCTCTGCGGCTGTCCGGTGACGCCGGCAATACTGAAGGAAACACTTAATAAGCTTGATGCTCCGCCTGCCGCCGTGTATGTAACCAGCCCCGATTATCTGGGCGAAATGGCGGATATGGGAAACCTTGCCAAAGTGTGCCACGACAGCGGCACGATACTTCTCGTTGACAATGCCCACGGAGCATATCTGAAGTTTCTGCCAAAATCGCTGGACCCGCTGGACCTCGGCGCGGACATGTGCTGCGCGTCGGCCCACAAAACGCTGCCTGTGCTGACAGGTGGCGCGTACCTGCATATAAGCAGGCGCCTGCCTGCACGCTATGCCGATCAGGCAAAGTCGGCATTGGCCCTCTTCGGCTCCACCAGCCCGTCATACCTTATAATGGCCTCGCTGGACGCCTGCAACAGCCTTCTGGCGGGAGATTACCCAAAGAGGATAGCGGAATGGGCAGGGAATATGGACTGCCTTAAACGGCGGCTCGGGAGCCGTGGGTGGAAAGTGCCCCAAAGCGACCCCCTTCGGCTGACCGTACGGGCTACGGAGAGCATGAGAGGCACGGACATAGCGAAGCTGCTGCGCGGCGGGGATATAGAGTGCGAGCATGCGGACGCCGGCTACGCGGTACTCATGACTACGCCCAACAATACTTTAGAAGAGCTGTACAGGCTGGAAAAAGTGCTTGGCGAGTGCCGCAGCAGACCAGCAGAGCAAGAGCTGCTGCCCATTGCCAAGGCGGAAAGGGCTATGTCGGTCCGGGAGGCGTTTTTCCGGCCCCACGAGGTGATACCGGTAAGCGAGGCATTGGGCTGTATATGCGGCGCTCCTGCCGTGTCCTGCCCGCCTGCGATACCCATTGCGGTGTCCGGCGAGAGGATAGGCAGGGAGGCCATTGAACTGTTTGAATATTACGGCATAAATGAAGTAGACGTAGTTAAGTGATGAAAAATGCGGCACAGTTTGAAATGTGCCGCACTTTTGCTATTTCTTGTCAGATAAAAAATTTTCGTTTCACGCTTTCCCTAAGAGGCGGGCAGCAGGCGATGATGATGAGAGTGAGCCCAAGGATCAGACAGCACGCGAGGGGATATATGGACCATATCAAGCTGTCGTGGAGGCCAAAGGTGTAATTGAGCAGGTATTCCACCAGCACCATGAAGCCGCCTGTAGCTATGAGAGTGCCGGCGATTATATATAGATACCCGCGGCGCAGATAGTACATCAGCGCCACCGCCCCTACGGCGATTATCATCAGTCCCCCGGTGACGGGGAACGCGAAGGACAGGAACCAATGGCCGCCTGTGGCGAAGTTTATATAGAGCAGGTATAGGCCTGCGGCGATAAAGTCCGCCGCTACGAACACCACAGGTATGGGGCGCCTGAACCACATTGGCAGTACGACTATCACATAAAACACCGTCAGCGCGCCGCCTACGTAGCCGGACCAGAGTATTCTGCCGTTGATCTTCCAGTCGCACAGCAGCGACGTAGCGAGGGGCAGCAGAAACAGCATGGTAAGTATGAACAGCAGGCCGGACCGGCTGGCGGTCTCCTGAGGTTTCCGGTCAACGGGGTACGGCTTTTCGCCGTCCGGACGCTTTATATACGGGTGAAACACCACAGTGCCGCAAAGCGGGCACTTTTCCTCGCTGTCGCTCAGCTCAACTCCACATTTTATACAATACAAAGCTCACGCCTTCCTTTCCTTGAACTATGGCTGGTTGCTTTCGGCCTTTACGTGAAGGCCCTGATCCTGAAGCACCCGGAAAAAGTGCAGTTCCAGCTCAGGCTCCGTTATGTTGCGTATCATGTTGATATACATGGTGCCGTTATATGACAGCACGCCGCAGTTGTGGGGCGCCCGGGCCTGTACGCCTATTATGAAGTCCATGCGGCTTATGTAGGGGCGCATAGCCTGTGGTACGGTAACATTGCCGAGGTTTGAGAGGCAGAGGCAGGACTTGCGCTCACCTACCGCGTCAAATACGGCCTTCATGGCAGCGTTTTTTATGAACAGCGGCATCACCTTTAAGATAAAAGCCTTTTCACTGCTGACGTTGGCGGCTATACGCGTACCCATGAGCTTTGCGGTGCAGTCCAGCCCCATGCGGTGATGGACTACTGAGCATATCTCCTTAAAACTGTAATCGCCAAGCTGAGGGTCTATTTCGGGGGTGACGTACAGGGCGAAGTTGCGCAGGGTTCTGCTCGGGAAAAGCTTTCGGAGGTTTACTGGTATAAGCACCTTTACGGGGCGCCTGTGCCTACGGAAATGTACCTTTTCCGCCTGCAGGTCGAGTATGGCTTTCATCATAGCAGCGCAAAGAAACTCCGTAACGGTGACCCCGTACTCCTTTGCCTTGCCGCGCACGGACTCCGCATCCAGCATGAACGTCACAAGATTCAAAAATCCGTCGGGCTCCGGGGTGCCTGAGAGGTGATACGCTGTTTTTTCCCGTCGGCTTGCCCGCACGTCCCCGGCAAACCTGAGAAAGCTGTCCTCCAGCTCCTCCTCGGAGGGCTCCTCCAGCCTGCCCAGAACACCGTCCTCCTTAGGTACATTGAGGCCGTGCTTCTGGTATAGGTATTCGGCCAGCAGTGTCTTGAGGAATACCAGCGCGCCGTTGCCGTCGGTTATGGCGTGGAAAAACTCCACGGCTATGCGGTTCTTGTATACTATAACCCTGAAAGCGCACTCGCGAACTTCTTTAAAGGGCACGTGGGCCAGCGGACAGGCTTTTTCGTCGCGTATGGCGGGGGCCTTGGAAAGCTCCTCAAGGTAGTACCAGAAGGTGCCTCTGCGCAGCCGCACCGCCATGGAGGGGAAGCGGCGCACAGTCACATCGAGGGCGGATTGCAGCACCGGCCTGTCTACGGGCTCGCTCAGGGTGGCCGAGAGCCGGAAAAAGTTGTTCCAGTTCCTGCGCCGGGCGGCGGGGTATATCTTTGCCGCGTTGTCCAGACGCATCCAGCGTAGCTTGCGTTCAGGACAGAGGCGTTTGTTCAAAAACTCGTTTATCGTGGCAAAATCGTCCTGATTTTCCTTCAGTTGGTACAGCACGTAGGCGTGCCAGCGTTCCGGGGCGATATGCAGACTGCTCCTGCAGCCGCATTGCAGCAGCCTTGAATGGAGCCGCCGGGAGTCGTCAAGCAATATCTCGTCGCCGCCTGCGAAAATGAGAGAGGGCGGCATGCCTGTAAGGTCGCCGAATAGGGGGGATAGCAGCGGGTCCAGCCTGTCGCGGCCGGCTGCGTAGCACTGGGCGTAAAACTCAAGAACCTCAGCTGTGAGAGAGGGATCGTTGTCCCGGTTCGTTTCGTAGCTTTCGCCGGAAGCTGTGAGGTCTGTCCAGGGGGAAATGGCAATGATCCCGCAGGGCATGGCCATTTTAAGCTCCTTTAGCTTTAAGCAGAGGGCGTAGCAAAGGCCGCCGCCTGCACTCTCGCCGCAGAGCATTATGTGATCCCCACCGTAGCCCTTGCTAATGAGGTATCTGTATGCCTCCAGCGCGTCGTCGAGTGCGGCGGGGAAGGGGTGTTCAGGAGCGAGCCTGTAGGCGGCACAGAACACGCGCACGCCCTCTTCATCTGCAAGCGTTGCGGCGAAGCCCTTGGCGTAGTCGAGATCGCCGCAGGTATAGCCGCCCCCGTGCAGGTAAAGTATGACTCCCTGACGGCGCTCGTCCCGCGGTATGACCCATGCGCCCTCGAAGCGGTCGAAGGGATGATCACGCACCTTAACGTCCTTTTTATGTATGGCTTCCATAAGCTCGCCAAGCTTGTCCTGTCCCCGGCGTATGGTTTCCAGTGAGCAGCTGGCAACCAGCGGCTTAAAGAAATTCAATTGAGAATGCACAAGTTTTGCCGGCAGTCCCATAGTAAGTTCCTTTCCAAGGGTGTTATCTTAACAATTTATTATAGCATATAGCACCAATTTTATATAGACTTTACCCTAATGTGAAAAAATATACAGCATATAAAGAAACGAAAACGCAATACGGGCGGTCTTTGGCAAGGCTTGACAGAAGCTGCTCTGAAAAGCTATACTTTCAGATGACAGCGGACTCACTATTTAACTGAAGGATATGAGGATAAAGGCCATGAAGATAAGCGAAGGTTATATGCCTTTTATGGGACAACATACCTATTACAGGACGGTTGGCGAGCGTACTGACAAGGCGCCGCTGATACTCCTGCATGGAGGCCCCGGTTCTACTCACAATTATTTCGAGGTGCTGGACAGGGTGGCGGAGGAGGACGGTCGCATGCTCGTCATGTATGACCAGATAGGCTGCGGCAACTCATACGTTGACGGAAGGCCGGAGCTATGGACGGCCGAGACATGGGTAAATGAGCTTATCGCGCTGAGAAAGCATCTGGGACTGGATACCTGCCACCTGCTGGGCCAGTCCTGGGGAGGCATGCTGCTATTGACCTATATCTGCAACTATGAGCACTCAGGCGTAAAGAGCGGCATACTTTCCAGCACGCTGCCCGCAAGCTGGCTGTGGGGCATTGAACAGGCACGCATGATAAAGGAGCTGCCGGAGGAATACCAGGAGGCCATAAAAACGGCTACCGAGACCGGCGACTATTCCAATGATATATACCAGAGGGCGGAGGAAGAGTATATGCTGCGCCACGCTGCGGGCAAGCCCGATCCCGATGGGCCTGAGTGCCTGCTGAGGAAGAAAAGGACAGGCCGGGAGAGCTATGTCGTTGGCTGGGGCCCTAATGAGTACACCCCAATGGGTACGCTGAAGGATTACGATGTAATAGACAAGCTCAAGGACATAAAGGAGCCCTGCCTCGTGATCAATGGCGGCAATGACCTTTGCACACCGTATATAGCCAAGGTGATGTACGACAATATACCAAACTCCAGGTGGGAGCTGTTCAGGGAGTGCCGCCACATGTGCTTCGTTGAGGACAACGACCATTATGTTGAGGTGCTTAAAGAGTGGCTCAACGAGAAGGATTGATTCAATTTGGCTTATAAAAAATGACCCCGCCTTTATAGCTGGGTGTACGTAAGACAGTATTGCGCTAAGATTGACGAAGCGGCACGAA
>ENA-ORMN01001816-ORMN01001816.1-human-gut-metagenome-genome-assembly--contig:-NODE-1816-length-20029-cov-5.322469_pt1 | contig 20029 bp, 20 predicted proteins | sample MGYA00242102_ERZ508993 | MGnify/ENA primary metagenome ERZ508993 (study PRJEB26280, sample SAMEA2338770) | human gut metagenome | biome: human gut; feature: human-associated habitat; material: faeces...
AGCGGAGGGCGAAGCCCGGAGTCGAACCCGTCAGGGCGACCGCAGGTCGGGATCTACTATGGGCGAGCGCACCAACCTCAAACTTTTCTCCCGTAGAACCCCTATGAGAATCTTTTTAAATATTATTACAGTATTTTATGAACTTTTCAAAAAATGTTGACATCTCAACGATTATGTGGTAATATAGAAAAGGTCCGCCGGGAGCGGCGGAAAAAACGGTAAAGGAGGGAGAAGGTGGACGGCGATCGTTTTGAGGCATTCAGCACGCTGGTGGCACGGCTCAGCAAAAGCCTGCAGAAGCTGAAAGCAAGAGGAATGGAGCCATACGGTCTGAGCAGTACGCATACAATGTGTATGAGAAGACTGCGGGGCGCCATGCCGGAGGGCTTGAGCCGCACCGAGTTGGCGACGCTTTGCGATATGGACAAGGCGCAGATATCCCGGATCGTCGGGGATCTCTGCGACAGGGGATATGCGGCGGCGGACGGTTCCTCCGCATACCGGAAAAAATTTGTTCTGACCGGGAGAGGACTCCGGACGGTGGAGGAGATCGACGTGATCGTACAGCGTGTCACGCATTACGTCAGCGGCGACATCCCGCCGGAGGAGATCGAAATGCTTTACGCAACGCTCGGAAAGATCTGCGAAAATCTGAGACTGGCAGAAGAAAAACTGCCGCTGGACTACGAGTCCAATTCTGCCGGCGGACGTGCGGCAAAAAATACGGGAGAAGAAAAAAATGAAATTGGTTGAATTTGCAACGGGAAAGATCGGCGGTCTGAAGAAAAACATTCGTCGGGGATGGGAAAAGATCTCCGAAAAGCAGACCGAGAAAAAGGACGAAAAAAAGGAAAAAAGCGAGGCTTTGCAGGACAGGATCTACTTCAAGCCCAAGACCGAGAGACGCTATGAGCGAGTGAGCGACGCCATGGACCTTTACCGGGTCATGCGCAAGCACGGCGACAAAACGGCGTTTACCTACTACGTCAGCCATTCCGAACTGAAAGACATGAGTTACGGAGAATTCTGCGACATGGTCGCATCGGTTGCGGCAGGTCTTGACGCCGCAGGCTATTCCGGAAAGCGTGTCGCCATTATCGGCGAGACCTCCGTGCAGTGGCTTGCCACCTATCTCGGCGTGCTGATGACCGACGGCGTGGCGATTCCGATGGACCGTGAGCTGGAGATCCCGGTGATCGAGGGATTCCTTGACAGCGTGGACGCAGACGCCATTGCTTATTCGGCACATTTCAACGGCAAGTTTGCAGGTACCATGGAGGAGCATCGTACCCTCGGGCTGTACATTCCTTTTGCACCGGACGACGAAGAGTGCGGACGGGGGGACAAGGTCCTGCCCTTTGAAAAGCTTACGCAAAAGGGCAGACACGCCATGCGCCACGGCTATAAGCTGTCGCCGGTAAAGGACCGTGAGGGACTGGCGGAAATGCTGTTTACTTCGGGTACTACGGGAAGCAGTAAGTGCGTAATGCTCAGCCAGAAGAATATTTTCTCGGTGGTCAGCTCGGCTGCCGAAACGGTGGACTTCAACCCGGACGATACGGTGGTGTCGGTGCTTCCGATCCACCACACCTACGAGCTGGCGTGTACGCTGGCAGAGCTTGACTACGGTCTGCACATCTGCATCAACGATTCGCTCACGCACGTTCTGAAGAATTTCCAGCGCTTCCAGCCCACCGGGCTTGTCCTGGTTCCGCTTTTCGTTTACACCATGTACAAGAAGATCTGGGCGGAGGCGAAAAAGACCGGCAGGGACAAGAAGCTGAAAATGGGACTTGCCGCTTCTCATGCGCTGATGAACATCGGCGTGGACAAGAGACGGGAGATCTTTGCCGACATCCTGAATTCCTTTGGCGGCAGACTGGAAAAGATCATCTGCGGCGGTGCGGCGCTGAATCCCAAAATGATCGAATTCTTTGAAAGCATCGGCATTTCCATTTACGAGGGCTTCGGCATCACCGAGTGTGCGCCGCTGACCTTCGTTACCCCCTACTACGCCCGGAAATACGGCTCCGTAGGACCGGCGGTGCCCTGCTGTCAGGCAAGGATCGACGGAACCCTGCGCAACAGCCGGGGTTATATCGAGGGTGAGATCCAGATCAAGGGCGACAACGTGATGCTGGGGTATTACAACAATCCCGAAGCGACCGAAAACGCCTTCACCGACGACGGCTGGTTCCGCACCGGCGACATGGGATATATGGATTCCGACGGCTATTGCTACGTGACGGGACGGCTCAAGACCGTGATCGTTCTGGAAAACGGAAAGAATATTTTCCCGGAGGAGATCGAAGAATATATCGGGGATATCGACACGGTGTCAGAGGTCGTCGTGGTCGGACGGCAGAGCGGGGAAAACGTCAACCTCGTGGCGCTGATCTACCCGGATTACAGCAAATTCCCGGAGGACGCCACCGAGGAGGAGATTCTGGCAAGTCTGGAGGAGTCGATCCACCAGATGAACAAGAAACTGCCCTCGCACAAGCAGGTGAAAAAGGTGGAGCTCCGCACGCAGGAATTTGAAAAAACCACTTCCAAGAAGATCAAACGGCATCTGGTCAAGTAATTTCAAGGTAATTTTAGCAGAAAATTCACAAATTAACGGTTGACAAACGGGAATGTGTGATATATAATAGTTTTCGATACTACTTCAAGAGATTTATTTAACCGTAAAAAAGCTTCCGGCAGATCGGAGGCTGTATGAAAGGAGAGATCAATATGGTACAGAATTATGTGTTGCTTACCGATTCGTCGTCGGATCTCTGCAAGGAGCTTGCGCAGGAGCTGGATATCCGGGTCCTGCCGTTGGATGTGATTTTTGAGGGGGGCAAATGCGTCCGCAACGATGAAATCGACCCCAAGTATTTTTACGAGAGGCTTCGTGCCAAAGAGACTATCACGACTTCTGCCGTCCGCATGGAGCGCTTTGCGGCGGTCATGGCGGAGATTGCGGAGGAGGGAAAGGACGTTCTTTATCTCGGATTTTCTTCCGGGCTGAGCGCTACCTATCAGGCGGGCAAGGTTGCCGCCATTGAAATGTCAGAAAAATATCCGGAGCGGAAGTTCATGGCGGTGGATACCCTGTGCGCTTCGCTCGGTCAGGGTCTGCTTGTCACCTACGCCGCAAGAATGAGAAAAGCGGGAAAGAGCATGGAAGAGGTAGCACAGTGGGTGGAGGACAACAAGCTTCATCTCTGTCACTGGTTCACGGTGGACGATCTGTTCTTTTTGAAGCGTGGCGGCAGAGTCAGCGCCGCAACCGCCGTGATGGGCAGTATGCTGGCGATCAAGCCGGTCATGCATACCGACAACGCCGGAAAGCTTACCAACGTCGGCAAGGTGCGGGGCAGAAAGGCTTCGATCGACGCCCTGTTTGAAAAGCTGAAAACCACCTCGCTGGATCTTGCGGGGCAGACCATTTATATCTCCCACGGAGACTGTATCGAGGACGCACGGTACCTGGCAGACCGCATCCGCCGGGAGCTTGGCGTAGAGGATATCATGATAGACTATGTGGGTCCTGTGATCGGCGCTCATTCGGGTCCCGGTACGCTTGCGCTGTTCTTCCTTGGACGGGAACGGTAAGCGGAACACGGAGAATAACCGAGAGCGAATACAACGAGAAAAGGAAACAGTCTAACCATGGTAATAAACGGACAGATCTTTTACGGAATGATGATTTCAGCCGCCAATGCGCTGGATAACAATAAGGTTGCCATCAACAATATGAACGTGTTCCCGGTTCCTGACGGGGATACCGGTATCAATATGACCATGACGCTGAGCACGGTCCGGGCACTCCGGGACTGTGACGGCACCATTGCCGATTGTGCCGACAAGGTGGCAGGGGTGATCCTCCGCTCCGCGCGGGGAAACTCGGGCGCCATTCTTTCGCTTTTCTTCCGGGGCGTGGCAAAAGCGTTCCGGGGGCTGGACACAGCGGATTCCGCCGACGTGGCAAACGCCTTTGCCCGGGGAACCTCCGAGGCGTATAAGGCGGTGATGAAGCCCACCGAGGGAACCATTCTCACGGTCATGCGGGAGACGGCGGAAAGTGCGCAGGAAGCGACAAAGACCCGGTTTGCGGGAGACGTGGAGGGCTTGTTTGCCTATCTTTTGGACGTGGCGGAAGAATCTCTTGCCCGCACGCCGGAGCAACTGCCCCTGCTCAAGGAGGTCCATGTGGTGGACGCCGGCGGTTACGGATTCGTGACCGTACTTACCGGAATGCTTGCGGCACTGCGGGAGGATCCGGTGCTGTTGCTGGACGGAGACGACGCACCGGCGCAGGCGGATTTCAGCGATTTTGACACCGGAGAGATCACCTTTTCCTACTGCACCGAGTGCATTGTGGAAAAGCGGGAGGAATTCCGGTACGAGGGAAGTGCGCAGGAGTTGCGTGCGCTGCTGAGCGAGATCGGAGACAGCGTGGTGTTTGTGGATGACGAACAGCTGATCAAGCTTCACGTTCACACCGACCACCCCGGAACGGTCATGGAAAAAGCGCTTGCATACGGCGCCATTGCTTCGGCAAAAATAGAGAATATGAGGATCCAGCATTCCACCCTGGTCTCGGAAGCCCACAAGGCGGCAGAGGCGCCCAAGGTCGTGCCGCCCTCCAAAAAATACGGTACCGTTTCGGTCTGCATGGGCGAGGGAATTCTGCAGGCGTTCACCGACCTCGGCGTGGACCAGGTGGTATTCGGCGGTCAGACCATGAACCCCAGCACGCAGGATATTATTGACGGGATCAACCGCACGCCGGCGCATATCGTGTACGTGCTTCCCAACAACAAGAACATTTATCTGGTCGCCGTGCAGGCGGCAAAGCTTGTGACCGACCGCAAGGTGGTCGTGCTGAATACCCGCAGCGTGCCGGAGGGTATTGCCTGCATGATCGCATTCAATCCGGACGGCGAGGAAGAGGAAAACCTTGCGGCAATGGAGAGCGCAATCGGAAACGTCAGCACCATGTCGGTCACGCACGCCGTGCGGGACACGACCATTGAGGGCGAAAAGATCACGAGCGGTCAGTCGCTCGGAATGGTAAATGGTGCGATCGGATGCGTTGCCGACACGGTACAGGAATGTCTGGAAAAGCTTGCGCATGAAATGAAGTGCGCCTCCTACATTATGATATTCTACGGGTCGGACGTGTCCGCAGAGGAAGCGGAAGCGGCGAGAGAGCTGCTTGCCGGAAAGCTTCCGAACACCGAGATCACAGTGCTGTCGGGCGGTCAGCCGCTTTACGATTATATCATCTCCGTCGAATAATTCCGTCCGGGAAAGGAATCTATGAAAACAGGAATCGTGTTTGAAGGCGGGGCAAGCCGCACCGCTTTCACCAACGGCGTGATCGACGAGCTGTTGCGGGCGGACGTCCGGGTGAACTACGTCATCGGGACCTCGGCGGGGATCGGAAACGGACTCAGCTTCATTTCCCGTCAGATCGGCAGAAACCTGCGGATCAGTATGCAATATGTGCCGGACAAACGGTACATGGGAAAGCGGTACCTTTTCAAAAAGGGAAACCGGAGCTATTACAATCTTCCTTTTGTATTTGACGAGATCCCCAATCATTATTGCCCGCTGGACTACGAGGCGTTTTCCCGCTTTGAGGGAGAGATCTACGCCTGCGTGACCGATATGAATACGGGACGGTCGGATTATCTTCCGGTCAATGCGGAGGATAAGCAGTGGCGTGCGGTGATGGCTTCCTGCTCTCTGCCGCTTCTGTTCCAGCCGGTGAACATCGGGGGACATCTGTATATGGACGGCGGCGTGGCGTGCCCGGTGCCTTATGCCAGGGCTTTGCGGGACGGCTGTGACAAGCTGATCGTGGTGCTGACCCGGGAGCGGGGCTATGTAAAGAGCGAGCACGACGCCCTGACCGACGCTTCGGCGTTCCTTTACCGGAATTATCCGAAATTTGCGCACCGGCTTTTGTTGCGGGGCAGGATCTACAACGCCCAGCGCCAGCGGCTGTATGAGCTGGAGCGGGAGGGCAGAGCCTTTCTGATTACCCCCGAAAACACGGCGCATTTCCGGCGGAACGAGTCGAATCCTGCAGTGATACGGGAACTGTACCTCCAGGGATGCCGTTGTGCCAAGGCGGAAATGCCGGCGCTGAAACGCTTTCTGGAGACCGATTTGCCGGAGTCCGCAAAAAAGCAATTGTAAAAAATAAAAAAAGGGCTTTACAAATCCGGAAATATCGTGTATAATAAAGAGTAAGAATCGTTGACCGGGAAGAAACCGGATTCTGCTCCGAACAGAGAGTGCCGCCACGGCTGAAAGCGGCAAGGGCGCAGTCCGGCTTGTGCACCCGTGAGATCCTGCGGCGAGCCTTGGAAAAAGGGGTAGCCCCAGGCGCAGATCTGCGTTACGGACAGACGGAGTTTTCCGTCGCAGAGAGGAAAAGCAATTGCTTTTCAAACAGAGTGGAACCACGTGAACAACGCCTCTGTGCCATAGGCACAGAGGCATTTTTTGACGAGAAAGGAGCCTGACATGAGAACCAATCAGAAAACAGTTCCCACCCCGAAAAAGGCAGGGAAGAAGAGCTTTGTCAGAAAGGCGGCGGATTCGGTTTCCTTCCGGGTACAGCAGATCAAGCTTTTTGTAAAGGACACCGCCGAGGACGTGAAGTCTGACGTGGAGGCGACCCGCCAGCGGGACCCTGCCGCACGCAACAATATGGAGGTTATTCTGCTTTATTCGGGCGTTCACGCCATGATCGCCTACCGGGTGGCGCACCGGCTGTACGAGGGAGAGCATTATTTCAGCGCCCGCACGATCAGCCAGCTTGCCCGGCACTTCACCGGAATTGAGATTCACCCCGGCGCCCGGATCGGCAAGGGGCTGATGATCGACCACGGCATGGGCGTGGTGATCGGAGAAACGGCGGAGATCGGCGACAACTGCACCCTGTATCAGGGCGTTACGCTCGGCGGTACCGGCAAGGACGTGGGCAAGCGCCATCCGACCCTCGGCAATAACGTCATGGTGGGAGCGGGCGCCAAGGTGCTCGGACCCTTCCGCATCGGCGATAATGCCAAGGTGGCGGCAAACGCCGTCGTCCTCAAGGAGATCCCCGAAAACTGCACTGCCGTGGGAATTCCCGCCAAGGTGGTGCGTTGCGCCGGCGAACGGATTACCGACAGTATGGACCAGATTCATATTCCGGACCCGGTGGCACAGGAGATCAAGCGACTGGAAGTAAAGCTGGAGGAGTTGGAGACACAGCTGGAAGCGCTTCGCCAGCAGGGAAAAAAGAAAAAATAAGGAACGGACGGGGTCCTGACGCCCTGCCTGTTTTGGGGAGACAGAAATGCTTTTATATAATTCACTGACAAGGACGAGAGAGGAATTCCGTCCGAACGTACCGGGCAAGGTCAGTATGTATACCTGCGGACCCACGGTATATCACTATGCGCACATCGGAAACCTGAGAAGCTATATCATGGAGGACGTGCTGGAAAAGTATCTGCGCTATACCGGATACGAGGTGACCCGGGTGATGAACATCACCGACGTGGGACACCTGACCAGCGACGCCGACACCGGAGAGGATAAGATGCTCAAGGGGGCACGCCGGGAGCACAAGACGGTAATGGAGATTGCCGCTTTTTACACTGCCGCATTCTTTGACGACTGCAAAAAGCTGAACATCAAGCGCCCCGATGTGGTGGCGCCCGCTACCTCCTGCATTGCCGACTTTATCCGGGTGATCGAGGCACTTCTGGAAAAGGGCTTTGCCTATGAGGCGGGCGGCAATATTTACTTTGACACCTCCCGGCTCAAGCAGTATTACGTGTTCCACGATTTCCGGGAAGAGGATCTGGAGGTCGGCGTCCGTGAGGGCGTGGAGGGCGACGCCAACAAGCGTAACAAGGCGGATTTCGTTCTGTGGTTCACCAAGTCCAAGTTCGACGACCAGGAGCTGAAATGGGACAGCCCGTGGGGCGTGGGATACCCCGGATGGCATATCGAGTGCTCCTGCATCAGCATGAAATATCTGGGCGAGTACCTGGATATCCACTGCGGCGGTATTGACAACGCATTCCCGCACCACACCAACGAAATTGCCCAGAGCGAGGCGTATCTCGGACATAAATGGTGCAATTACTGGTTCCACGTGCATCACCTGAACACCAACCACGGAAAGATGAGCAAGAGCAGCGGGGAATTCCTCACGGTTTCGCTGTTGCAGCAAAAGGGCTACGACCCGCTGGTTTACCGCTTCTTCTGCCTGCAGTCGCACTACCGGAAAACGCTGGTGTTCTCATATGAAAATCTGGATAACGCCGCTACGGCATACCGCAAGCTGACGGCAAGGATCGCCGGTTTGCAGAAAGAGGCGGCGGGAGAGCTTGACGCCGAAGCGTATGACCGCCTGAAAGCGGGCTTCTGCGCCGCTCTTGACAACGACCTGAACACTTCGCTTGCCGTAACCGCCCTGTACGACGTGCTCAAGGCAGACACCACCCCGGCAACCAAGCTTGCCCTAATCGGGGATTTCGACCGGGTGCTCGGGCTTTCGCTCATCGACGCCGCCAAGGCGCTGGTACAGCAGGAAAGCGCCGGAGCGCAGGCAGAGTCGGACGACCCTGCGGTGCGGGAGATCGAAGAAAAGATCCGCCAGCGTGCCGAGGCAAAGCGGGCAAAGGACTACGCCTTGGCAGACCGGATCCGTCAGGAGCTGGCGGAGCAGGGGATCACGCTGATCGACACGCCGAACGGCACGCAGTTCAAGCGGACGTGACGTGTAAAAAAGGAGGCAGAAAAAATGAGTGTAATTCAGCTTCATGCCGATAATTTTGAACAGGAAGTCCTGAAATCCGACCGGACGGTGCTGATCGACTTTTACGCCGATTGGTGCAATCCCTGCCGGATGCTTTCCCCCACGGTCGAAAAGATCGCCGATGAGCGGGAGGATATCAAGGTCTGCAAGGTCAACGTGGACAGCGAGGGGGCGCTTGCGGCGAAATTTGCCGTGGACGCCATTCCGATGCTGGCGGTGGTCCGTGACGGAAAAATCGTAAAGACCTCGGTGGGATATATCCCGGAGCAGGCAGTTCTGGATCTGCTGGAAGAATAATACTTGAAACGGAAGAGAGAAGATTTTATGAAAAAAAGATTTCGCATGGTAAAAACGGTTGCGGCGGTACTGCTTGCCGTGGTCGTGGTGATGGCGCTTGCGTCCTGTTCTTCATCCAAGGGCGGGAACGCTTCGGACGCTTCCGGTACGGTTGGCGCACTGGAATGGGAGTACAAAAAGAGCAATAAGACGTTGACGGTAAGCGGAAGCGGCGACATGAAAGATTTTGACGCATCGGTAGATGCGGAGTGGAGCAAGGTCCGCACCAGTGCGGAAACGCTGACCGTAGAGGAGGGAATTACCTCGGTGGGCGACCGTGCCTTTTACAGCTTTACCGCTCTGAAAAACATAGAACTGCCGGACAGCCTGACCGAGATCGGCGACTATTCCTTTGCGTTCTGTACCTCGGTGGAGACCGTGGTGATCCCTGCGGGTGTGACCAAGGTGGGCGACGGCGCTTTTGAGACCTGCACCGCCATGAAGTCGGTGTACCTCCCGGTGGCAACCCGGAGCGTGGGTGAGCGTGCGTTTGCGTTCTGCACCTCGATGGAGACGGCGTTGATTACCGGTGAGATCGACCGGATCGCTCCCGAGACCTTTTATTTCTGCACCAAGCTGAACAAGGTAGTGCTCAATTCGGCGCTCCGGGACAATCTGGAAGTGGCGGAAAATGCGTTTTCGGGCGAGGGCGTTTCCATGACGATGGATAAGGTCACCTTTACCGATTCCGAGACCGGCGCCTCCACCATTACCGTCAAGTATGTGTACAAGGACGGAGGAGAAGCGGCGGATTCCCAGTCGGCAACCAAGAAGTTCGGCGAAAAGTATTCTTTCGTCACGCCGTCGCTGGAGGGCTATACCCCCGATAAGCCGAGCGTCAACGGCACGGCAAACGGAACGGACATAACGATCACGGTAACCTATGAAGAGTCTGCCGAAACGACGGCGGCGCCCGAGACCGAGCCGGAGACCGAAGCCGAAAAGGAACCGGTTACGGCGGGAACGATCGTGGCGATCGTGGTCATGGCTCTGGTGCTGGTGGGAATCGGCGTAGGCGCTTTCCTGCTCATCCGTTCGGATAAAAAGCAGGCGGCGAAAAAGCCGGGCAACAAGACGCCGAAAAAATAAGACCTGACGTCTTTTGCGGAGGTTTGAAAATGAAAAACAACCGGAAGATCGAGCTGAAAATATCTGAGGAGCTTCTCAGACGCTTTCTCTTTGTGGCGGAAGCGGAAAAGCGCACCCCGGCGGCGCAGTTTGCCTTTATGGTAAGAAACAATGCGGCGTATTATGAAAAGACCAAGGGAAAGATTCCGGAGGCAGAGCTGAGAAAGATCGACATCAGCGCCTATACCGAGGAATAATTTCCGATCCCGGAAGTGCCGGAGGAGCCTGAAACTCCTCCGGCACTTTTGCTGTCGTTTGTTCCTGATACGAAATTTTAAAAAACATATCCGGATGAAAAATATAAATGAAAACATAAATTTTTCCGATATCGGAAAAATATTTTGAAAATCTCTTGACAAACAGGAGAAGTGGGTGTATAATGGTATCATCACTTCAGAAAATACGAGGTAGAAGAAATGGCGTCTGCACCGAAAAAGAAAATTGAACTGATGGTTTCCCCTGACAGCGACAAGGAAGCCAAGCAAAAGGCACTGAATACCGCAATCGCCCAGATCGACAAAAAGTACGGCGAAGGCTCGGTCATGCGGCTGGGAAACAATACTCATATGGAGGTGCAGGCGGTCAGCACCGGTTCTATTGCGCTGGATATGGCGCTGGGGATCGGCGGTGTTCCGAGAGGAAGAATCGTGGAGATCTACGGACCGGAATCCTCCGGTAAAACCACCGTGGCGCTTCACATCGTGGCGGAGGTCCAGAAAACCGGCGGACAGGCGGCGTTTATCGACGCCGAGCACGCTCTTGACCCGGTGTATGCCAAGGCGCTGGGCGTGGATATCGACAACCTGCTGGTGTCTCAGCCCGACTGCGGCGAGGACGCTCTGAATATTGCGGAACAGCTGGTCCGTTCCGGCGCTATCGACGTCGTGGTGGTGGACTCTGTTGCCGCCCTTGTCCCCCGCCAGGAGATCGAGGGCGATATGGGTCAGGCTGTGGTCGGTATGCAGGCAAGACTGATGTCGCAGGCGCTTCGCAAGCTGGCGGCGGTGATCTCCAAGAGCAACAGTATCCTGATCTTCATTAACCAGCTCCGGGAAAAGGTGGGCGTTATGTACGGAAATCCCGAGACCACCTCCGGCGGTCGGGCGCTGAAGTTCTATTCCTCGGTGCGTATCGACGTCCGCAAGACCGACCAGCTGAAGAACGGAAACGACGTGTACGGGAACCACGTCCGTTGCAAGATCGTGAAAAACAAGGTGGCGCCGCCTTTCAAAACGGCGGAATTCGACATTCTGTACGGAAAGGGAATCTCCCGCTCGGGCGAGATCATTGATTACAGCGTCACGCTCGGCATCATCAAAAAGAGCGGTTCGTGGTTCTCTTATAACGGCGAGCGGATTGGTCAGGGCATGGAAAAGGTGCGGCAGTACATCGAAGCCAATCCCGAGCTTCTGGCAGAGCTTGACCGGAAGGTGCGGGCGATGAAGGACCAGATCTCGGATCCCGAGGAGGAATTTGAGCTGGAGGAAGAGGACGACGAGTTCGACATCCGGACCATGAAGGACGATAACGGGGATCTGGAATGAAGGTCGCCATTACCGGAATCGTGCCGGTGTGCGAGAATGAATGCAGGATCCGCTTTACCTTTTCCGACGGCGAAAATGCGTGCACGGAGGACTGCGTGATCTCGGTGCTGCACTATGCCGGACTTCTCCCGAAGGTCGGAGAGGTCAGCCGGGAGCAGTACGAGGAGATCGCCTGGGCGGCAAAGGTGTATGAGGCAAAGAAATATTGTCAGCGTGCGCTTGCGTACAGCCGGTGCTCCGAAAAGATGCTGATCCGGAAAGCTGTGATGAAGGGCTTTGAACGGGATGCGGCAACCGCCGCCGTCCGGGAGCTTTGCCGTGACGGATATATCAATACGCAGGACGACGTGATGCGGGAAGCCGAACGGGGCGTCGGGCGGTATTGGGGCGAGCGCCGGATCGCCATGGAGCTGATCCGCAAGGGCTATCCGGAGGATGCGGTCCGCTTTGCACTCCGGGAAATGAGAGATTCCGGCGTGGACTATGTTGAAAACTGTATGACCATGATCCGAAGGCGGTCGGCGGAGGTCCCCGAAGACCCGCAGGAGTACCGGAAAATGGTGGCATCACTGGAGCGCTACGGCTATACGCTGGAGGAGATCCGTGCCGCCTGTAAAAGACTGAAAAGGGAATCACGATAAAAGGCGGTCAAAGAGATCGCCTTTATTTTATAGGAGGAAAATCTGTGCCTCCGCCGAGGGCGAATTTCTCCCAAGCGGCGCTTTTTTCTCATTCTGCGAAAGAAAATGCGGAAATTTTTGAAAAAAGAGGATAAAATTCAAAAAAGTTATTGACAGAACAACCGGAAAATGATATAATAATTCTACCTCTGTGAGCAGGCTTTTTTTGTGTGCCGTTGTGCGCTGTGCCGAAAGGCAGGACGGTGGTGCTTGCTCCGGGAGGGAGGTACACGGACGTTTGCCGTCGGCAACGTCAAATAAATTAAACGGGAGGTGCCGAAAAAATGGCTAATGACGCAAGAGTCAAAATTACTCTGGTGTGCACCGAGTGCAAGCAGAGAAACTATGACACAAAAAAGAACAAGAAGAATGATCCGGACCGGCTTGAGCTGAAGAAATACTGCAGGTTCTGCCGCAAGCACACTCTTCACAAAGAATCCAAATAATTTCCGGGAGGGGATATTATGGCAGAAAAGGAAAAGAAGGTCGCAAAGACCGAGACCAAGCCCCAGAAGCCCGAGAAAAAGAAGGGTCGTCTTAAAGAGGCTTGGAAAGGCTTCAAGAGCGAAGTGAAGAAAATCGTCTGGCCCTCATGGAAGCAGGTACTCAAGAATACCCTTGTGGTGCTTGTAGTCGTGGTGATCTGTGCGGTTATGATCGGTGCGCTTGACTATGCTTTTTCCCAGGGAATCCAGGCTCTCACAAAACTCTTTTCATAAAGAGGATATGACATGAGTGATATCAATGAAATGAATGTCGGACCGAGATGGTACGTAGCGCACACCTATTCCGGTTATGAAAACAAGGTAAAGGCAAGCCTTGAAAAGATCGTGGAAAACCGTGGACTGGGACATCTGATATTCGACATCAGAATCCCGGTGGAAACCGTGATCGAAAAGAACGGCGACACCGAAAAAGAAGTGGAATCCAAAATTTTTCCGTGTTACGTCCTGATCAAAATGGTTATGACCGAAGAAAGCTGGCACGCTGTGCGGAATATTACCGGCGTGACGGGCTTCGTGGGTCCCGGATCCCGTCCCACTCCGCTTACGGAGGAGGAGGTCGAGGCGCTGAATATCGACGGAAAGTCCCGTGTCGAGCTGTTGGTAAAGGTTGGCGACAACGTTGTGGTCAACAGCGGACTGTTCGAGGGCTATACCGGAACGGTAGAGGCGATTTCGGACGATCAGAAAACCATTACGGTGCTCATCAAGCGTGGACGCCGTGATATGCCTGTCGAATTGGATGCAAGTGTCGTAAAGCTTGCGTAATGTGACGTACGTCACCGTGGGAGGGAGAAAAATTTTTTGAATTCTCCCGTATCGTACCACAATGGAGGTATTAAATTATGGCTAAAAAAGTTATGGGTTATATCAAGCTGCAGCTGCCTGCCGGTAAGGCGACACCTCAGCCTCCCGTAGGACCGGCTCTCGGTCAGTACGGTGTTGCAATTCCTGTGTTCACCAAGGAGTTCAACGAAAGAACAAAGAACGACATCGGACTTATCATCCCTGTCGTGATCACGGTTTACGCTGACCGTTCCTTCACCTTTATCACCAAGACTCCGCCCGCACCCGTTCTGATCAAGAAGGCTGCCGGCATCGAGTCCGGTTCCGCCAAGCCGAACAAGACCAAGGTTGCAAAGCTGACCAAGGATCAGGTTCGCAAGATCGCCGAAACCAAAATGCCCGACCTCAACGCATCCTGCGTGGAAACCGCTATGAGCATGATCGCAGGAACCGCACGCAGCATGGGCGTGGAAGTGGAAGACTAAGGAGGGATACGATAATGGGTAAGAAATATACAGACAGCGTAAAGCTGATTGACAAGAGCAAAGCATATGATCCCTCTGAGGCACTGGCACTGGTTTGCCAGACTTCTAAGGCAAAATTTGACGAGACCATCGAGCTTCATATCCGCCTGGGTGTGGACTCCCGTCACGCTGACCAGCAGGTCAGAGGTGCCGTGGTGCTTCCCAACGGAACCGGTAAGAAGGTAAAGGTCCTCGTGTTCGCCAAGGGCGACAACGTGCAGAAGGCACTGGATGCCGGCGCTGACTACGCAGGCGGTCCGGAGTATGCCGACAAGATCATGCACGAGAACTGGTTTGACTTTGACGTGGTTGTGGCAAGCCCCGACATGATGGGCGTTATCGGTAAGCTCGGTAAGGTGCTCGGTCCTAAGGGACTGATGCCTTCTCCCAAGGCAGGAACCGTTACCCCCGACGTGGCTCGTGCCGTTACCGAGGCAAAGGCAGGTAAGATCGAGTACCGTCTGGACAAGACCAACATCATCCACTGCCCGATCGGCAAGGCTTCTTTCGGTGCCGAAAAGCTGACCGAGAACTTCAACACTCTGGTTGGCGCCGTTCTGAAGGCAAGACCTGCCGCCGCAAAGGGTCAGTATATCAAGAGCTGTGTAATTGCCAGCACGATGGGACCCGGCATCAAGATCAACCAGGTTAAGCTTGGCTGATTGAATATCTGATAAAAGGGCTGTTGCATCTTGCGCAGCCCTTTTTGACAAAAAACAAAAAATACGGATTGTATCCATAAAACGGAGAGATAAAATGAAAAAAGTAGTGGCATTGGTATTGGTCGTGCTTTCGGTGCTTTTGTTGGCTGGCTGCAATTCGTCGGCGAGGGAAGTCAGATCGGCAAGCATCAACGACGAGGGACAGTTGGTTTTGCAGTATACCGACGGAACGGTCAGTGTTGTGGGCGTTGTGGTCGGCAAAGACGGCGCTGCCGGCAAGGACGGCAAGGATGGCGCCCCCGGAGCCGCCGGTAAGGACGGAGTTGCCGGAATTGCCGGTAAGGACGGAGCCGCCGGAAAAGACGGCGCACCCGGTGAAAACGGCAAGGACGGCAAAGACGGCGTGAACGGAAAAGACGGAAAAAGCATTGCATCGGTGACCCTGGAAGGCGGAAGAGACCTGGTCATCACTTACACCGATTCCACCACGGAAACGGTCAGCCTGCTTTCGCTGTATCTGTTCGGCGGAAAATGCGGCGACACCGGCGTGGAATGGGGTGTGTTCAGCGGCGGATTTCTGATCCTGGCAGGTGAGGGAACCGCTGTGGATTACGGCAAGGGAAATGCTCCGTGGAGCGTCCTCGCACCGATTATTTCCGGAGTGTTTTACGAGTCTACCGTACAGCTCGGCGAAAATACGCTGGCGGATTTTGACCCCTCTGTTATTCATAAGATCACCGATGAACCCGGAGAGGAAACGACCGACGTGTGGGTGGATATGACGGTGGCGGCGGAATATCGCCTGTCGGACAGCGCAGATGCGGCGGTAGAAGCCGATAAAATAGCGTTTGGAACACAGCTTCAGTTGTTGGCAGAGGGCGAAAAGTTCTGGAAATGCAAGTATGGAGATAAAATTGTTTATATTGAAAGCAAGTATTTGACGAAGAACAACGGCTCCGTAGTATATGACGACAAGGATGATGAAATCGTTATTACAGGTGCGAACGGTGGACAGTTGCGCACGTATGCAGATGCTTATGATGACCAAAACCGCTATGGAAGCCCGCTTCCGAAAGGTACGAAGCTGAAACGTACTGGTCTCAGCAAAAACGGAAATTGGTCCCGGGTAGAATACGAGGGTAAAACCTTTTACATTTATAAATCGGTATACGGCGAGCTTTCCTGAATAAAAACAGAAATCGGTTCCTCCGGCAGGGGGAACCGATTTTTTGCATTTGTGACCGGATTTCTATAAAAAATGTCTTGTTTTGACACCCGATTCCCGGAAAGCTCTTGACATTTCGGTGAAAATCGTGTACAATATAGATATGTGTCAGTTTGCGTTTTGGTGACGCCTTGCGGCGGTTTCTGACCGAAGCTTTGGGCGTGATACCGGACTTTCATGATACTGAATATGAAAAAATAAAGGATAAGGAGGTGCTTTAATGGAACAGTGGTTGATGTATACAGTGATCGCCGTGGCGGCATTTGCCGTGTCGGGCGCACTGTTTGCCCTGATCTTTTTCAGGGTCGGTTACCGTGCCAGACAGAAAAAGGCAGAATCGGAGATCGGCTCGGCGGAAGAGGAGGCAAAGCGGATTCGTGAAGAAGGCGCAAAGAATGCCGAAACCATGAAAAAGGAAGCGTTGCTCGGCGCCAAGGAAGAAATTCTGCGGCAGAAGAACGACGCCGAAAAGGAACTGAAGGAAAGACGTGCCGACGTCTCCCGGATGGAGCGTAGAATTACGCAGAAAGAGGAGACGCTGGATAAGAAAACCGAGGCTCTGGAGCGCAAGAGTGAACAGTTGGATCGTAAGATCAAGGAGAACGAGGCGCTGCATGAGCAGATCGAGGTTTTGCACCAGGAGGAAATGAAACGCCTGGAGCAGATTTCCGGAATTACCGTGGAGGAGGCAAAGGAGGAGCTGATAAACCGTGTGGAGTCCGAGGTCAAGCATGACCTTGCACAGCGCATGGCGGAGCTGGAGACCCAGTTCAAGGAAGAAGCGGACGCCAAGGCGAAAAACATCATTTCGCTTGCCATTCAGAGATGTGCCGCCGATCATGTGGCGGAAACGACCGTTTCGGTGGTTTCTCTTCCCAACGAGGACATGAAGGGAAGAATCATCGGTCGGGAAGGCAGAAACATTCAGATGCTGGAAAAGCTGACCGGCGTGGAGCTGATTATCGACGATACGCCGGAGGCGATCACCCTGTCGGGATTCGATCCCGTGCGGCGTGAGATCGCAAGAATTACCCTTGAAAAGCTGATTTCGGACGGTCGGATCCATCCCTCCCGCATTGAGGAGACGGTGGAGAAAGCAACCAAGGAAGTGGAGATCGGCATCAAGCAGGCTGGCGAACGTGCCACCTTTGATGTGGGCATCCACGGAATCAATCCCGAGCTTGTGCGGATGTTGGGACGGCTGAAGTACAGAACCAGTTACGGACAGAACGTGCTGAAACATTCGGTGGAAGTGGCATGGATCGCCGGTATGATTGCCGACGAGCTGGGCGTGGACAGCACCGTAGCCAAGCGTGCGGGATTGCTTCACGATATCGGAAAGGCACAGACCCACGAAATGGAAGGCTCTCATGTAGAGCTTGGCGTGAACCTGGCAAAGCGGTATAAGGAAAGCCGTGAGGTCATTCATGCGATCGAAGCGCACCACGGCGACGTGGAGCCGGAGACCATTACGGCAGTGATCGTGCAGGCGGCAGACGCCATTTCGGCGGCAAGACCGGGCGCACGGCGTGAGGATCTTGAAAACTACATCAAGCGTCTTGAAAAGATCGAGGAAATTGCAAAAGGATTTTCCGGCGTGGATAAGGCCTTTGCCGTGCAGGCCGGACGTGAGATCCGTGTGATGGTGAAGCCGGAAGAGGTCAACGATGACGGAATGAAGGTCATCGCCCGTGAGATGGCGGCAAAGATCCAGGAAGAGGTCAAGTACCCCGGACAGATCAAGATCAACGTGATCCGTGAGAGCAGAGCGATTGATTACGCAAAATAATTTCTGAACTCCGGATATCTTTTGTTTCCCAATGGGATATATCATATATTTCACATAAAACCCTATATGGTAATATGGCGGATTTCCGCTTGAGGATAGAGATCACGAGTGGCAGGGCTGTTACAGATTGCGTATTTGCAAAAAGCGCACCGATCTGTAACAGCCCTGTCCGGGTTTTTCGGAACCGGAAAATACATATGCAGGATAAGGAACATGGTAAACAACGATTTAACGGTTGGCGCTCCGGAAAAAGTGCTTTGGAAATTCTGTCTCCCGCTGTTCGGAAGTGTGATCTTTCAGCAGTTGTACAATGTGGCGGACAGTCTGGTTGCCGGAAAATTTGACGGCGAAAATGCCCTTGCCGCCGTAGGAAATTCCTATGAGCTGACGCTGATCTACCTGGCGTTTGCCTTTGGCTGTAACATCGGGTGCTCGGTGCTTGTTTCCCGGCTGTTCGGAGAGGGAAACTACCGGAACATGAAAACGGCGGTCTATACGGCGCTGATTACCAGCTGTGTGCTGTGTGCGGTACTGATGGGGTTTGGATTTGCGACAGGTTCTTTGCTTTTGCGGCTGATCCGGACGCCGCAGGAGATCATGGTGGACTCGCTTTTGTACTTCTATATTTATACCGCCGGTTTGCCGTTCCTCTTTCTGTACAACCTTTCCACGGGAATTTTTACCGCTATGGGCGATTCCAAAACGCCTTTCGTATTCCTGGCGGCGTCGTCGCTCAGCAATATCGCCATGGACGTTCTTTTCGTCGCCGTGTTCAGAATGGGAGTCGGCGGCGTGGCGTGGGCGACCTTTATCTGTCAGGGAATCAGTTGCGTGCTTGCGGTGGTGGCGGTGTTCCGCCGGCTCCGCACGATCCACGTGGAGGGGCACGTTCCGGTATTTTCTTTCCCGCTTCTCAAAAAGTTTGCGCTGATTGCCGTGCCGAGCACGTTACAGCAAAGCTTTGTTTCGGTGGGAAATATCATCGTGCAGGGTGTTATCAACAGCTTCGGCTCATCGGTGATCGCCGGCTTTTCGGCGGCAACCAAGCTGAATTCTCTGGTCATTACCTCGTTCAATACGCTTGGAAACGGGATTTCCAATTACACGGCGCAGAATCTCGGCGCCAAAAAGGAAGAGCGGGTGCGCCACGGATTTTTTGCGGGCGTCCGGATGATCTGGACGCTGGCGCTTCCGTTTGTCCTGGTGTATTTTTTTGCCGGAAAATATTTTCTTTTGCTGTTCATGGATGCAGATTCCACCGAGGCTTTGCAGTGCGGGATTCAGTTTCTGAAATTCGTGTCGCCCTTTTACTTTTTCGTGGCGGCAAAGCTGGTGTCGGATGCCGTTCTGCGTGGGGCGGGGAAGATGGCAATGTTCATGACCACCACCTTTCTGGATCTGCTTTTGCGTGTCGTGTTGTCTATCGTCCTGTCCAGGTGGCTGAACTCCCCCGTGGGCGTCTGGCTTTCCTGGCCGATCGGATGGGTGCTGTCGTCGCTTCTGTCGGTGTTTTTCTTCTTCCACTGCCGATTCGGCAAGGAAGAAAAGCAACCGCAACCGTGAATTTTTTTGCCCGGAATTTATCGGAAGCTATTGAAAAAGAACAAAATGTGTGATACAATGATAAGTGAAGTATAAGGAAAAGGACGTAACCAATGAACAGAAATTTTCCCGGAGGGAAACCTCCGCAAAAGAAATCCAGTATTCAGGTATCCATGGCATTTGTGATCTTGCTGTGCGTAACCGTCTTTCTGCTGATCGTTTCGCTGGTGACCATGGCGGTCCTGCTGGCAAGCGACCCGCCCGCTCCCTCGGGTAACGGCGGCGGAGGCGGTGGCAATGGGGGAGGAGGAACCAAAGCTCCCGTGTCCACGACCGACACGCCCACCCAACCGATCAAGAAACCGGAGCCGACGAAGCTGAGCCGAAGCAATTATTCAGTCAGCGTGCCGGAGGGCGTGCAGACAATTGAGGGTATCAGCTCGCAGGCGGCAATTCTTCTGGACCTGGATAATTACAGTACCATAGCGG
>ENA-ORMN01001817-ORMN01001817.1-human-gut-metagenome-genome-assembly--contig:-NODE-1817-length-20027-cov-3.174444_pt1 | contig 20027 bp, 9 predicted proteins | sample MGYA00242102_ERZ508993 | MGnify/ENA primary metagenome ERZ508993 (study PRJEB26280, sample SAMEA2338770) | human gut metagenome | biome: human gut; feature: human-associated habitat; material: faeces...
CCGCCACACCGGGGTCGGAGCCGCCATGGCCAGGGTCAACCACGATGCGCACACCCTTGATGCCGGTCGGGTTATTGAAGCGCAGAACGATATTTCCATTTTCGTGGTAGCCCTTATAGCCGAGGAAGGCATTGTTGTCCAAAAATTCGAGGGTGAGGGTCGAGCCGTTCCACTCCGCATCGGAGAAGATTGGATTTTTGGTCAGGCTCAAATCCCCCGGGGTCGATACCGTATTCTGGAAATCGAACTTGATTTTACCAGTGCTGTAGTCCGGCAGGTAGGAAACCGGGTAGTCCGATTGGAGAATGACATAGGTGAACTGGCTGTTTGCCTTGACCGTCATGTTGGTGATGCGGTTGCCCTTGATGGAGATGCCGCTGCTGACCGCCTGCACATCGTCGCAGTAGACGCGCCTGCCGGATGCCAGCTTGTAATAGTAGCGGTAGGAGCTGCCATCCTTGACCCCGACCCTATCCCCTGTCACATAATCCATCGTGCCGTAGGGCATCGGGTAGCACTTGGTGTCGGGGTAGATGGTGTTTTTATTGACCGGGAAGGTCAGCGCCTGTTCCTTGACAACCTGCACCAATGTTCCGCTTCCAATCTTTTTGGAGGCGGAGGTCGAGAGCTTCGGCTGGGTGTACGGGATGACACCGGAATCGCTGCTTCCGTAGGTCACCTGCTGGTTGTTGGAGTTCGAGGTCTGGTTGCTTGAGCTTTGGTTGCTTGAGCTTTGGCTGCCGGAGGTCTGGCGATCTGACTTAAAGGTGACGCTGGCACCGTCCATGGTGTCCCGCTGTCCGTTATAGGAGGCGATGACGGTGATGGTACCCATTTCGGCACGGGTGACCGAAGCCTCGTCCACATCGTATTCGGCGACATATCTGCTGTAGCCAGCCATTCCGGTGGATTTCTTGGTTTCTCTCATCGGGAACACCTCCCCGTGAAAAGAAACGGTCAGGTCTGCTCCCTTCGGTGCGACTGCCGAAATCTGGATGGTGTCGCCGTCCGCCACGCTGTAGCTACCGGTCGGCTTCACCTTGGACAGAAGCGCACCTGCGTACCGGTCCTCCACCTCGTGGTAGGAGCCGACTGCCTGTTCCTCCGCCTGTGCGGTTGCGGTGTCCTGTGAGGGAGCGCCTTCCCAGAGCTGGGTCAGGTGGTAGGCAGTGTAGTTGCTGTCGTTGACCATGGCATCCAGCGAATTGAGCACGGTGCCGGAGAAGGTTTCCTGCTCCTGAAGGCTCTGCCACTGGTCGGCAAGCTCCCGACTGGAACCCCAGCCGTCCTGCCAAGTTGCACCCAAAGAGGAGGCTTGTCCCATATAAGCGGTGGTTTGCAGCGGTTCGAGCGCGGTATTCCACCAGTCCGCCACCTCGGCAAACGGCACGGAGCTGTTGTTAAGGGCATGATAATTTTTGACCAGAACAAAGTCGCACAAGCCCTGCTCCACCATGCCCAGCGTATCGGCATGGTAGGTCCCGAGCGAGGTGGTCGAGCAGGCAAGCGGCATCCCGTCGGCTGTTTCCTCTGCGGTTGCCCAGACCGAATCGACTGCCAGCCCGATTGGAAGTCCTGCATCCACCGAGCGGACGGTGTCCACCGCATTCTGCACGAGGGCTTGGGTCTGCCCGGTCAGATAATCGTCCAGACTTTTGTTTTCGCCGGACAGGGTCATCTGGTAGTAGCTGTAGTCGGTCTGCGGATTCTGGTAGCCGTCCAACAGCAGGCCGTCCAGCAGGGCTTGGGAGGTCAGCTCGGTAAGCTGCTCCGAAGCGGCATCCAGCGCGGCGGCATCGACACAGCTCAGATACTGCATCCGCTCCCCCTGCGCAAGGAGGGAAAGGTCATAGATGCCGTAGAGCTGAAGGTTTGCCTGATGCGCCCGCTGGCTGAGCTGCTCGAGCAGGTCGAAGGAGGTCATCGAGCTGCTGGACTGCCAGAGTGTGCCATAGGCATTATTGAGACGGACGAACAAGGCGTTGAGACCCAGCTCCTGCGCCTGCTCTATCATTCGGTCGATTTCCTCGAGCGCGGCTGTTTTGTTCACCTTTTGGCGGGAAATCTCCTGCGAGGAGGTCGCTTCCTGCAAGGGAGCGGACTCCCCCTGCTGCTCTGCCTGCGAGATGGCGGCAGAAAGCTCGGTCAGGAACTCCTTGCCCGCTTCAATCTGTGCGCCCTTCATCTCCTGCGGCAGTGCGAAGGAGGAAACCGCCCTTGCCTCCGGCTGGGTTTTGGCGGCCTTCTGCTGCTCCTGTTCCAGCTCGTACGCCATCACCGCCTGTGCGGTCTGTTCGTCCTTGACCTGCTGGGCTGCCGTCTGGCGCAGAATCACCACGGCAAAGATGGCAACCAAGGTAATCACCGCCATCACGCTTGCCAGCGGAGCGATTATTGTTTTATTGTTTTTTGTCACCGCAATTTGCCCCCTGTCTGTTTGGTTCGGCGCTACAAGATTTTTTTCAGGCTGTCAAGCTCCTTGCTGACATCCGCCTTGACCGCCGACTGCGGCTGGAACACCGAGCCGTAGCGGAAGAGCGCGAAGCCCTGATAGTGGTCCTCGTCACGGGCAGTCTCGACCATTCTGGAAAGGATGGTGCCGCTGCGGGTCCATTCCCATTTGCCCTTGCCGGCGTAGGTATCCTCCAAACCGAGCTTGTAGGGAGCCAGACCTACATAGAGCTTGACATCATTTTCAATCAAATCGCTCCACGCTTCGACCGTTTCGGCATAGGGGCAGGTTTTATTCTGGAAGCCGAAATAAATCTGCGGGCAGATATAGTCCAGATAGCCGTCCTGGGTCAGCCATGTTTTGACATCGATAAACTGCTTGTCGTAGTTGTTCTCCATATTTCCCTGCGGGCTGATGCCGAACACAACCTCTGCATCGGCCTCCTTGACCGCTTGGTAAACCGCCTTGACTAACTGATTGACATTGTTGCGGCGCCAGTCCGCTAGCTTGGATTTGCCGCCGGATTTCTGGTATGCCTGATAGGATTTTGCGTCAAACTCGGCATCGGTGGTCGGGTAGAAATAGTCGTCGAAGTGGATGCCGTCCACATCGTAGCCCTCCACAATCTCACGAACTCCGTCTACAATCAGCTTCTGTGCCTTTTTGCTTGCCGGATTGTAGGTGACGGCTCCGTTGTAGCGGATGGCATCGCCCGACTGAAGCATCGCCTGCGCCGGGTTGGACTTGCTCATCGGCTGGTTGGTCGCACTGTTGCGGATTCGGTACGGGTTGACCCATGCTTCCAGACGCAGACCGCGGCGGTGCGCCTGCTCGACCATGATTTCCAGCGGGTCGAAGCCGGGGTTTTTGCCCTCGGTGCCTGCCGCCAGATAAGACCACGGGAACAGCTCGGAATCATACAGCGCATCCCCGAACGGGCGCACCTGGGCGATGACGGTATTGAGGCCCAGCGACTGGATGTTGTCAAAGGCCTTCCCGATGTTTTCGGTGAACTGCTGTTCACCCACGCTCTTGTCTGCGCTGGTCAACAGCATCGGTTTCAAGTCCAGATAGGACAGCCAGACCGCGCGAACCTCCTCCTGTGCGGAGATTTTCTTAATGGTGCGTGCGCTCTCCTGCGCCATATAATAAACCGGGGTTGTCAAATCTGCCGTCGCAGAGGGTCGCTCCATCGCATAGCCCTCCTGTGCGTCCTCGGCATTGTCCACCACCCAAAGCTGCTGTGCGGCATCGGCGGACTGCTCCTCCGATTTTCCGCCGCAGCCCGCTGTCAAAACAGCCAAAAGCAGCGCGATTGCAACCACCGGCATTGTATTCTTTCTTTTCATCTGTAATCACTCCTGAACAGTATTGATCTCGTCATTCCGGCTTCTTCGGCAGTATATGCGTTCCCTGCCGTCTGCCATGCCCTGTTGTCCCCTGTTGTCAAATGCCTTTCGGCTCTGTGGAATTTCACTATAAGAATACCACAAAAATCAAAAAATGACAAATTATTTTTCTGCCGTTTTGCACATTTTCCGTCTTTCTTTGGCAAGGCACAAAAGCCCTATTTTGTTTAGTGTCCTTTTGTCGGGGAAATTCCTGCATCGTACTGCGGTGTTTTTTCATTTTTGCAGCAGGGCGCAAAAAAGGGACGGAGCAAATGCCCCGTCCCTTTGCAGGATGCTATTTGGTTGGCTGCGGGTCAGACGGCTCGGTGGTTCCCTTCTGATTCTGTTCGGAGTCTGGGGTTTCCTTCTCGTCGCTCTTCTGCTCGGTTGCCTCGGTCTGGCCCTTTTCCGGGGTGGCGGCGGTCTGCTCGCTGTCCACCTTGAAATGATAGGTCATCACGCTGCTCTCGTTGCCGGCAGCATCCACCGTCTTGATGAGGACGGTGTGTGTTCCTGCCTTGAGCTTGAGGGTCAGCTGATTTTCCGGGAGGGTTTTATAGTCCTCCTTGTCGATTTTCACCTTGACGCTGACCGGGCTTTCCCCTTCGGCGGCCTTGGTGTAGGTGATGTTGAAGGTCTGGGTGTCCTTTGCGCCGTAGACATTGTTCTTCTTCTCATTGTAGACCGGGACTTCCTTTTTGCCGCTCATCAACTTGGGAGCGGCCGGAGCGGTCTTGTCGATTTTGGTGATGAGGACATCCTTGGTGGCGGTGTTGCCCGCAAAGTCCTTGGCGGTGATGGTGTAGGTTCCGTTTTCATCTGCGGTAAAGCTGTAGCCGCTGGACTCGCTGACTGCAACGGCTGCGCCGGAGGATTTTGCGACGGTGACCGACTGGACGCCGCTGTTCTCATCGGTGACGCTGAAGGTGACGACCTGCTGTTTTGCCCAGCTGTCGTTCTTGCTGGTCTGCTGGATGGTCGGAGCCTGCTTGTCAATGCCATCCACCTTGACCGTCTTATCGGAGGAGTTGCCTGCGGCATCGGTGGCGATGATGGTGTAGCTGCCGTTTTCGGTGACCTTGGTCTGATAGCCTTCGGCGGTCTGCTGAACTGCGATGCCGTTGAAGGTGACCGATGCCACGCCGCTCGGCTTGCCCTCTGCCGGGTCAACGACGGTGAACAGGATGGTTGCCTCTTTCTTGTCGGCACTGTAAGTAACCTGCGGCTCGGAAATGGTCGGTGCGGTCAAATCGAGGTCGTTGACCGTGACGACTGCCGAAGCGGTCTTTCCGGCTGCATTCTTGGCGGTGACGGTGTAGCTGCCGTTCTGGGTGGCGGTGAGCAGATAGCTGCCGTTGCCCTGACTTGCAAGGGCTGCACCGTTCTGGTCGGTGACCGAAACGATTGCGGTGCCGCCGTTCTGGTCAACGGTGACCGGAATCTGTGCGGTCTTGCCGACGACGGTAATCAAACCCGTCTGGATGGTCGGTGCAATCATGCCCTTGACCTCGGTAATCTTCACCTCGACCGAGACGGCATTGCCGTCCTCATTCTTGGCGGTGATGGTGTAGCTGCCGTTTTCGGTGGCAGTCAGCTTGTAGCTGTCTTTTTCGCCGGTGAGCGAGCCGCGGTCTGCCTGAACGGTCTGTGCGTTGGTGACGGTGATGGGAACGGTGACCTCGGTGAAGGTGGCATTGGCCTGCTGTTCCCCTGCCTGAATGGACGGAGGAGCCGCGACTTCCTTCTGAATCCCCTGAACATTCAGCGAGAGCGTTTCGCTCATGCCGTTTTCGGAGACGGCCTGAATGGTATAGCTGCCGTTTTCGGTGGCGGTGAAGCGGTACTGATTTTCAGAATCCTTCTGGAGCGAGGCGCCGCTGCGGTCTACTGTAATCGATGCGAGCTTGCTGCCGTGTGCATCGACCTTGACCACCGTACCGGCATCCTTCTTGTTGGTGCTGTAGAGGGTGGAACTTTCCACAATCAGGCTGGGCTTGACCGGAACGCTGACTGTAACCTTTTCGGTTGACTGGTTGCCAACTGCATCGGTGGCGGCGATGGTGTAGGTTCCGCTGCCGACCCCTGTTACCGCATGGGTCTGGACATTGCCGACCCTGCTGAGCTTGGTGTTCGGCTTGCCGTCGAAGGTGACGGTACACTCTGTTTCGTCGGTGACGGTGAAGGTGATTCTGCCGTTTTCGTTTTCAGTCACCACGATGGCCGGAGCGGTGCTGTCGATCTTGGACACGGTCACCTGCTGTGTTTTGGTCGTGCCTTCTATGACCTTGCCGGAGGCATCCTTGACCTGAGCCACAACGGTGTAGATGCCGTTGCGGGTGACCTCGAAGCGGTAGCGGTTGCTAATCTCCCGAATGCTTGCCGGGGTCTGCGGCTTGTTGTCCGGGCCGTTGAGCTGGACGCTCAGCGACTGACCCATCTGCAAATCTGCCTCAACATCAAACTCCACCCACTTGCTCTTGGTCAGAGTATTGCTGTCGGTGACGGTGAGGTTCTCAATCTTGACGGTTGGAACGGTCGGCTGCGGGACAGGCTCATCCTGAATGGTAAGCTGTTTTTCTGCGCTGACATTTCCAGCCTGGTCGATTGCGGTGATGGTGTACTGGACATTCTTCTCTGCGGTGAAGGTGTAGACCCCATTCTGGAAGGTGACGACCTGAGTTGCGGTTGGATTGGCGGTTGGCACTGCCCGCACCTCTTTCACACCCGAGCCGCCGAGGTCGCTTGCCTTGACCTCGACCTGTAGCTCCTTGGTGGTGATGCTGTCGATGGTCGGAGCGGTCTTGTCGAGCTTGACGGTCAGGCTCTGGGAAGCGGTATTGCCTGCGGCATCCTTCGCGGTGATGGTGTAGGTGACGGCGCCTTCCAGATTTGCGGTCAGCTCATACCGGCTACCGGTCTGGGAGAGCGGAACCTTCGGCGAAATCTCGACGCTCGAAACCGCGGTGTCATCGGTCACGGTGAAGGCTACCTTGCAATCGGTGTTGTACCACTTGTTCTCCGGCTGGGTGACGGTGATGACCGGTGCGGTGGTATCGGGCTGGGTCGGGCCATCCAGCTTGTAGGTTCCGCTGGTGGTGACATTGCCCGCCTGGTCGGTGACCACAACGCGATAGTTGCCTGCTGCCGGAGCGCGGAAGGTGTAGATGCCGCCCGAGTAGGACGGGGCAAATTTTTCGTTCTTTTCGTTATAAATCAGAACCGACAGAATATTGGAAAGGCTGTCGGTGGCGGTAATCTTCATCGTGCCGTTAGCGGTGTCGGTCACATTGACGGTCGGCTTGGTCTTGTCGATGCAGACGGTGTAGATGCCGGTTGCATTGCTGTCGCCGCCGCTGCCGCGGGTGAAGAAGTAGTAGTCCTTCGCACCCTCCGCCGTGACGACAAAGCGGTTGTTGTAGACCGTCTGGCGGTTGCCCCACTGGGTGGTTCCGGTCGGACGCTCATAGACATAGGCGGTGCGGCTGCTGTTGTAGCCGGTGAGGGTAAAGACCACATCCTGATTGGTCCATGTGCCGCTGGTGTAGGCAAGGCCGCTGCTGCTGCCCAGATTCAGATAGACGGTCGGCGCCGAGATGGTTTCGCCGTAGACATCCACCCGGAATTTAACGCTGTTGTCCTGATAGCCTCTGCGGGAGGCGGTGACGGTAATCCAGCTGCTGCCCGGATTCAGCGCCTCGACCACGAGGGTATCATCCTGACGCGCGGTGACCTTTGCCACGCTGGTGTCGCTGCTGGTTGCCTTGAGCGAGGTGCCGTCGGTGTTGACATTGATAATCTGCACATTTCCGCGGGGCAGAATCTGGTTTGCGATCGGACGAATCTGAACATAGTCGTCCGGAATCGAGCTGCCTCTGACGGTGACGCGGAAGGTCGTGCTCTTGGAGATGCGGCCTGCGCGGGAAGCGGTGACCTTGACGGTCGTGGTGCCTGCCTTCTTGCCGCGAATCCGCAGCTGGAAGCCATCGACCGAAACATCCGCTACCGCATCATCCGTGTTGCTGACCCGAATGGCGCTGGCATCGGTGTTGACATTGACATAGCGCACATCGCCCAGCTCCAGATTCTGGTTGGCAATTCCCGAAAGCTGAATCTCGGAGGAGCCGTTGTCCTTGACGATAATCTGGAACGAGGTGGTGACGCTCTGGTAGCCCGAGCGGGAGGAGGTCACCTTGATGGTGGCCTTGCCGGGCTTCAAGCCCTTCATGGTGATGCGGCTCTTGGCGGTGCTGTAGGTGACCTTGGCAACGCTTGCGTTGCTGGTGGTGACCTTCAGCGAGCTGCCGGTGTGGTCGATGCCGACCACCTTGCTGCTGCCGACATCCAGGTACTGGTCGCTGATGGAGTAGAGGGTCACCTTTTTGTTCTCGGTGGAGCCGGAGCCCGAGCCCGAACCGGAACCGGAACCGGAGGTTCTTCTGGATGGGGCGGCATATCCGCTCTTGGTTTCGATGTACAACGGTTTGGAATCGTAGTAGACACCGTTGCTGCTGCAATACAAGCGGTTAATCTGGCCGTAGCCGTACAGCTCGGTTGCCGCCTCGGTGTAGAGATAGTTGATGACTGTGTCGTTGTCATAGACCACGTTGCAGGAGGTTTTCGTTTTGAGCTGATTGAGCTTGAGATTTTTGATGGTCAGGGTCGTGCCCTTCGCACCGTTGACGACGACATTCTTAAAGCCGTCGCTGCCCGAGTACAGTCCGCCCTCCTCCAGAATCGTGTCGGTTTTGACCGTCACGCCGGATACGACCGTATCACGGGAGGCGAAGATGCGGGAGGTGTCGGAGCTTTCCACAATCAGGCCGCCTGCCTGCACATCATACAGCTTGACCCAATCGGAGCCGCCGTTGAGATAGATGCTGCCCTGAACCTCGACATTTTTCAGGGTGACCGTTCCGGAGGAAACGTCGATGTACAGGTCGCCGGTGAAGGTCTTGTTGCTGATGGTGACCGCGCCGACATCGACATAGCCGTTCTTGTAGACCTTTGAATCGCTGTAGTTGCCCTTCTTCTTAAAACGGGCATTGGTGTAGCTCTTGCCCGAGGTCGCTCTTGGCGCAGCGGCGGTCGGCTCTGCGAGCAGTCGGGTCTGCTCGGCATCGGTTTGCGAGGTGCCGACCGGCTCATAGACGACATTGGTGACCTGCTCGGGCTGGACGACCGTTTCCGGCATCAGCGCAGAGGTGGTGACTGCCTCCTTGGTCTTGTCGTTTTTGTTGGAAAATACCGTCGAGCTGTCGATGAAGGTATCGCTCTTTTCGGCGGAGGTGCTGTTCTTGTTGGCTTCGGGAGCGGTCTGCGGCTCCTCGACAACCTCGTTGAGCTCGGCGTTCGGCTCCTCCTTGAGGTCAGGGTCTACCTCGGCGGATACCTCCGGCTCCTGTTCCTCCTGCTGCTCGGTGTCCTTTGCGTCCGGCTCCGGAACCTCCAGCTCGACCGAGGAGGAGGTTGTATCCTCTTCTTGGCGAGGCTTCCACCAGTTACAGCCGGTCAGGGTCGTGGATGCAAGCAAGAGCGCCATCGCGAGGGCGATGGTTTTTGAAATCCGTTTGTCAAATTTTTTAGGTTCCATAAAAACGCTCCTTCCTTTCTAAAAATCAATGCTGCCATCTTCGATTTTATGAAATTGGCGGTTGTGATTGTCATATCTTGATCGTCGGAAAGCACCCGGAGCGGGCATAGCGGCGCCCTTTCCGGCCTCTCTATCTGATAGGTGTCCGACAAACGGAATATTCTTGCATCCCGATTCCCGAAATTTGTAAAAAATTTTATTTTTTTCCTGTTTCGGAGAGCAAAAAAGCCACTGCCCTTTTGCAGGCAGCGGCCCAATCAGCGCCAACGCAACGGGCTTTGCGCTCGCTGTCCAGCGGATATTCGGTTTTTGTCGGCCCTTGGTTTCTATCTTTATCATATCATCACTTTAAGACGCTGTCAAGACAAAATCCGACATCTGTTTCTTTTATTTTTCATCGAGAAAAAAGTTTCATCGGGCAAAAAGTCCCGTTAAAAGCGGTAAATCAGCCAAAGGATGGCGTACAGCACCGGCTGGTGGAGCAGGTAAATCCACAGGGTATTCCGCCCGAGAAGGGCAAGCGGCGGACAGTGGGAGCGATAACACCACGCAGGCAGCTGAACCCGAGAGAACAGCACCCCTGCCCAAAACAGGAACAGATACGGCAGCAGCGGAAAATAGTCCGAGGAAAAGAAATCCGGCCCGTAAAAGCCCAAGAAGCACAGCCAGTTGCTCTGATACAGGCAGTCCGGCAGGGCAATCGAAAGCTGCGGGGTCAAGCCGAACCACCCGTCATAGAGGTGGTCGGTGAGCAAAAACAACACCAGCATCCCCACGATGCCGCCGGCTGTCGGGATGCGCTCCAATAGGGGCTTTAACAGGGTGGTGAGCAGCACTGCGACCCCCAGAAAATGCAAGAGTCCAAAGACGATGAGCTGGTCGGGGACAAACAGTGCCGTCACCACGGTCAGCAGGATTCCCAGCCCCAGCAGGCGCAGACCCCGTCTCAGGTTACTGCGGGAGAAGGTACAGCAGGCGCCGGAAATCAGCAAGAAGGTTCCGCAGATGCTCAACTGCCAGACATCCGCCGCAGCCGAATCAAACCATCCCATCCCCGGCAGCTCGACCAGCTCGGCAAGGTCATAGCACAGGTGATAGACCAGCATACTGAGAATCATCAGACCGCGCAGCTCGTCATAGAGTACGACACGGTGTCGAGTTGAAGTTAGAAGCCGTTCCATCGGAACATCCCCTTCCTTGTTTTTTCGGTTATGTTTCGGTTTTCTGCCCCAACTCCGCCAGCGGGATGAACAGCTCGGCGTAGTAGTGGGCAAGGTCGGTGTAGGAAATCATCGGGACCTCGCGCATCAGCAGACGGTTTTCCAAGCGCAAGCCCTGACGGCGTGCGGTCTCGAGCATACTGGCAACATCCTCCCGGCGCAGGTCGGCATTGGGCAGCTGGACGATGCTGTGCAGGGCACGCATCCCGGGCAGAACTTTGTTCCGATTGGCAGGGCTGTCCAGCTCCTTGGCGGTACTGCAATTCATCAGCAGAAGGGTTCTCATCGGCACACAGCGAAGGGCAGTGTCTACACCTTGCTCGAGCGAAAATTCCCTTGCCAGCTGGCAGAAGATATAGTGGTCGTGGTCCATGCCGGACACCTGCGCCAGATAGTCCTCCAAGCTGTCCTCCCTCTGCTCGAACAGAATGCAGCAGGGCGGCACCTCCACGATGTCCGTCCCCTGTCCCCGCTCCTGCATCCGTCGGGTCAGCGCCTCGACATACTCGATGCGCTTGAGCATCTGCTGCTCATAGCGGAGCTTGCGCTGGGTCTCCTGCCGTTTTTCCCGCAACAGGTCGATGAGCCGCTCCTCGTCGCAATCCTCCGAGATACTGCGAATCTCGGAGATGCTCATGCCGAGACTGCGGTAGTAGCTGACATCCAGCAGCTCCATAATCTGGTAAAGCGAGTACATCCGATAGCGGTTTTCCGGATTGATCTGCGGATGCACCAGCCCTTTTTTCTCATAAAACCGAACCGCATCGATGCCAAGCCCGAGCAAGGCTGCCACCTGCGAAACGGTGAACATACGCTCCATCAGCGCTCCTCCCCTTTCTTCTGCTCCAAAAGCTGGCTTGCCTTTTGCCGCAGCGCCTGCGGACGGTTTTCCAGACAGTCCTTCAAGCACAGCTCGAACAGCTCCTCCAGCAGGTTGCCGAGTTCCTTCCCGCGCGGACAGCCCAGCTCAAGGAGCTGTTTGCCGTCGATTTGCAGCTCGGAGCGTTTCCAACAGCCCTGCTGTGCCACGGCAAGCGCACCGCAAAGGTCGTTTGCCCGTGTTTCATCCTCTGCCCGAATGAGCGAAAGCCAGTCCTGCACCGCATCGATGCCGAAATCCCGCAGGGCAGTCCGCAGTCCGAGTACGGTATCGGGGGATTGTTTGGCGACTTCTGACAGCGCATGGGCGCGCCGACAGTCCGCATTGGAACAGCGCAGACGGCGCAAAACCTCCTCCGGCTCGGCATTTGCCTGCAAGCACAGCCAGCTCAGCCGCAGGACGGCATCGGGCGACAGGCTCGAAAAGCTCGCTTGCGGCAGGGTGTTCGCAAGCTCCGGCAGAATCTGCGCCAGCACCGGCTGGGCCTGCTCCAAGACCCGAAGGGCAGCAGCGCCTTCCAACAGCTTGCGAAACTCAATCCAGATGCGCTCGGTGGAAATCTGCCGCAGCAGCGGAGCTTGTTTACAGGCGGCGGACAGCGTTTGCTCCTCCAAAAAGAAATCCAGCGTGGAGGCAAAGCGCAGCGCCCGCAGAATCCGCAGAGCGTCCTCCTCGAAGCGGCGCTCGGGGTCTCCCACACAGCGAATCAGGCGGCGGCTCAAATCCTGCCGGCCGTCAAAGCAATCGAGCAGACCCCTCTGCGGATGCCACGCCATCGCATTGACGGTCAAATCCCGGCGGGCAAGGTCTTGCCGAATCTCGGCGGTGAAGTGGACCGAATCCGGGTGGCGGTGGTCGGAACAGCCGCTTTCCAGACGGTAGGTAGTAATCTCGTACAGACTGCCGTCCTGCACCACCCCGACCGTTCCGTGGCAAAGCCCTGCCGTCACCAGCCGATGGTCGGCAAACAGCTCGAGCATCCGCTGTGGGAGGGCGGAGGTGGTCATATCCCAATCGCCGGGAGTGCGTCCCATGAGCGAATCCCGCACACAGCCGCCCACCACCCAGCAGCTTTCCCCTACCCGCTCCAAACGGTGCATCAGCTCCAGCACCTGCGGCGGCGGATTAACGGCAGGCTTCATCATCGAGTATCCTCTGAAATTCCAGCAGGTAGCCGTCCGGGTCGCGGAAGAAGAAGGAATAGACCGGGAAACGCTCGTGGCGCTGCGGCTGACCCAGCGTCGGCACTCCCAGTGCGGTGAGGCGGCGGTACTGCCCGTCCACCTCGTCTTGGCTTGTACAATTCAGGGACATACAGGTTCCGGTCGCCAGCGGTCGGCCGTCCTGATATTGGCAGAAGCCCCAGTAGCCCCTACCGCAGTCCAAAATCACACAGCTGCCCATCTCCTTCCAGAGGTGCAAGCCCACAACCTCGGTGTAGAAGCGGACGGTGCGCTGCAAATCGCTGACCGGCAGAAAGGTGATGCAGGATTCTATCATCTGTTGTTCCTCCTCTGACTTAGGTTCGGCAGGAGCTGCCTGCCGTTTTACCTTCATCTTACCACACATCCCGCAGTTTTTCCATTCCCGCGGCAAACAAAAAAGCCCGAGCCGTTTTCTTCGGTTCGAGCTTTTGGAGCCTGTGTGCGGCATCATTCGTGCTTGATGGCTTCGAGCGCAGAAATCTTGACCGCGCGGTTTGCCGGGTAGAAGCCGGCGACCAAGCCGATAATCGTGGCAAAGCCGATGGCGGCAAGCATCAGCCAAACAGGGATAATCGACAGCCGCGAGCCGCCGCCCATCATGCCGAAGCCGCCCATCATCCCGCCGAGGAAGCTGTTTCCGTCGCTGCCAAGGCCGCCGTTCATGGCAAGATAGTTGAGCAGTTTGGAAATGACAATACTGACCCCGACACCCATCAGTCCGCCGCAAAAGCCGATGACCCCTGCCTCCATCAGAAAGACCGCGCGGATGTCGCCGATTTTACAGCCCAGCACCTTCATGACGCCGATTTCGCGGGTGCGCTCATAGATGGACATAATCATGGTGTTGGTGATGCCGATGGCAGCGACCAGCAGGGAGATTGCCGCCAGACTGCCCAGAAAGAGCTGTTGCTGCTGCATCTGCTTCTGCATCGGCTCGCGCACCGAATCCAGCGAATAGGTGTTGAAGCCCAGCTGCTTGATGGCCTCGTCCACCTGAGAGACGGTGTCGATGTCCTTGACCTTCACCTTGACCTCGGTGTAGACGCTCGGGTCGTTGCCGTAGTTTCGTTCCTTGTCCTCCTTGATTTTGTTGACCCGCTTGTATTCCTCATACAGAGCTTTGGCATCCTTCACATCCATAAAGCAGTAGTAGATGGTCTCCCAGCCGACGCTGTTGTTGCCCTCCAGAATACCGGTGACCTCCACCTCTCGGGTAATGGTGCGGTATTTGGGCTGGTTGTTTTCGTCGTACTCGTTGGAAACCAGCTGAAGCTCCATCTTGTCGTGCATGGGATTGACGAAGGGGTCGGGCATCTTGCCGTTTTCGTCCGGGGTCGGGTTGACACGGTTGTTCCTCCAGCTGCGCTTGCTGTCATAAAACTGATAAGCCGACTCGCTGCCGAACAGGATGGTCGCCGTCTTTTTATTGTTGGTCGGATGAACCAGCTCCCCCTCCTTGGTCTGGTAGCCGAAGTAGGGCAGAGCGTCGGAGTAGACCCCCTTGACATTGTACAGGTCCATCACATAGCGGTCCTTGCGTCCGGAGACAATCCGCATATTCATATAGGGCAAATCCCAGAACGGGGTGACCGCAACCACTCCGTCGAGCTTGGAGATTTGGGTGAGCATCTCATCGTTGAGCTTGGGAGAATCCTGATTCGCTCCGTAGTTCTCGATGGTGATTTGGGTCAGGTCGCCCATCTGTGCCAGCGATTCCTCCATCGACTGGGTCATGGCAAGGCCCAGCGAAATCATCACCACGATGGCACAGGTGCCCACGATGACACCGGTCATGGTGAGCAGCGTCCTTGCCTTGCGGCGCAGGAGGTTTCGCATGGTCATGGAAATCAAATCAAACAGTCTCATCGTCATCCTCGAATTCTGCCGCTGCTTTTTTCTTTTTGACTATCTTAATCGTAACGAGGATGACCACCAGCGTCACGCCGCCGACCACAGCCCACATCTGCCAGCTGTTCGGATTTTTCAGCTGTTCCCAGAAGCTCGGCCGGGTCTGCTCGGGCTCGGTCATGCCGGGGTCGACGTCGAAGCCACCCGGCATCATGTCATCCATCGCCGGAGCTTCGATGATGGTGGTGGAGAACGGAGCTGCGGCGCTGTGGGTTCCACCCACCGCATCCTCATAAGTATAGACAATCGCGCCGCTGAGTGCGCCTGCCTGCTGCGGAGTGAAGGAAAACTCCACCTCGCCCGAAGCGCCCGCCGCCACATTTCCGATGTGGTTGATTTGGCCCGCTCCCTCAAATTCTCCTGTCAGCGTTGCGGACAGGTTGTAGAGCTCGCCGCGGCTCTTGTTGACATATTTGCTGGTCAGGTAAATCTCCTCGCCGACGGTGGATTCCATCAAATCGGCAATCGGGTCTGCGCTGAAGCGGTCGGCTTGGAAGGTCTGCACCGCAATCTGCTGGGACATCTCGCCCTTCTGGCGGACGCCGCCCATCACATACTCATAGCTGAAGCTGATGTCGATTGGGTGAGATTTGGCCTCTGCGTTGGGCAGAACGGAGATGTTCACCGTTTTGTCAAAGCGGTCACTCTTGTTGACAATCGGCAGGTAGAACACATTGGTGCCATCGACGATTTGAAGTCCCTCGCCGGGAGCAATCTTCACGATGATGTTTTCCAAATCAATCTGCTGGCTGGTATTGACTGCGGTGAAGCTCAGCGGGAACTCGCTGCCTGCCGCAATCTGCTGCTGGCTTCCGGTCGAAAACTCCCGAAGCAGGAGATACGGGGTCTCGAAGTTTGCGTTCTGCGGCTGGTCGGGGGTGTTCTCGCCGCCGCCTGTGCCGGGTGTGGTGGTTCCGGGTGTGGCGGTTCCGGGTGTCCCGCCGGGAGTGGTGGTATCACCTGTGCCGGGAGTTCCTGTGCCGGGAGTTCCTGTGCCGGGAGTGGTGGTACCGCCTGTGCCGGGAGCATCGCCCTTGGTGGAATCGTCATCCCCTCCCGGATTCTCCTTCCCCTCGGTCTGGGAAATGAGGGTTCCGTTCGGGCCAAACACGCTCGAAAGGGTGTTGTTTTTATTCTGCTCGAGCTGGGTCTGGTCGCCGTATCCGGTGCCTGCCGGCGTGCCGGTGGTCTGGTCGGTGATGGTGGTCTTATCCTTTGGTTTGGAGACGGTCAAATCGATGCGTGCCTTGGTGAAGGTGAAGCTCAGGGTTGCCGTCTGGCTCTTGATGTACTGCTTGGGCTTGGCGGTTCTGGTCTTGGTGGTGTAGGGGTACTGGTAGATGAGGTTCATCTTCATCTCGTTAGAATCGCGGAACACCACGTTGGGCAGCTGGATGTCCAGATTGATCAGGTCGTTTTCGCCCTTCGAGCAGGTGATGCGGTTGGAAAAAGCCTCGCCGTTCGAGGAGCCCATGTTATATTTCAGGTAGTAAGAATCTCTGCGAACCTGGGTCATCTCGGAATATTTCCCAGTGCCGTCCGCCAGATGCAGGGTGACATCCACCCTGCTGTAGTTGGTCTCGACCTGCTCTCCGTCCTCATCCTTATAGATGACGCGGGTGCTGTTAAAGCCAATCAGGTCGGACTTTGCCGAATTGGAAAAGGTCCCGAGCAGATTGCCGTCCAAATCGTAAAAGGTCAGATCAGGCTGACGGCCGGTGTGTACTGTGGTCTTTTTGCGGGTTGTGGCAGCGCTTGCCATCGTGGTCAGCAGACTGCTCATCACGCCGAGAATCATCAGTACCGCCATCGCAAGGCAGACCGCGCGCACAAATTTTTTCTGTTTCATCTTGTTTCCTCATCTTCCCTTTTGTTCGTTGTTCTCCGGCTGGTCGGGCGCGGAGAATTCTGTAGTTTCGGTCGGCTCGGTGAGTGGACATTCCAGCGGGCTGTCGGCAAGCTCCTGCTCGACCAGCTCCTCTGTCTGCGGCAGAAGGACATCCTTTGGCTCGGCGCTCTGTCGCAGGTCGTCCGGCAGCAGGGCATCGACCACCTGTTCCATCTGCTGGGACTCCTGTGTTTCCGACTGCTCCTGCGGCTCGTCGCGTCCCAGCTCGGCAATCGACTCGTTGGGGCGGTCATCGATCACCTTGCCGTCAATCAGCGTGATGATGCGGTCGGCATACAGCGCAAGCTCCCGGTCGTGGGTGACCAGCACCAACGTCTGTTTGTTCTTGCGGCACAGCCGAACCATCAGCTCCATGACCTCCTTGGTGGTGCGGGTGTCAAGGTTGCCGGTCGGCTCGTCGGCAAAGACGATTTTGGGCTTTGCCACAAACGCCCTTGCGATGCCCACTCGCTGCTGCTGGCCGCCGGACATCTGGGCGGGCTTGTGGTTCATCCGCTTGCCCAGACCCACCTGCTTTAGAATCATCTTGGCTCGGCGGTTGCGCAGCGTCTTGCCGAAGCCCCGAAACATCAGCGGCATGGCGACATTTTCCAGCGCGGTGTAGGATTGCAGCAGGTTGTAGGACTGAAAGATAAAGCCGACATTTTTTTGGCGAAAGCGCGCGAGCTGTCCTTCTGAGAGGGACGAGATGTTGACCCCGCCAATCAGAACCCTGCCGCGCGTGGGCTTTTCCAGACCTGCCAGCTGGTTGAGCAGGGTAGATTTTCCCGAGCCGGAGGTACCGAGGATGCAGCAAATCTGCCCCTTTTCAATTTCCAGGTTGATGCCGCCCAGCGCCACCACCCGTTCCCGTCCAACCGGATAGATTTTGTATAGGTTTTCGATTTTGATAATCGCTGCCATCCAGTCTCCCCTTTCCCGGTGCAGGAAAAAACTACCTGCTTGTTTCACAAATTCAGAATATCATATCAAACTACACCTGTCAAGATAGTATCCCAATCAATCTGATTCCGACAGAGTGCAAATGCCTGTTCGGCGCAAAAAAAATCCAGTACAGACCCAAAAGCCTGTACTGGAAAAATTTTACCTGATGACAGCCCGCTAGTCAAGGACACGCAGGACGATTTTTTCATCCTCCACATCGATTGCGATGCCGACCGGCGGATTCTGGTACCGCTCGACCAGCAGCGAACAAATCTTGTCCTCGACCTCTTTGCGGATGAGGCGGCGCAGGTCGCGCGCTCCGCCCTGTTTGCCGTAGGCCTTGTGCGCCAGCAGATGCAGAGCCGAATCCTCCCAGCGCAGGGTGATGCCCTTGTCTGCCAGAGGCTCCTTGAGCTCGCCGAGCATCAGCGCTGCGATGCTCACAAAGTTCTCCTCGGTCAGCGGATGGAAGATGACGACCTCGTCCACCCTGCCCAGAAATTCCGGACGCAGGAACTCGGACAGCGACTGCATGACACGGTCGCGCGCCATGTCGGTGGTGCTCTTGTTGAAGCCCAGCGACGAGCTGCGCTGCTCGGTTCCGCAGTTGGAGGTCATGACGATGACGGTGCTTTCAAAGGAGACGATTCTACCCTGTGCGTCGGTGATGCGACCCTCGTCCAGAATCTGGAGCAGGATGTTCATGACATCCGGGTGCGCCTTTTCAATCTCATCAAAGAGAACGACCGAGTAGGGTCTTCTGCGAACCTTTTCGGTCAGCTGGCCTGCCTCGTCATAGCCGACATATCCGGGCGGCGCACCGATGATGCGTGCCACGCTGTGCTTTTCCATAAATTGGGACATATCCAGACGGATGAGCGGATTCTGCTGGTCGAACATTTCCTCCGAAAGAACCTTGACCAGCTCGGTCTTGCCCACGCCGGTCGGGCCGACAAAGATGAAGGAAGCCGGACGGCGCTTCTTGCTGATCTGGACACGGGAGCGGCGCACCGCTGCGCTGACCAGCTCGATGGCTTCGTCCTGACCGATGACCCGCTTCTTGAGCGCATCCTCCAGACCTGCCACACGCTGCATCTCCGATTCCTGAATCTTGGTGGCTGGGATGCCGGTCCACAGCTCGATGACCTTTGCCAAATCCTCGTCGGTCACCTTCTGGCCGAGCGCTTCCTCACGCAGCTCGTCCGCTTGTCCCTGAAGTTGAAGCACCTTTGCCTTGTTTTCTGCCAGCTTCTCATAGTCGATGTCGCTTTCCTTCTGCTCCTCGGCTTCGATGACGCGCTGGTAGACCCCAATCTGACGGTTGTACTCGTCATACTGGGCAAGCACCTTGTTGCGAAGGTTTGCACAGGAGCAGGCCTCGTCGAGCAGGTCGATGGCCTTGTCCGGCAGGAAGCGGTCGTTGATGTATCGCTCGGAATAGAGCACCGCTCTGCGGGCAATCTCGTCGGGAACAGTGACCCGGTGGAAGCTCTCGTAATAACCCTTGATGCCCTTGAGCACCTCGACGGTCTGCTCGATGCTGGGCTGGTCTACCTTAACCGGCTGGAAGCGGCGCTCGAGAGCGGCATCCTTTTCGATGTGCTTGCGGTACTCGTCGAAGGTGGTCGCACCGATAACCTGAATCTCGCCACGGGAAAGCGCAGGCTTGAGGATGTTGGCGGCATTCATCGAGCCCTCCGAATCGCCCGCACCGACCAGGCTGTGTACCTCGTCGATGAACAGGATGGCGTTGCCCACCTTGCGAACATCGTCGAGCAGTCCCTTAACACGGCTTTCGAACTGGCCACGGAACTGGGTGCCTGCCACCAGCGAGGTCATATCCAGCAGGTAAAGCTCCTTGCCCTGCAACATCGCCGGAACGCTACCGTCCGCCAGCTTCTGGGCAATTCCCTCGGCAATCGCGGTCTTGCCGACACCCGGCTCACCGATCAGGCACGGATTGTTCTTCGTCCTGCGGCTTAAGATCTGCAAAATACGCTCGATCTCTGCGTCACGGCCGACGATCGGGTCCAGCTCGCCCTCTGCTGCCATCTCTGTCAGATCACGGCTGTACTGATCCAGCACCGGAGTCGCACCGCCGTCCCTTCTTGCCTTTTCTTTCTGTGCCAGCTCTTTGTACATGGACTCCTCAATCCCCATCGCACTAAGAACGCTGAGGTAAAGTTTGCGGATATCGATCTCCATCGTGTGCAGCAGTCTGGTTGCCACGCATTCCGTATCTTTTAAAAGTGCCAGAAGCAGATGCTCCGTCCCCACTTTTTCCATATGGAAGAAATCCGCCTCATGCACGGCATTCTCAAGAATAATTTCGGTCCTTGGCGTATAGTCGGTCTCTTCTGTCAGGGTATCTCCCTCTGATGTGATCAGATTTGCAACTAAAGTGCGAATCTTGACGGTGTCTGCACCGGACTCTTTTAAAAGGATCGCCGCCGTGCCTTCGCCTTCTTCTAAAAGTCCAAGCAGCAGATGCTCGGATCCTATGTATCCATTTCCATTATTTTTGGCTGCCTTTTTTGCCAGCTTTAAT
>ENA-ORMN01001818-ORMN01001818.1-human-gut-metagenome-genome-assembly--contig:-NODE-1818-length-20013-cov-6.371881_pt1 | contig 20013 bp, 19 predicted proteins | sample MGYA00242102_ERZ508993 | MGnify/ENA primary metagenome ERZ508993 (study PRJEB26280, sample SAMEA2338770) | human gut metagenome | biome: human gut; feature: human-associated habitat; material: faeces...
TGCGGGGCGAGCCCCAGGGCCGTGCGTACGCTGTCCGGAGTCAGTTCCCCGGTGCGGGGCAGTTCGCCCGACATGCGGCCGCGGATCTCAACGGGCGCAGGCAGGATGCCGCGCAGGGCTTCTTCGACGACGGGTTGTCCCTCCTCGATGATGAGCAGCGCCTTGCATTCCGACGCCATGCGGCGCACGAGTTCCTGCGGAAGCGGGTATTGCGATATTTTGAGCACCGGGTGCGGGCATCCGTCGGGGTAGTTCTCCATGAGGTAGTTGTAAGCTATGCCGCAGGCGATGATGCCCAGCGATTTGTCTTCAGCGTCGGCGTAACGGTTGAAGCGGCTTGCAGCCGCCTCCTCTTCGAAGCGGGCATAGTCGGCGAGCAATGCCTCGTATCTTACGCGCGAATTGCCCGGCATCAGCACCCATTGGCGCGTCCGGGCGGGATAGGCGAGGCTGTTCTCGGGGCGTGCCTCGCGCGGTTCGACCATGGCGCGCGAGTGCGCCATGCGGGTCGTAAGGCGCATCAGTACGGGGATGCGGTATTTTTCCGAGAAATCGAACGCGGCCTGAACCATCTCGTAGGCCTCCTGCTGCGTGGAGGGCTCGAACGTCGGGACAAGGGCGAACTTGCCGTAGAAGCGTGAATCCTGCTCGTTCTGGGATGAGTGCATCGAGGGGTCGTCGGCCGCCACGACGACCAGTCCGCCGTTGGCTCCCGTCATCGCCGAGTTGACGAAGGCGTCGGCGGCGACGTTCATGCCCACATGTTTCATGCACACCAAGGCGCGCTTTCCGGCGAACGACATGCCCAGCGCCTCCTCCATCGCCGTCTTCTCATTGGCCGACCATGTGCAGTGGATGCCTCGTTCGGCGGTGAGCGGATGTCCTTGTATATATTCGGTGATTTCGGTCGAAGGTGTGCCCGGATAGGCATAGACACCCGACAATCCTGCGTGGAGCGCCCCCAGTGCGAGGGCTTCGTCTCCGAGTAATAATTCCCGTTTTGCCATGAGGTCGTGCAGTTATGCTGTTTTTACAAATTTAAGGAATTTTTAATTAAAAATTCACTTTTGATGATAAAAAATCACATAAAACGGTATTTAATATTTAAAATATTATATAAATAAGTGTTTTTGGAAAAAATTGTAATATGGCATCCGTGCCATACAATGACGACTGGCAGGAACGGGTATAAAAAAGCAGCCGATCCCGAAAGACCGGCTGCCCCGTTTGCGTCATTATTCCCCGAATAGTGTTTTCAGTAATTCGGGCATTTCGATTTCTTCATAATTTATGCTTCCCAGGAGCCCGCGGCCCTTTTCGGTCAGTGAAAAGTACATCTGCCGCTTATCGTTCGTACCCAACTCCCGGTTTACGTAGCCTTTCCCTTCGACCGAGCGGAGCACCTTCGAGGTGTTCGACGGAGTAAGACCCAGCATTTCGCCCAGTTCCCCGCAGGAGAGACGTCCGGCTTTCGAAAGGCTGCATAAGGCCATGCCTTCGTTCAGGCAGATCCCGTGCGAGCGTTCGAGTGCCGCTTCGAACCGGTTGACGGCCCGTTGCAGCTCGCGGATCCTACACAGTTTTTCCATTGTCTGCCGGTTTGCGTATGGCCTGTTTGCCGCAGTGCCCGATACATTTGCCGCATTCGATACATTTCTCCGGGTCGATTACCGGAAGCCCGAACCCCGATTGGGTGATCGCCCCGACGGGACAGACCAAAAGCAGCGGGCACCGGTGGTTCTGCGGGCAGCGGAGATTGTCTACGGTGAGTGCCATGCCTGTTTACTTGTTGAGCAGTACCTGGTCGATAGCTTCCTTGAGCGACGCCTTGGGCAGGGCACCCTGTGCGATCTGGGGCTTGCCGCTGGTGGGGATGAAAAGCAGCGTCGGGATCGAGCGGATGCCAAATGCTGCGGCGAGCTCCTGCTCCTCTTCGGTATTCACCTTGTAGATGTAGATGCTGTCGCCGTACTCGGCAGCCAGCTCTTCCAGAACCGGGGCAAGCGCCTTGCAGGGGCCGCACCATGATGCGTAGAAGTCGATGAGCGCCGGTTTGTCACCGAGGTACTTCCACTCGGTAGGGTTCGTTTCGTAATTTGCGACTTTGGTCAGGAAATCCGCCTTGGTCAGTGCGATCGTTTTCATGGTATTCTCTTTTTTAGTGTTGTTTTCCTTGTTGCTGCCGTTTGCGCAGGCTGCCAGGCCGAGCATGCACATCGTGGTCAATAATAGTTTTTTCATGGGCTTTATCCGTTTTTATCGTTCTTCTGTATCAAGAACGATGCAAAGATATGAATTATTTTCCATTAAAACAAATTTCCTATGGAAAATAACAAGTCGGATAGAAAATGAATTATTAAAATGCCGGGAGCGCGATAGTCGTCATAAAAACAATCGAACCGATTCGGAATGGAAGGTTCGATTGTTTTTGGGAATTACAACAGCTCCATCTGAACATCTTCGATATGGCACTTTTCGGGGGTGTAGATGCAGCCGGGATTCTCTCGGATCGTCCGGATAATGAAATCCCTGAATTCTCGTTCAGAATTTTCTTCGCTGAATATGTCCCTGCCGATTATTTCGTTTAGGGCGACCCAGTTGAATTTATTGGCTTTATTGGAAAATCTTCGAAACCATTTTCTTATTTCTGTTCCGTTCCGCACGCGGATGCTGGAGCTGTTTTCCGAATTGCTGCTTGTCTTCACCTGGAGTAAAGAGCCGTCTTCCTTGCAAAAGTCGACCGCGTCTATGGTGCTTCCCCAGCAGCAATACCAACCATACGGGTGTAAAATTGTCGCCAGATATTCTTCGAGCAGATTGCCGACCATCCCCTCGATTGTCATCATGATGGAGTGCCCTTTTTCAAGTGTATCTGCGAAATTGTCGTCGATATCTTCTCTTCGAGTTCGGAGAATTAATTTTACGGCAGGATCCGGTTTTGTTTGGGATTTTTTGCCCTGCCGTTTGGACGGCCTGCCATTGTATCCTGATAGATATCGTGCAACCCACTTCTTGACATATTCTTTGAGGGGGATGGGCTCGTTCTGGTTAAATTTCAATGCCGGTAGATTGCGTATATCTCTAAATGCCACACTCAGGACGACTCCTAATTCTTTCGTGTAAGCGTCTTTTGCAAAAGTTTTCGCAAGCGAGATCGCTTTTTTTACCGAAAAATCATCGAAATTAGTGGTTTCTTTCATTGGGGGATGTTTTTCTGATAAAGTTAATGATTATTTGTTTCATAAATAGCGTTATCACCGGCTTTTCTTTTTTTTCTGGGTGAAAAGGCATAAAATCCGGCAGGTTTATTCACTGTCCGGCACATTATTATGTTTAACCGATACAATCGGTTTGCACCTTGGTTTACATAAACGGTGAGAACCGAGGAAAAACAGGCTTGAAACGAGACACGGAAAAACTACCTGCATTGCCGAAAGAGTTTGGTTTCAGCGATGTAACTCGCTAAAAAACAATAGAGGGAGCAACTTTCTTTGCTCCCTCTTCGTGACACCGACAGGACTCAAACCTGTAACCTTCTGATCCGTAGTCAGATGCTCTATTCAATTAAGCTACGGTGCCGAATTGCAGGTGCAAATGTAGGGTAGCGTTGATTAACAGATAGTTACGTTAGTGAATTTTGTCGATGATTTTCTCTTTTTCGTGCTGCTGCTCGGCGCGGTTTACACGTTGGTTTACACAATAGGGCAAACTCAATGCTGGTTAAACAATAGAGAATTAGTTGATAATCTTATATTTGAATAAGTGAGGACAAACTTTGCAAAGGGGCCTATAAATATACCCCTTTCGCAAAGTCTGTCCTTGCTCTGCTAACAGAAAATCGGCGAAAAATTTCCCCTCTCGCCGTTCGTCTATTTTCAGCAATTTTCAGTAGCTTTGATTTCTATAAAGAAAAATCCCCGAACGTATGGCCGAGGATATATGTTTTTATATGAACTGCTCTAAATACTTTTCATTGAAACCCGTGAGTGGGAAACGAAACTCTTTCTGCTTGCCCTCTAATGATGTGTAGCCAAATACGACTGCATCGCTCTTGATATGGGCTTCAAACAAATTGAGGGTGTGATTGGAATTGGGAAATGTTATAAGGTTGGATCATGGAAGCACGAGAATCCCTGCTTTTCAATCTTGCGGGTCTAACCGAAAGGAGAATCCTGCTATGTCCTGCCCTCGTTTGCAGAATCGAATCGTCATATCTTTTTCAGGGGCGATGTCGAGTTCTAAATAATAAGTGAATTTCAAAGGTGTAGGTTCTGCTGTTTTGCGTCCTACGAACAGGCAGACATTACAATCCCGTGCGTAAGTTACGGCTTTGGCAATATAGGAGTACTGAATATCATCGACAGTCTCCGTCTTTGCCTCTCATTCAATTTTTGATGTTTTTCTTTTCATTTTAGCTAAAATTTATGTTGTTAATTATATGTTTGATTATGACATAAAAATACGAAAATTTTATGACTTATGCAAGTAAAATAGAAAGGACAAACCTGGGCAAACGGTATGATTTATAGACTGTCTGCACAAGTCTGTCCTAATATTTTGTCTCTTTTTATTTTATCCTTTTGTACGTTTCAGTTTCTTCAAATTTTTCGTGCGCATCCTCTCCGCTACGGAATAAAATAAGTTGTGATTGAGATAGTTTCTTAATTTGAAAAACATTTTGAAATTCACCTGTTGATTCTGTCATTGTGAGTGTATTGCCATTAACAGAATATGTAAAATGCATGGGCGAGCTATCATCGTTTTTATTATCTGAATAGTCGGTTTGCACACAAGTTCCATTTTCATTGAAAGTGTATGTCCAATAATAGTTGCCTTCTGTTGTAAGGGGATATGCATCCGACCAATCATCTCGTGTACCATCGCTAAACGTCGCCCACCCTTCATAATAAGTAATCTGCCATGTTCCGACAATCGACGCATCTTTGTCCTTGTCATCATCATCGGAACAAGCCGAGAAAGAAACTGCCGCAAACATAGCGGCCACAATAAGAAACAACTTTTTCATAGTTGTAATAAGTTTAGGTTGTCGCCCCAGCACCAACGCGACGGTTAATTTTAGGATTTAAGAAAACAGAAAGCGTGGTGCCGAAAACTTATTTTAGAAAGTCAGGTCGTAGGAAACCTTATAGCATAAATAAGCAACAGCCCCACGCCTATACCCACGAATGGATATGACGCGGCAAGATGTCTGCCTTTCTCTGCTAAAAAGTGAATTTCCTACGTTCGACTTTCGAGAATAAGCAACACTTTCCGTGTTTGTCGTATGTCCCACAAAGATAGACAAGACAAACTAAAAAGCAAAACATCTTTCCGATTTCTCGGAACTGTTGCAGAATTGTGCATTAAAAATGAATCAATTAGAATGCACGTTTATATTTAATTATGAAAAAATAATTATATTTGTATGTATAACAACCCATCAAAAAATAAGATTATGAATATCGAGGAAATATTGAATCGAGTTGATAATGTAAAACCTGAATCAAATTATTGGTTTGTAAGAACTGATTATGGTAAATATTTCAATGAATTTGTAGAAAATAGATATATTGCTATTGGGTGGGATTTCCTCTCGTTGTTTGAGTTGCAAAATAAAAACGAAGAATACGTAAGAGCAAAAATTATCAAGGAGGAAAAAATAGATGTTTCTACTTTTGGGGGCAAGGTAAAATTATCTACCATCTACAATAAAATAGGTACATTTCTTTCTTTGAAAAAAGATGATGTTGTTGTTATTCCAAGTAAGAATTCAGATGAACTAGCATTTGGCAGGATTGTAGATGACCATGCCTTTGAAGATGGTAATGCTAAAGAGTTTAGAAAGCGACGTAAAGTTGAATGGTTTGCATTGAAAAGTATGCGCGACCTTAACCCTATATTTTTCAAAGTAAAATCCAATCAACATACAATAAGTAACATAACAGACTATGCCCCTCATATTGATAGAGTAATGGGTGTATTATTTCAGAAAAGTGACAAGACACATTATGTGTTAAATATAGAAAATCCAGACGATATTAAATACGATGATCTTGAGATTTTGATGCGCAATATTAAAACATTAGTAGGAAATATTAATGATAAATTCGGTTTTGAGGATGATCTCGATGAATTTTATGTGAAAATTAGTTTGCAGTCAAAAGGATCGCTTGAATTAATTAAAACGGGTAAAGCTTTAATAATATTGGCATTCATTCTTTCGTTAACATCTTGTAAGAATAATAATGAGCTTATAGATGATAAGATTCAGGAATTTATGATTGAGAATGAACAGATTCTTTCTAAAACAGATGAAGTCATAAATAATTTGAGAATAAATACTCAAGAGTTAACAGAACCTTTCATCAACGAGCATGGAAACTAATTTATCTAATTTTTTTGCAGGGTCGGAAAATTTATATAAATACCTTGTGTCAATAGGTATGTTGCTTATTGTTTTGACTGTGTATTACCCTCTTAAAGAAAAACAGGAGTTAGAAATCTTAAAAATCAAATTGGAGGAGGATGTCCAAGTCTTAAACTTTAAGATAAAGGAAAATCAAACTAATGTTTTGAATCTTCAAGTTAAAATTGGGCAAAATAGTCCTGATATTCAGAAATTAGAATCACTTAATGTAATAGATAAAATAAATTACGATAACCATATCAATCACATTGAATGTAAGCAAAAATATTTGGAAATTAAAGCGAGGCAAAATTATATCAAACTTTACAATATACTTTTTTGGGTTTTCTTACCAACGGGCGTTATCATAACTTTATTTGGATTTATACGTTGGTACATAGTTAAGCGGGTAGACGATGAAATGGCCAAGCTCAACTTTAGAAAATTACAATTAGAAATTGACCAGTTGGAGCAAAGTCATAATTAGACATAAGGGTAATTTGGTTTTGTGATTTACACCTGCATAAACTCTGTAATTGTGGTATGCGGATAGCCTGTTTTTACAATTATCGACTTTACGGCAACGTAAAATCAGAAATTAGAAGTTGCAAAATCTTCTCGGAATTGCAATACCCCTAATTTCTGTAATTTACAAGTTCCAATAAATAGAAATACGGATGTAGTTTTATTCACCTACAATCTTCTGTATCACGTCATCCATACAGATAGCCTGCCCACTCGCTAACCTGCCCCACCAACAGCAATCATATTCCTCAATGATTACCTCTCCCTCTCGGTTCAGTCGTTCGGCCAGCCAGCTGTCAATCAACCACCATTCCATGACATCACCCAAGAACGGATAGATATATTCTTCGGGAAGCAGGTGCTTGTTCAGCATTTCATCCACGACTGCGGTTTGATTCGTCAGTACGCAGTTCTCTATCAATCGTTGTGCAGTCATAGGATGTGCTGTTGTGTGGCTATGTTACGGAGCCGTTGGTTAGCGAATGTGGTGTGTTCTGCCTGCAAACGACGGTTCAGAAAAACACCGTCTTCTGACCATTTTACGCTGTTCTGCTCGATGCCGCAGTAGTCATTGCGGTAGTAGTAAGGAATGAATTGCTGTGTTTCTTTATGCAGGGCAAAGAGCATTTCGGGGTCGCGCATGGCATCTCCGTTCTGCCGTCCGTAATGAGCCAGCGAGAAAAAGTTGTAGTTGTCGATACGGCCGATTAGTTCAATGTAGACGGGCATATAAGTACCGTCCGTGTTGTCGATTTTGGTTGTTTGCAGGGCCAATAAAGCGCGGAAAATCTCTGCCGCCTTTCTGTCAAATGTTTTCATATATGAAACGGTTTTACATTTGACAATAGGGAGGGGGCTTTGATAGCGAGTAGCTAATATAGTTGCCGTTATCGGAGATTATTGTTTTATTTCATGGTTGATTTAATATTTTTTTCTTATTTTTAAATAAAATTTTGTATGTATGTCTGAAAATCTTACATCTCGATATTTTGAATATGATAATTTGGTCTCTATAATAGATGAATTGATATCATTCTTTCCTGAAGATTCTCCTTTGGGACGAAATAGTATAGTTCTTCTTAATTCTATAAAAAAATATCTTCGGGAATTAGTGCGTAAAACTGATTTTGAGGATATATCAGTAATGGGTGAAATGCTCAACTCGGCTTTATTTGCATTAAAACAAAATGTTAATCCAAATGATCAACAAAAAAATTTGTCATCAGAAGTATATAGAGAGGCTCGGAAAATTATAAGATCCTGCTATAATAATGTGTTGTTTTTCTATAAAAAAGATAAATTTGTTAAACCTGAAGTTGTTAATTCTGAGGGATTATATAAAGATTTAATTCAGAGTGCACAAAATCAGATTGCAAATCTATCTAAAGAAATATCAGATTTACAGCGTGATAGAGCTTCGTTAGCTGTGAATAAAAAACTTTTACAAGAAAAAGAAGAGGAATTAATCTATTTAAAAAAACAATTAATAGAATATAAAGAACAAGAAGAAGCGAAAAAGAGACGTGACGATGCTGTTGTAACATGGAATACTAATATAAAGGAGGCATTTAAGAATCTAAATGAAAATATATCTCCTTTAAAAACAGAGCATAAACGGTTGAAATTATTGTATCGCACCTATAATACTTTTTCAATAATTAGTATACTCTTACTCATTATTATTGAAATAATAGTGTGCTCTAAAATCCATTCTGCCCCAATATATCCATCTGTTGTTGAATATTTATCATTGATTCTTCCCGTTCCCGTCACTATTGGTTTATTATGCGGCTTTGTTACGCAGTCTAATAGAGCTCAACGGCAAATGGTTGTGTTATCAAAATTCATTCATGATATACAATATACCGAAGGTATTTTATTAGCTATTAACAATCTAACAACAAATGTTGCCGATTCCTCTTTGCGTATTAATAATGCGTTGGATAAACTTTTAGATAAACATCTTTCTCATGATATGTGGAGTATTGATAATGAGTATTTGATAAAAAAGGAAGAAAATAAAGATACATTACCATATGATACTCTTTCTAAAGTTATTGATGTGATACGAAAGTCAAAATAGTATTTCAATATTTTTTATCTTTTAATGCGAATCTTAAAAGAAAAGATGACAAGGACAAACATTGTCAAGGGGTATGAATTATAGACCCCTTGTCAATGTCTGTCCTCTGTTTATCAATCTCTAAAACTCGAACTTCTTCCGTCCGAACTTAAAGGCCCTTGCTCCTCCCTGCTTGCAGTCCTCCAACTCGAAGAACAGGCCGATTATTTTCCTGTCCACCCGACTGTTGAACGGAATGCCGTTATCGTTTATCAACTGCCGCATAAATGTATTGACCTCGTTAGCGGGGACAATATCGTCCGTGTGGAACCGACCATATACGGCCTGCTGCATTTTCTCGGAGGTCAGCAGCCGATTTTCTGCATCACAGCCCAATGCGGCTTCTATCTTGCGCCTGTCGTACCCTAATGTTTCGATACTCTCTGCACCGAGTTGCATGAACGCTTTCACCATTACGCTGAATTCATCCCCTAACTCCTCCATCAGATAGGACGCTTCGGCATCGGGCTTGTCTTCCGTCAGTTTGGTCAGTTGTGCCGTTACCTCCTGCCACAACTCTTTTGCGTTCAATCTTCCCGACTGCCTGCGCAGACGGTCTTCGTCTGTAACGGTGGCTTTGTAATGATGTATTTTCGTGTGGAACGGTGCATCTGTGTAAGCCGCCTCCAATGCGGAGGGAGATTGATAATATCCGCTGATTTTCTCGTCCTCCCACGCATTGTCCCACATGAAATGGTTGCGTTTCCCGTCGCGGGTAATGAACCTTTTGTAATCCATCCCACCAATAGCTTGTAATAAAGTCTCCCGCTCTATGTCGTTTTCGGTCTTAATGCTTGCTACCTGCTTGTAGATATTCTCGGCGCTTGTCAGCTGGTGATTGAGCGTTTCACGGGATATACAGGGCAGGCTGTCACTCGCATTCGTTATATGGTATGCTCTCGCCACACCGTTACGGAACCGCCCGATAGCCTGCACGACCTCTGTCTGCGGGTCTATCATCGAATAAGGAGCGCGGAATACGTCCGTCAGCACAATGACATTCGGCTGGTAGTCCAACTTGATGTCCACCGCCGAATAGAAACGGCTGGTAAAGAAATTGACCTCGGCCAACTCCGTAAGGTTATCGCTCACCTCCGAGAAATCTTGTCTTTTGAGTTTCTTGACGCTTTTTTCGCTACAAAAGACTTTGCACCGCCCTTGCAGTTTGAGCGTCTGAATAAGGCTCAATGTCGTGTCTGTGGAGTTCAGAAAAATGCAGGTTTTTTCGTTCTCCTTGTTGAACCGAGCCAGCAGAATCCGCAATACCCTGACCGTATTATTGGTAATGCAGACCGTTAGCGGCTGTCGGTAATCGTAGGTCGGGACGATACGCAACATTTCAAAACCCTGCTCTGCAAAACGCGGGTCGGACGGAACGATGGGCGTTGCCGAAACCATTGCCTTGTTTCTGAACCTGAAAAAATCCTCGACGGGCAGGTAAATATCCCCGCGGTAGCCCACATCCTGTATGGCCTTTTCGCACTCGTCGAACAAGAGAAAATAATCCTCGAATATCGGAGTGTTCGTTTCATACATGGCAGGCAGTACCTTTTTGTCGAAGCCTTCGGGTGTCGTAATGATTTTACGATAGCCGTCATGCTCGCCCGCAAGATAGGCTTTCACGTCCTCTTTACTCGTTCCCTCGTACACGGCAAAGAGGAACGAATGTTGAGCCTTTTTCCCGACGATAACGGGTACATTCGGCTCGATGATGATAGAATGACGGGCGGCATTAATCTCCAATGTCGTTGCGCCGCAACCCGTCATTGTTTTGTTAAGGATGGTGTTCGTCGGTATCTCCTTAATTACGTCCGAGAGCCACTCTCCCTTGTTGATTTCAAATTCTCTAACAATCATTCTTAACGGCTGAAAGTAAAAGAAATGTTTTTGTGCGTGAAGCGAAATACACGGTTCAGGTGCATTTTCAGCAGGGGCATTCCTTGATAGGAGAGCGGGTAATTCGCATGGGAGAGTTCAAAACGTCCCGTTGCAACGGATTTCACCATACGGCAACTTAACGTCTGCTGTATGGCCGTGTACGTTTCGTCATTGAGATACATCAGAAACATAATTGTTCCGTTGGGTTCATGTACCCGTACACGATAGTAGAAATTTCCGTCGTACTCCAATACGATGGTCATACGATAGCCATTCATGACGGCTTCTTCAAGATAGGGCAGATTGGCCCGTTTAACAAAATGACATGTAGTCATATCTTTAAATTTTTATGCCTGTTTTTATATGGGCAAGGCTTTTTCCCTCCACCATATTCGTTATGGTTTCAGGTACAAATTTCCCACTTTTCACAACCAAAAAAGAGAAAGAATAGGCAGCGAAAATGCGACCTATTCTTTCTAAAATCGGAGTTTATAAATCGGATTACAGCAAATCGTCGAAACGCGGGTTATGCAATGGGCGGTGCATTTCTTCTTCAAATGCGGCACGTTCTGCGTCGTTCATCTCCGAATAGCTCATTGGGATAAAGCGGGGCTTTTTATCCATTTTCAGCATATATTTAATGCGTCCTGCTACCAACTGTTCATCAACCACTTCATCATCACCAATCATTTTAAGATAATAAAGGAAATAGGTGATAATTTTGCATAGTCTCGTGCTGGTAACTTTCGGGTCTTTCGTAACATCCTTTAACATCGAATATGTTCCGTAGATGATGCAGTCTGCAATGGGATTGGAGGATGTGCGTCCTGCTTTCTGAAAACCTTTCAATGCTGTTCGGGCTTCTTCCACGGAATGGATGTCTCCTAAATGCTCTTCGCAGTAATGCAATAAAGCAGAACGCAACATCCAATTACTGTAATTCGGGATAGTGATTTTACGGTGAAAGTTTTTGACGCCCTTATTGATAGTAAGGGTCATTTCGTTCGTCATTTTGGGACGGATGGGGGTTTCTTTGCAGAATAAATAGAGTTCCAGCAACTCTTTGCGCATTGTCTGATGGTAATATTCTCCTATATCTATACAATCCTCAAAAGAGTCTCCTTCCGCCTGTTTTCTTAACTTGGCTCGGATGAAAGCCCAATCGATACATCGAAATACCCATAAGAGTACTTCTTTCTCGTCCTCTGCTATCGGCTCAATATACTTGGCGATTGTTTTATCTCGTATAAAAAATTCTGTTGCTTGCTGAAAACAGATGAACACAAATTCTTCTTCGCTTTCGAATGGATTGTCTTCATAGAAATACGAAGCATCCATTCCATAATACTTTTTTGTGTAATACAGCACTCGCTGAAATGTTTTCCAATCCAAATCATATTGGAATAATCGGGCGTTCTTATCCATAATTTTAAGGGTTAGATAACCCAAATATACGAAAAAGAAAAAAAGGATTACCCGCCGAAGCAGATAATCCTTACTTGAAAAGAGGACAGACATTGTAAAAGGGTTTATCTTTTAGACCCTTTTACAAAGTTTGTCCTTGCTCCATGCTACAATAAATTCTGCATGGCCGCATCTATCTGCGAGTTCTCGAACGAATCGAGGTAGATTTGCGTAATCTTTTCCGAACTGTGCCCCAACGATTCGCTGATGATGGATGTCGAAACTCCCGACCTTTTGAGCACGGTGGCGAACGAGTGCCGAGCAACGTATGTCGTGAGCGTGATAGGCAGGTGCAGATGCTCGCCGATTAGTTTCAGATAGCGATTTATCCGCTTGTTCGTCCGTTGCACCCGTCCGTACTGCTGTTGTGCCGTAATGTGAACAGAACGCCTTAAAACAGGGAAAATGTAATCCTGCGGGTGGGCGTTCGGTTGGCGGTACTTGTTGAGAATGTCGAGTGCGGCGGGTTGGAGTTGGAACGACAGGAGTTTACCCGTTTTCTGACGGTTGAAAACCAGTCTCCCGTCCACGATGTCGGCATAGCGGATGTGCAGAATGTCGGTCAGATTGATGCCGCATGACAGGTAGCTGAACAGGAATAAATCTTTGGCAAGTTGCAGGAACGGTTTGGGGTACTTGGTCAGCGTCCGCACCTCGCAATCCATAATCCGCCGAATATCCTCTTTTGTCAGCGACCGTTTGGCCGTGGCTTCTTTGAATCGGCTCACTTTGAACGTGTCGAAAGGGTAGTCCGTTTTCTTGATTAGGCCGTCGGTGATTGCGCTGTTGTAAAGTACCCGCAACGAACGGAAACGGATGCCGATGGAGTTGTCGGAATAATGCCGTTCTACCCGCAACCATTGTTCGTACCGTTTCAGCCATTCGGCGTCGATGTCGATAAAATAAAAGTCCAGCGAACGGCAGAATTTCGTCAGCGAGGTGCGGAGTTCCTGAAAGGTCTTGGCGTTGCCTACGCGTTTCTCGGCCAGCAGGCGGTCGATGTAGCCGTTCAGATATTCGCCGACGGTTTGGCGCACGACCTTGCGGGATGCCTTTTCGATAAGCGTGTTCAACGTGTATTCCTTATCGCTGGTCTTGAAATCCATGACCTGACTTTGGAGTTCCTGCGTTTTCTGTTGGATAAGAGTTTCGATGCGCTCTTTGTCGGGACAGTTACGGCGCGGTTTACACTTTTCTGCATCCCAGTATTGCGGAGCGAGGGAAATGTGCAGGCTGATGTACTTTCTTTTTCGGTTCTTTGTCAGCCGTAACATGATGGGATGCTGGCCGTTGGATAATGTTTTGGATGTGTAGAGCACCGCCTCGATTGTCGTGTTCATCGGGAAAATTCGGTTTACACATTGGTTTACACAAACTGTAAAAACCGACGGAAAACGGGCTCAAAACAAGACACGAAAAAACCACCTACATTGCTGTAAGTGGTTGATTTTGAGAGTGACACCGACAGGACTCAAACCTGTAACCTTCTGATCCGTAGTCAGATGCTCTATTCAATTAAGCTACGGTGCCGAATTGCAGGTGCAAATATAGGGTGAAAATCCTAAACACGCAAATTATTCCGTAAATATTTTAATAAAAAGATGGCCCGTTTTGTGTCGGAAACATACACCGGTCGGATTATCAGGGGGTTGTTGCCACGGCTATTCCAGCATTTCGGCGAGTTTCTTCGAAAGCTCCCCGCCGCGCAGGTTCTTCGCTACGATGATGCCGTCGGGCGAGATCAGGAAGTTCGCGGGGATCGACGTGATCCCGTAGGCTGCGGCCGCCGTGCTCTGTTTGTCCGCGTCGATGCCCAGGACATTGATCCACGGCATGTCGTTGTCCGATGTGAACGACCGCCATTTCGCCTCGTCGTTGTCGAGCGAGACGCAGTAAATTTCGAACCCTTTGGCTTTGTAGGCGGCGTATGCCTCGCGCAGGTGGGGGATCTCGCGGCAGCAGGGGGTGCACCAGGTCGCCCAGAAGTCGAGCAGAACCCAGTTCGCCTTTCCCGCAACGGATGACAGCGGGATAGCGGCACCTTCGGCGTCGCACAGGGCGAGGTCGGTGTACGGCTGGCCGATAGCTGTCTTCTCGACTGCTTCAATCCGCGCGAGCACTCCTCTCAGGATCGGGTGTGCCCGCATCTCGGGGGAGAACTCCGCAAGGCGCTCCCGGACGCCGGCGGGGGTGCCGGACGATTGGAATTGCCGGAACAGATATGCACCCAGCAGGTTGTCGTTGTTGGCCCTGACGGCTGTTGAAATCACCTCATTGCGTTCCGATGCGATAGTCCGGATCGTTTCCGGGTTTCCGCCCGATAGCTTTTCGTCCCGGAGGCGGGCGTCGAGCGCCGCACAAGACCGGTAAACCGAGTCCGCCCGGTCGTTGAGCCGGGTGCCTGTGACCCGGTAGCCGGAGCCGTTTCTGGGTTCGATCCGGATGGTGCCCGCTTCGAGGAAGAGCATGGCCGGTTCTACCGTGGCATAGCGGTCGGACAGGGATGCCAGTTCGGGCGCTGCAATGCGTCCTTTCAGCGTAAAGGTCGTATCTGCATCCATGACTCCGGCTGCAAGCACCGTATTGCCGCTGCCCAGCAGATATACCGAGTCGCCCGGTGCGAGGCCGTAACGCCCGGTGACGGTGTAATGAGGACTGCCGCAGCTGGATAGGAGTGCCGTGGCGATAAAAATGGCTGAGATTCTTTTCATGCTATGGGTCTGTGAGGTTTATTTGAGCTCCCGGTCGGGATGGTCTTTCAGAAATTTCTCCCAACTCTGGGAGCCGCGTTTCGAAGCTGCTTTTTTGCCGCCGCCCAGCCCTTTTACGCGCTCGTCGCCCAGGGCCGTGTTGAGCGGGCTGGCCGTTGTGAAGTGGTGGCACAAGGCTACGGCCATGCCGTCCGTGGCATCGAGCCGTCTGGGGGGCTGATCTATCGAGAGGATGCGGCAGACGATGGCTGCGACCTGTTCCTTGGCGGCGGAACCGCGCCCCGTGATGCTCTGTTTGATGCGCATCGGGGCGTATTCCGAAACGGCGAGGCCGCGGCTCAGCGCAGCCGCCATGGCCACGCCCTGTGCCCTCCCGAGTTTGAGCATCGACTGCACGTTTTCGCCGAAGAAAGGCGATTCCAACGCCACTTCGCGCGGGGCGTACTGGTCGATCAGCGCTCCGACCCGCTCGAAGATATAACGTAGCTTGGCATATGGATCGGTCAGTTTGTGCAGGTCGATGTCGCCCAGTACGACCGAACGGACGTTGCGCCCCTCGATTTCCAGCACCCCGTACCCCATGTAATTGGTGCCGGGGTCGATGCCCATGATGCGGTATGTCTCCTGGTGTTGCATTTTTTTAAGCAGGTTGTTATCCCTTCGTTATTCGGAATAAAGACAGGCGCTTCTTCCGATATTTCAATATCTGGGACGCCTCGCCGCAGCGGATGAAGATCCGGTAGTCGGAAGCATCCCGAATTTGCGTGCTGGAATATATTTCCGGCGTTGCATGGTGTTCGGGTCGATGGATGCCCGTAAGGCCGTGCTCGTGTTTTCGGGCAGGGCCGTTTCGGCTTTTTGCAAAGAACCGTTCCGGCGGCTTTGAGCGGAGGCGGACGGGTATCCCCGTGCAGGACGGATTACTCGGCGAGCAATTCGGCGACTTTGCTGCAAAGGTCTTCGCCGCGCAGGTTCTTGGCGACGATCCGGCCCTGGGAGTCGATCAGGAAATTCGACGGGATGCTTTGCACGGCATAGTCTTTCGCCGCGAGGTTGTCGAAGCCGTTGAGGTCGCTGACCTGCACCCAGCCCATGCCGTGCTCGCGGATGGCGCCGAGCCATTTGTCGTTGTCGTTGTCCAGCGATACGCCGTATATTTCGAAGCCCCGGCCGTGGAACTTGTCGTAAGCCTGCTTCAGATGGGGAACCTCCTCCATGCAGGGGCCGCACCACGATGCCCAGAAGTCCACGAGCGTGTATTTGTTGGCCGGGTTGTCGATCACCGAGGTCAGGGTGACGATCTGTCCGTCGGCATCGCCCTGCATGATGTTCATGTAGGGCTGGCCGATGTCGGTCTTGAGACGTTGCGCCGCAACCGTCCTGAGCGCGGACAACTCCCGGGACTTTTGCATCCCTGGCGAAAATTCGGCGATCCGGTCGAGCAGCTCCTGTCCCGAAAGCGTGGGGGCCATCCCTTCCAGGGCTATGATTCCGAACGCATTGTCGCGGTTGGCATCCGCCGTTTTGCGGGGGAGCCCGCCCAGTTCGTCTTCGATCTCCCGGCGACGTCCTTCGGAGGTGCCTTCCCGGTGGTATTCATCCATCAGCGCCATGGCCGACGCCCAGAAAGCGGTGCTTGCATCGTTTGCCGGGGTGCCCGTCACACGGGTCGACCCGGTCGGGGCGTCGGGGTTGTCCTCGATCGAAACCGTCCCCGGTTCGGGGAAGAACATCGTCCCGAACCGCTGCGCATCCCCTTCGCGCGAATCGGTGACGGTGCGCCGGGCGGTGATGTCCGCCGGGCCTTCGAAGCGGAACTTGCCGCCTTCGACGACGGCCGAGTCGATCAGGCTGTCGCCCTCGAACATGTAGACGGTGCCTTCGAGCCCGGCGATGTGGCCTTCGACGACGTATTTGGATCCGGTGCCGCAACCGCATAACAGGACTGCGGCCGATGCGAAAAGGAGTGTTTTTTTCATAGGACGGGGTGGTTTTATCGAAAAGCCCCTCCGGGGCATTTGCGGCTCGGAGGGGCTTTTTATTCGCGGCGGGCTACTTTCCGAGGAGCTCCTCCACTTTCTTGTAGAGGTCTTCGCCGCGCAGGTTCTTGGCGACGATCACGCCCTGGGCGTCGATCAGGAAATTCGACGGGATGCCCTGTACCGCATAGTCTTTGGCAGCTTGGTTGTCAAACTGTTGCAGCTCGCTGACATGAATCCAGTCCATGCCGTTGTCCTTGACGGCGGCGAGCCACTTGTCGCGGTCGCGGTCGAACGAGACACCGTAGATTTCGAAGCCTTTTTTGTGGAACTTGTCGTAGGTCTGCTTCAGGTGGGGAACCTCACCCATGCAGGGGCCGCACCACGAAGCCCAGAAGTCCACGAGCGTGTACTTGTTGGCCGGGTTGTCGATCACCGACTTGAGCGATACGGGCTGCCCCTCGGCATTGTTCTGCACGATGTCGATGTAGGGCTGGCCGACGTCGGTCTTGAGCTTCTGTTCGGCCGAGGCCTTCAGGTCGGTCAGTTCCTTGGTCTGCTGCATCTCGGGCGAGAACTTGGCGATTTCGTCCAGGGTTTCCTGTCCCGAAAGTTCGTAGGCCCGGTTGGGCATCAGCGCCACGCCGAAGAAATTGTCGCGGTTGTTGTCGATCGTCGTAAGCGTCAGTTGTTCGAACTCCTTTTCGATGGCCTCGCGGCGCTCGTCGGTCGTCGCCTGGTCGCGGTATTCCTTGATCAGGGCACGGCTGGCTGCCGAATAGGCGTCGCTGGCGTCGTTGGCCGGCGTGCCGGTGGTATGGCGAACCTGTGGATCCTCGGCGTCGCTCTTGATCGAGATGTTGCCCGGTTCGAGGATGAACTGCATGGCGAAAGCCTGCGGGCGTCCCTCGCGCGAGTCGAGCAGGTAGTGTACGCCCGGCGTTTGGGCGTTGCCCCTGAACTGGAACTTGCCGGCCTTGACGGCTGCCGAGTCGATCAGGCTGTCGCCCTGGTACAGGTAGACCGTTCCTTCGAGCCCGGCGATATCGCCGTCGATGATGTACTTGGGCTGGTTACTGCAACTGCACAGCACGGCTGCGGCTGTTGCGAAAAGGAATAAGTTTTTCATAATGCGAAGATGTTGGTTATTTTTTTGATGCTGCGAGTTGCTTCTCCAGCTCGTTCACGCGTTTTTCGAGTTCGGGCAGCCGTTTGAAGACCGTCGCCGAACGGTGGTACTGCATGCCGGGCAGCGCAGGGTAGCCGAAGCGGATCTCGCCGTCGGGCACGTCCTTGTCCAGGCCGCTCTTCGAGCCGATCTTCACATTGTTGCCGACGTTGACATGGTCGGCGATGCCCACCTGCCCCGCGAGGAAGCAGTTGCTGCCCACCTTCGAGGTGCCTGCGATGCCGGTCTGTGCCGACGAGACGGTGTTCTCGCCGACCTGCACGTTGTGGCCGATCTGGATCAGGTTGTCCAGTTTCACGCCCCGGCGGATGACCGTCGAGTCGGTTTTGGCGCGGTCGATGCAGGTATTGGCGCCGATCTCCACGTCGTCTTCGATCACGACGTTGCCCAGCTGGGGTATCTTGTCGAACCCGCCTGCGGCATTGGGCATGAATCCGAATCCGTCGGCGCCGATCACGGCGCCCGCGTGCAGGATGCAGTTGCGTCCGATGCAACAGCCTTCGTAGACCTTGACCCCCGGATAGAGGATCGTGCCTTCTCCCACACTTACGCCCGTTCCGAGGTATACCTGCGGATAAATCTGGCATCCGTTGCCGATCTTCACGCCGGCTTCGACGACCGCGAAGTCGCCGATGTAGCACCCTTCGCCCACTTGGGCTTCGGCGCAGACCGAGGCCAGCGGGCTTATGCCGCTGCGGCGGGGTTTTGCGGCATTGTACATTTCGAGCAGCTTCAGGACGCAGGCACCTGCGTCGTCGACCTTGATGAGCGTGGTCGAAAGCGGCTGTGAGGGCTCGAACGTGCGGTTGACCAGCACGACCGACGCTCCGGTAGTATAAATACAGGCTTCGTATTTGGGGTTGGTAAGGTAGCTGAGCGAGCCGGCCCTGCCTTCCTCGATCGAAGATACGGTGTGTACTTTCGCCTCCTTGTTGCCGACGATTTCACCGCCCAGGAACCCGGCGATCATTTCGGCTGTGAATTCCATCATAAAATTACAGGTATTTGTTAATATCTACTCCCACGGGCATGAACTCTTCCACCGAACGGCCGAACGAAAGCACTTCGCGCACCGTCGACGACGAAATGTCGGCCACGGGCGCCGGGGTGAACAACATCACGGTCGTGATGTCGGGGTAGATCCGGTGGTTGGTGGCCTCCATCGTGCGTTCGTATTCGAAGTCGGTTGTGTTCCGCACGCCGCGGATAATGGCGCAGGCCCCCATCTCCTCGGCGAATTCGCCCGTGAGCCCCGTGTAAATCCGGGCTTCGACACGTGCATTCCCGGCATAGAGGTCGTCGATCAGCCGTTTGCGGTTGACGACGGTCAGCAATCCCTGTTTCGAGGTGTTGTTGCCGATGCCGATGATTACGCGGTCGAAGAGGTTCAGGGCCTCGTCGACCAGTGCCGCATGGCCGCGGGTGAACGGGTCGAACGACCCGGGGAAAATAGCAGACCTTTCCATATCGGACAAAGGTAATAATATTTGGGAATACCGGGTTAAAAAATGCGAATTAATTTACCGTTCGAACTTTACATAGTCCGAATAGACGATCCGCGTATGCGGATTCGACGATACGATTTCCTGGCGCAGGGCCTTCGTGCCCCAGCGGATGAAGAGGAATCGCCGCGGGACGCGGTGCACGACCTGCCGCAGGGTGTCGGTGCTCTCCACGCGGCAGGCGACCGAGTCGGTGCGGATACGCCCTTCGACCGTAACCCAGGCGTCGCGCCAGCG
>ENA-ORMN01001824-ORMN01001824.1-human-gut-metagenome-genome-assembly--contig:-NODE-1824-length-19988-cov-4.883961_pt1 | contig 19988 bp, 12 predicted proteins | sample MGYA00242102_ERZ508993 | MGnify/ENA primary metagenome ERZ508993 (study PRJEB26280, sample SAMEA2338770) | human gut metagenome | biome: human gut; feature: human-associated habitat; material: faeces...
ACGCCGCCGTTTTGCCACTAAAAAGTCAAAAAGACAAGTCATAGGCGGCAAAAACAACCAAGATCGCACCCAAAGCGGGTAAAAGCTTTCAGATGTTTGGCGCCTCTTCCTGCAATACCAGCACCTCATAGGGATTGACGGCAACTCTGCCGGAAAGGACACGACCGCTGATCAGCTCCCGGTACTCCCTCTCCAGAACGGCGTATCCCTCCTTGTGCTCCAGCTCCAATGCGATCATTCCGTTTTTCGCACCGGTCCTGCGGACAAGTCTCACGTTCGGCGAAGCGTCCGCCGTAGGCGCCATTCCGACAAGCCGCCGGAGAGCATCGTGGGAAACCAGACTGCCCAGAAGGATCACCCGCCCCGCTCCGACACGGCGCTCGGTAATCACCGAAGCCCCGGCAAACATCCCCTGCCGGTAATCGGCAAGGCTGACCGTGCCCGGCATCGGCTTCAGCGCATCGTAGCACCGGGAGATCGGAAGCGGCGTTCCGTCTTTCCATTCCGCCGTAAACACGTCGTTGTCGATCGGGTATTCATCCTCCGCCACGCTCCCGGCAAACTCCTCCAGGAACGAAAAGGGTGCCGCCGTATATTTTACCGTGTCGTCGGTCATGATGTCGCTCATGGGTCCCACGATCCAGACGCCGCCCCCACGGACAAACTGCCGGATCCTTTCCCCGGTCTGTGCGTCAATATGCGAAAGGAAAGGCGAGATCAGCACCCGGTATCCGTCCAGGCCGTGCGGCAGGTCGATCACGTCGGTGTTATAATGCGGAAACGCCATGTAAATACTGCGTATCATCTCCCGGCGATAGGAAAAATCCTTGAGCAGCGGCGCCGACAGGAAATTGTGCTCCGCAATGCCGGAATAGTGAATGGCAATCTCCGAGGTCACACGGCTCCCCTCCAGAAATTCCCGGCACTTTCCGATTGCCTCGGATGCCTGCCGTGCCTCGTCCGCCATATGATACCTGCGCCCACAGCTTGAAAACAGAGCGCCGTGTGCCAGCTCATGCCCGGCGGGATGCGTGCGGAACAGCCAGTACAGGTTCATTTCCCCGCCCATGGCGATCGGCAACCAGGTGTTGGCGTAGCAGTTGCCCTCCGGACGGTAGCCGTTTTCGGCAACCTCACTGCCGTTCCAGCCGACCTGCGTTTCGGTCACCCAGAACGGGCGTTGCTTGATCGGTCGGAGAAAATCGTAGTTAAAGGCGGTAACGTCCAGATTGGCGGCAGTGTCGTAATGATTGAACTGCATCACGTCCACGCTCTCGGCAATCCGGTAGTAGCTCAGCACGTTGTTCGGCATCATGTCGGTGCCCACCGGCAGATCGCTGTACCGGTGCAGGATCTCCGCCTGCTCGGCAACGTAGGAATAGATCTGCTCGCACTGGAACTGCCGCCACGCCGTGCGGAGCGAGGGGTGACGCCATTCGTTCGGCTCCGGCGGCACGATGTCCTCAAACGAGCCGTATTCCAAAGACCACCGGCTCATGCCCCAGCGCCGGTTCAGCTCATCTATCGTATGATACTTCCCCTCCAGATAACGCCGGAAAGCCGCCTTGCAAAGCCCGCAGTAACAGCCGCCCCGGTAATTGAAAAGCTCGTTGTCGATCTGCCACCCGATCACGCCCTGCCGTTTTCCAAAGGTTCTGGCAAGCACCTCCACGATCTCCCGGTTCTTCTTGCGCATGACTCCGGAGGTCTTGCAGGTGTGACAGCGTGAGGACACGTTTTCCCGGCGTCCGGTCGGGTCCGCCTGCCTTACCTCGGGATTGCGGTCAAGAAACCACCTCGGCGGGGTGCAGGTCGGGGTGCACAGAACCACGCTTATCCCCGCACGGTGAAGCCGGTCCACGATGCGCTCCAGCCACGCAAGGTCAAACACACCCTCCTGCGGCTCCATTTTGCTCCAGGCAAATTCGCCGATGCGCAGGCAGTTGACCCCCAACTCCCCGCACCGTTCTATATCCTTTTCAATTTCCGATTCTTCCCAAAGCTCGGGATAATATGCGGCGCCGATATACATATGCCGTAAACTCCTTTATCTGCGGCACTGCCGCATCTTTCCTACTTCTTTTATTATTATTATATTGGATTTGCCCGTTTTTTTCAATGAACACAAGTGCTTTTTATTAAAGATTTCTGCTCTCCGGCGCTTTTTTCGACACAAAATTACATCTGCCCGCAGTTTTTCCGGAAAATTCATTGGCACCGGATGAAAAAAGCAAAGCGAACCTTTGCAATTTGCTTGCAGAGGTCCGCAGAGTATTCGTTCCATTCATGCCGTTGCCGAAAAATTTCAACAGCCGCCAAGCCGGAAATATCAAAGGAATTTATCCAGCTCGGCTTCCACCGTTTTATTGATCTTCACCTTCGGGGCGTCGTAGATTCTGCCCTTTGCCACCACGGTATCCACCTTGCGCAAAGCACGCAGATCCTCCAGCGGATTTCCGGCAGTCACGATCATATCGGCATCCTTTCCGACCGCAATCGTTCCGGTAACGTCGCCGATCCCCGCCATCTCCGCACTTCTCCCGGTGGCGGTGTACAGGGCAAAAGCGTTGGACACGCCCACGTATTTATGGAAATAATACAGCTCCCGCCAGAAATCGTACTGCGTAATCCACGGGCATCCCACGTCGTTTCCGAGCACCACCGGAATTCCGTTTTCCAGCGCCGCCTTGGAACAGGTAATGATCCCCTCGAAGACCACGTTTCCGTTATACTGCTCCACCTCGGTCGCATGGGTGATCGAGCGGTCAAACAGCGCATACGGAAGTGCCGGCGAAAGCGTGGTGCAAAGGAATGCGCCGCTCTTCCGGAACAGCTCTATGATCTCATCGTCGGGCTTGGCGCCGTGCTCCACCGAGTCCACACCGTTTTCCAGCGCCACCCTGACGCCTGCCGGCGACTCCACGTGCGCCGCTACCTTGTAGCCGGCGGCGTGCGCCCTGTCGCAGACTGCCTTTACCATTTCGGGCGGCATTTTCAGCTCTCCCGGCACGCCTTTTTCCTTGGCGTCCATTACGCCGCCGGTAATCATCAGCTTGATCAGGTCCACCTTTTCCGCTTCCGACTGCTCCAGGTGGCGCAGTGCCTCGTCGATGCTGTGTGCGGCAATCGCCACCGAGCCTGCCATGTGCCCGCCCGGAACCGAAATTCCGCAGTTGGCGGCAAGGATCCGGGGACCGCATTTCGTTCCCGCAGCGATCTCATCCCGCAGTCTCGTATCGAAATTGCCAAGCCCCCCCACCGTGCGGATCGTCGTAACGCCGCTGAACAGTTCGTCCCTGGCAAAGCCGCATACCATTTTATACGCCACCGCTCTCGTCAGCGCACTGCCCATAATGGTGTTCACCAGCTTTTCGTTGTCACGCTGTTTCTTCTGTGGCTTTCCGTTTCCGGCAAGGTGAACGTGCATATTGATAAGACCGGGCATGATATACCTGCCCGCAAGTTCGATCTTCTCATAGCCCTCCGTGCCCTTTTCTGCCGGCACGATATCCACGATTTTTTCGTTCTCCACCAGGATATTCAGTCCCTCCCGGACCTCCATATCCTTGCTTCCGTCCAGAATTTTTCCGTTTACAAACGCATATTTCATATCGTCCGCTCCTCCCGGATCTGTTTTCATTGGCGCCCAAGGCTCCTTTAAGGATATTATAGCAGATAACCCCCCGCTTTGCAAGCGTCCGGCAGATAATTTTACAAATATCGCAAAAAGGCAGGTCAGGCGCCTTGTTTTTCAGCGCCCGACCCGCCCATTACGGATCTGTTCTCCGGAGCTTTTCCGGCATTTATAAAATACTCTTGCGCTTGAAGACGAGGAACAGAATCCAGCCGCCAAGCCCTATCAGCGAAACGCCCGCCAACGATATTGCCGTGACCGCCACCGGCTTCAGCCACGGCGTGCCCATATTGTCCTTTCCGTCAAGTCCATTTTTGCCGTCGGCTCCGTCCTTGCCGTTTACTCCGTTGACGCCGTCTTTTCCGTCAAGTCCATTTCTGCCGTCGGCTCCGTCTTTTCCGTTGACGCCGTTCATACCGTCGCTCCCGTCTTTTCCGTCGGTTCCGGTCGCTTTTACGCCGAGGGAGGTCCAGCTTGCGCCGTCGTCATAAGAAATCTCCCATTCGTTGGTCGTTTCGTTGATACGGAGTTTCGGATTGGCGGCGGGATCTCTGACAGCGAAATTGAATTCCTGAAACTCGCTTGCATAATTGGTGGCTTTCGCTCCGTTGTCCTGCTCGCTGAATACTCTCAGGGAATAGCCGCCCGCCGCAAGCTCCTGCGGAACCGTCAGAGTCGCTTCGCCCTCGGTGCTGTCCTGCGCAATATGCCCGTAGTAAATTACTTTGCCATTCTTCAACAGCATAGCGGAAACGTACTCGTTTTCGCCGCTCCGTGCGCCGGAATAGCGGATTTTCAGTTCTTTGCCCGCTTCGGTGATCTTCACATCGGAAACGACGCTTGCCGTAAAGCCGCTCCGGCTGTTGTCACGCATGGTCATGCTCCAATTGTTTCCGCTGTAAGACGGCACGGCGTTCAGACCGTTCCCGGTCGTCCATGATTCGGCGGACATATAGAGGACCTGTGACACACTCATATTGAAAGCAGGCGCCACTCCGCTCGTTTCCACTACATTCATCTTTACGGAGCCACTATACAAACCACCTCTGCTATCTACATATTTCACATAATTGTACGACCCAGTTGGAACACGCAAATACCACCAATTGTTAATCACTCCCAAAGATGACACATAGTCGGTCATCGTTTTGGTTCGGGAGGCGTTGCCCTGGGGGAAGCAGGCAGAATTGTCAGCCTCGGCGAGCGACAGGCAGAAGAGCTTATCCTGCGTGTCGTTTGTGCCGTCCGTCTGTAAAGCCGTAGTCAGAATATAATTCCGCTCCGCCTCCGAAAAAGCGTCGTTCAGGAAATTCCCGTTCAGAAAGCTGCGTAGCGTGCAGGCATCCCACCTGGCATCCGCCACCGTAGAAAACACCTCGCCACAGATGATTCTGTCCGACTGAAGGAAAAACTTTTCCCCGTCGTTCGACAACACACGCCATAAAACAGGCTCCTTATTATACCCGCCGTTGCCGTCGCTGCTCTGGGAATACGTGCCGAAATAAACACCGTTCACAGACCCGCCGGTCATCCACGACGAGCCAAAGCGGACAGAGCTCCCCTCTCCGTCTGCGGCAGACGCCGGAATCGAAAACACCGATACCAGTGCCGAAACCGACAGCAGAATCGCCACCAGGGAAGCCAGGATGCCGAATACTCTTTTTTTCATGTGTACTATCCTCCGTTATCTGTTTTTCTTCTCTCCGTCAAGCCCATTGCTTTTCCGGTACCTTATAAAATACGTTTGCGCCTGAAGGTAAGGAATAAGATCCAGCCGCCAAGCCCTATCAGCGAAACGCCTGCCACCGACATTGCCGTAACCGCCACCGGCTTCAGCCACGGTGTGCCCGTGTTGTCCTTGCCGTTTGCTCCATCCATTCCGTTCCTGCCGTCTTTTCCGTCAATACCGTCTTTTCCGTCGGTTCCGTTCACACCGTCCTTGCCGTCCTGTCCGGCGGCTCCGGTAGCACCTGTGGCTCCGGTCGCTCCGGCGGCGCCAACGGCTTTCACACCGAGGGACGTCCAGGTTGCACCCCGGTCATAGGAAACCTCCCATTCATTGGTTTCGGCATTGATGCGAAGCTCCGGCGTTATACCGGTGTCGCCCTTTTCGCCTTTGCGCTCCGCAACCGGGTCAAACCAACCTGCGGTCAATGTGATATCTTCCGCAATCGCAGTATTGAAATCAAATTTGTTTCCGTCGGCAGTAAACCAGCCCGTAAAGAGCAGTTCGTCTTTAACAGGAGACACGGGTTTGGTAACTTTCTCGCCTGCAGGAATAATGGCTCTGGCATAAGTACCGTTTTCGTCGTCAAAGGTTACCATTATGCCGGAGACGTTTTTATCCCATTTGTACGTAATCTCTCCGTAATAGATGCCGCCGCCAAGGGGACCCCAGCTATAAACCGCTCCTTTGAATGCGGTTCCGGGGCAACCGCTGTCGGTGGTAACGGCATCACCGTTGTCCATGGCAAAACCAACACTGTTTGTGATCGTGCCGCCGTTGGCTTTCATTGTCGCATTGGACTCCACACAGGAGGAGGTCGCATTGCCGCAATCGTAGATTTCCCCGCCGTTCATGGTAAATACGGTATTGGTCGTGGGAGTCGTGTAAACCCCACCGCCGCCATTTTCCGACGCACAGCCGAAGATCTTTCCGCCGTTCATGGTAAAGGTGCCGAAATCGACATACACACCGCCGCCATTAGTTGAAAAAAAGCAGTTCGTGATCACGCCGCTGTCCATGATAAAAGTGCCGGAATCGACATACACGCCCCGGCTGTGCCCGCCTCCGTCGATCTTGCCGCTACCGAGTGCACTGCCGTCTTTCAGGGTCAGCACACCGCCTGGCGGAACATCGATGACCTTCTGTCCGTCGCTTGTCGTCACCCCCAGGGTCTTGCCGTTCAGATCGAGGGTGGTCTCATGGCTGATTGTCAGCGGAGAGGTGAGGTAAATGTCATTTTTCAGGATGACTTCTCTTTTGTAGTACGCAACCGCCTGAGTCAGCTCGGCTTCCGTGCTCACGTACGAGATCTCCGCCGCCTGCACCGTCACCGGAAACAGGCAGAACATCATGCAAAGGGCGATCAGAACGCCGAATATCCTTTTTTGCATATGTACCTCCCCGGTTATCTGTTATTTCTGTATTTCTCCACGAACAGATTTACTCCCTGCTTCAGGACCTCCATCTGTGTTTTCAGATAATATTCATCCTCAAACAGTGCATAGTGAACGCACGCCCGGACAAAAACGAAGATCAGCGGCGTGATTACGGTATACGGGATTCCCAGCTTTGGCTCCAGCCGCCTGGCATACTCGGTATACCGCTCGTTGACCCCCTCAAAAAATTTCTTTCCGTGCTCGATATATTTCGGGTGGGTGTACACCTGGTACATCAGGCGGTACTTTTTCCCGTGCTCCTTCGCCGTCCAGTACGGGATCTCCTCGATAAACCGCTTTACGTCCCTCGGGTCTGTCGGCGCCCGCTCCATAAACTCATCCTCCACGCACGACATACAGTACTCGGTGGAGCTGAGGATCAGATCGTCAATGTCTGTAAAGTAAGTGTAAAGCGCCGCCTTGGAAACGCCCGCCGCTTCGGCAAGCGCCGCAATGCCGGTTCCGTGCAGTCCGTTTTCGGCGTAGCAGTTGAAGCACGCCTTCATGATCTGCGCCTTTTTTTCGCTGTAAGCAATTTCATTTCTTGTTCTCATAATATGCCTCTTTTCATTCTCCGAACGTTCAGTTATATTATAGCATATAAAAAAACGCCTGTCAAGCGTTTTCCTATATAAGACATCCCCGCAAACGGGTATTTTCAGGCGGGGCCGTAAATTCCCTTACAGCCCCGCTGACATTCATCGCCAGGAAAGCAAAAAGCCTTGGTACGGCGGAATCTCATCAGAGACCTTTATCACATCCCCGCAGACCTCCGCCCCGGCGCCAACGACCGTCCCCTCCCCTGCATGACAGATCGTAAAATCAAACAGCGTATCGGTGGACAGGTTCATGAACAAAGAGATTTTTTCCCCGCTCTCCCCCTGCCCGCAGATCTGGTACACGCCCGGCTCCCGCCGTATCAAAGGGAATCTGTACCCCACGAACTCCAAAATTTCCTCCGCACGGAAATAGGAGAGCGAAAACGGCGACCGTGGATCGCCCGCATAGCCGTCAAACGCATACACCAGAAAAGCGGTCTCCCCCGTGCGGTACCCGTACACCGCAGGCGAAGAAGTGCCCCACCGGTCATCGTAAAAGGAAGTGATCGTGCGTGCCCCCTCCGCCACACGCAGGGCATACGCATACGGCAGGGCGCCGGTTGCGGCTTCCTCCGCCCCGTGCCGCATCATCGGCGGCGCCGGTATTCTTTCCGCTCCGACCAGACCGACGTCCACCCCGGCATCCCGCAGGATCAGCGCCGCCGGCGTGTCAAGGATCAGGCGCTCCGGCAACGGCTTACCGACAAGCGTGCGGGCGTTTTCACCGAAGCAGACCGCTACCCCGGAGTCTCCTCCGTAAACCGTCGGAAATCCGAGCATTGCCACAAATCCGCCCGCCCGGGTCAGAGCACGCCGCATCAGGGGCTTTTCCCCCGCAAAATCTGCCGGCAGGGTCTGCCATTCCATTTTGTGCGTCCCCTCGATCACCCGGATGCCGTAGGGCGTCGTCCCCGCAAAACAGCGGTCGATCCGCTCCCGGAACGCACGGTAGCGCCTGTGATATTTCAGATAACCGGTCTCATAGCCGGGCGTGGCAAAATAATCGAACAGATATTTCAGCCCGCCCAGTCCCCGCTCGGTGCGCAGGGCGCTGTCGTAAGCTTCGCACATGGCGGCAGGCACCATCGTCCTCGGACGTGGCCAGGTATCCGCCTCATGGAAAAGCTCCATATCTTCCGGGCAAAAGCTCCTCTGCATCCGGACAAATTCAAGAATGTCGATCATCGACGTTCCCGGAAAGCGCTGAAGCCCCGGAGCGTTCCAGTAAGGGGCACCGGAAAGCCGCAGAAACGGGCGGTTGCTGCCGGCAAGGATCCCGGTCAGCTCCGGCGCCGTCGCCCCCTCGGAATCAAAAGAGGTATAGCCTGCGCAAAAGCCCAGGCGGAGCTTTGGCGAGACCGAATCCGCAACGCTCCGGACATAGCGGCAGAACCGGCGCAGAGAATCGCCGGTCACCTTGATATAAGCCGCTCTCTCCCTGCCCGGCGCCCCCGAAAAAATACTCTTTTGCAACGCTTCATCGGCAAGCTCCGGGGCATCAACCGACAAGCCCAGCTCCTGTGCCAGAAGCGCCTTGTGATTCCGGCAAAAGCAACCGATTCCCGGTCGCACGGACTGGCAAAGATCGTCGTCGATCATGATCCGCCCGGCGCCGCAAAGACAAAGCTGACGGAACCAGTCGCCGTACCAGGCAAGATAAGCGTCATCGGTGGGACAGAAAGCGTCCTCCCCCTCCTTGCCGCAGACCGAGCGCAGGCGCACCATGCGCCGTATTTCCGGATCCGCAAAGTCAGGTACCGGCGTCCCGAACCCAAAGCCTCTCGCCCAGATGCCGACTTCAAAGCCTGCCCCGGCAAAAAAGGCAACGTTCTCCCGCAGGTTCCGGAAGGACTCCTCCCGCCATTCTTTTCGGAAAAAAGGCTCCTGCTCCACCGCCAGAAATACCGTATCGCAGGAGGCGTCCTTCAGCATGGAAAGAAACTCCCCCCGGGTCCCCGGCGTGCAGTTGTGATTCATGATCGGAATATACAAACGGTGTTCCATAATTCTTCTCCGGACTTCATAGTCTTTTCTTCATTATACACACGCTTTGACCGCCTGTCAACATGATTTTTCAAATCGGGACAAAAATGCCATAACCCAAGATAAAATGTCTCTTTTTTCATCCAAAAATATCCCCCGCTCCGCCGGAATTTCCAGCAAGCGGGGGATCATCAGGCGCTTTCAATCAACTTCCATGCGCTTTTTGGCGTTCTTCGTCGCATACATCCTTTCATCAGCGTCCGAAAGAGCGGCTTCCAGCTCCTCCGGGTGGGAAAGAAGCGTCCTGCCTATGCTGATGCCGCAAAAATCCGGACCGTTTTCATTCCGGAATCCCTTTTCCAGCTCACGGCACACCCCGTCCACGTCATTTCCGTGGTACAGCACGACAAATTCATCCCCGCCGATGCGGTACACCTCGCCGTCGCTCCCCACGATTTCCGAGCTTCTGCGTGCAAAGCGGCACAGAAATTGTCGCCGGCAAAATGTCCGAAATTGTCGTTGATGCTTTTGAAAGAATCCAGATCCAGAAACAGCACCTGCACGGGATCGTATCCCTTTTTCAGCATATTTCCGGCATCCTCCAGCAGATAGGTACGGTTCTTCAGCCCGGTCAGGGGGTCATATCCCACTCTTTTCTCCAGACGCCGGATGCGCATTTGCCCGCTGGCGATCCGGAGCGCCATACCGTAACCGCACACGGGAACCAGAACGGCGGCGGGAACGATGAACATACAGATGCGCTCATGCGTTACGTCCGGAAACGCCGGATTGTTCAGAAAGATCGCATCCAGCGGGATCCCGATGGCGATCCAGAAGGCATAAACGCTCAGCCACGCAAACACGCACTGATAAATTTTACGGGGCGTTTTATATAAGGAATGTGCCATATAGATTCCGAAGATAGCAAAGCCCATATTCGGGATTTTTCTCGCTATTTCATTCAATTCGTGCATATCGCCTTCCTTTTCGAAAAATTATTTATGCAATACCATGCACTATTATATCATAAAAATGCCATTTTTCAACCCCTTTTGCCCCTCAAAAAGCAAAAACTGTAAAAACCACCTCTGCCAGTCGTCACGTCCTTACTCTGCACCGACCGCATCCGTCGGCGGAACCCTGGTCTTTTTTCTGAAATCGGACGGCGACGAACCGATCATTTTCCGGAAAGAACGGGAAAAATTACTCATATCGTGAAATCCGGACAATTCCGCAATTTCTCTTATCGGTTTATCCGAATCCGTCAGCTGCTGGCACGCAAATGAGATCCGGCAAAGCGTGAGATACTCCCTGAGCGTATACCCCGTAGCCCGCTTGAAAATATGCGGCAGGTAATACCGACTGACGTGCACCTGCCCGGCAAGCTCGTCCAGATTCAGCCTGGAAGCAAAATTCGTCTCCAGCTCCATGCGGACGGCGGCAACCGTCATTTCCGGCGCACCGCATTTTTTGGATGCAAAATGCGCAGGTGAAAGCCGCCGGAGCCAGTAGAACAGGGAGGAAAGCAACAGCGCTTCCCCGCCCGGCAGTTTTTCGCTCTCCGGCAACTGCCACTCCCGATATAGCCCATCCATGATAAATCGCACTTCCTCCGCAATCGGCGTGATATCCAGCACATGGCAAAAACCGATCGGGTGGAAGGAAAGAATCGACTGAAGGACCTCAGGCTTTATCTGGACGCTGACCTGATAGGGGTCCAGCGTCAGCACGTAACGGACGTAACGGGATGAGGTCCCCCGTATAATGTGCGGCTCGTAGTTTCCGATAAACACCATCGCCGGAGCCTGGCAGGAAATCCGGTTTCCCGCAAATTCCAGCGAAAGATCTCCCTCCACAACGTGCAGAATCTGGTAGGCATTGTGTTTCTGCCGGTCGTGTATGCCCTGCATCGGCAGATCGGAAAAATAAAAGTCCGTAATCAGCTTTGATCCCATATCCTCCCCCTGTTCATTCCCGCACTTCTTTCATCAGCCCGGTAAAATCCGTCAGCGCAAGCCCGATGTCGGGAAGTTCCGGGTGCCACTTTCTCTCCCACTCCAGTGAAAAATAACCGTCGTATCCGTCCGTCAGAAGCTGTCTGACAATAGGCAGGATCGGGATATTTCCCTCGCCCGGCAAGGTCAGTACCCCCGTTTTGTCCGAAAGATCCTTGATATGGACGTGCCGGATCCACGGCTTAATCGCACGGTAAAATACCTGCCAGTTTTCCCCGTAAACCCGGTGGGAATGTGCAACGTCCCATATCAGTCCGAAATTTTCGCATCCCTCCAGTGCCTTCAGGATCGGTGCAAGCGACTCTGCCGTATTGTAATCGCCGTGCACCTCCAGCAAAACCGACACGTTTTTATCGGCGGCAAAGCGGCACAGTCCGGCAATCCCCTCGCTCACCCGCCGGATGCAGTCCGCACGATCCCCTGCAATACGGTTTCCGAAAACCCGGATATACGGAATTCCGACAGCCTCCGCAATGCAGATGCTGTCCCTGCCCTCCCGCATTGCCCTGGCAGAAAGCTCTTCGGTATGAAACATACACGAGGTGCCGAGGACGACCGGCGTGATCCCGGCTTTCTCCAGCATAAATTTGGTTTTTGTTGCGTTTTCCGGTTTGAGATCCGCAATCTCCGTATTCTCCATCCGACCGCCGATTCCCCGGATCTCCAGCCCCGTCAGAGAAAATTTTTTTGCCAGAACGATCAGTTCCTCCAGACTTTTTTCCACGCATCCGAGGGTGGAAAAGCAAAGTTTCATCGAAAAATCTCTCCTTATTTATTGTCGTTATCATTGCCCTGAACACCGCTACACCGGAAATATCTCCGATACGCTTTGTATATAAAAGCATATCATGTTTCCCCCCGCTTGTCAATTCCTCTGAAAAATTTTTGAGCAATATTATGTAAAAGTTGCGCTTTTTTGCGGATGTTGGCAAGTTAAACACTTTTCAAACACCGGATTTTTCTTTATAATAAAGAAAGACCCCACTCCGGCGCATGAGGAAAGCCTCGCCACCGGGATCTGCACCGGCACGATCGTCGGTGCCCCCGTGCGCTCCCCCAAAACCGCTTGCCAGACAACATCAAAAACAGGAGAAAAACGAAAATGAAAAAAGCAATCTTTCTAAGCAAAAATAAAGAAAAATTCAACCTGGTATTTCCACCAGAAACCATTAAAAAGATCGGTGCGCTCACCGATCTTGACGAAAGACTTTACAACAAAGAGGACGTGCAAAACGCCCCTCATCGCTTTTCCGACACCGAACTTATCTTTTCCACCTGGGGAATGCCGGCTTTCACCGAAGAAGAGATCCGTACCTGTTTCCCGCACCTGGAGTGCGTCTTTTACATCGCCGGCTCGGTGCAGGGCTTTGCCCGCCCGTTCCTTGCGTGCGGGGTCCGTGTATTCAGCGCCTGGGCGGCAATCGCCGTGCCGGTTGCCGAATATACCGTTTCGCAGATCCTGCTTGCCAACAAGGGATTTTTCCCGCAAACCCGCCTTATGGAGCGGCAAAAGGTGAGCGATGCCTACGCCCTGAAAAACGTATATCCCGGGAATTACAACGAAAAGATCGGTCTGATTGGTTGCGGCATGATCGGCTCCATGGTCGCCGGAATGTTGCATGAGCACCAACTGGAGGTCCTGGTATACGACCCGTTTCTGCCCGCAGAAAAAGCGAAAAGTCTGGGCGTTACCCCCTGTACGCTGGAGCGCCTCTTTTCCGAATGCCGGGTGATTTCCAATCATCTGCCAAACAACGCCTCCACCAGATCCATGCTGAACTATTCCCTTTTTTCCCGCATGATGCCCTGCTCCACCTTTCTGAACACCGGCAGAGGTGCGCAGGTGGTGGAAGCCGACCTGTGCCGTTTGCTTGCCGAACGCCCCGACGTGACCGCCGTGTTGGACGTGACCTACCCGGAACCGCCGGAGTTGTCCCACCCTTTCTTTACGCTGCCGAACTGCTGGCTGACACCCCACGTTGCGGGGAGTATTGGTAAGGAGACCCTACGGATGTCGGAATACATGATCGACGAAGCCACCCGATACCTCGGCGGTAAACCGTGCCGGTACGAAGTTACCGAAAAAATGCTGGCAACCATGGCATAACCGAAAGGAACCCGCAACAGAAAAGCCCCGTATATTTCCTGATGGAATTTGACACGAAAAGAAAAAAACAGACCGCAAAAGGAGACACAGTCTGGAAAAATCTATTGATTTTTTTGCGAATCAAAAATGATTTGGCAAAGCTCTTTTTATTTGCTGAATAAAATGTTTTTGGAGAATGTATTTTATTAAATGGCATGCAGAAAGCCTAAAAGCTTGCTTTTATCATTTTTGAGGAAGCTGTAAATTATGGGGATATCTTGGTGATTTAACGTCAGGCAATAGCTACTTGCCTTTCTGCATTCACATGATTTCCTATACCACCAAAGCGGTCTGAAAAAATCAATATGTTAGCATATATTTTTTTCTGAGCCTTTGTCTCACTTTATAATAATCGGTTGTATATTGTTTTATATATTGATTTGAACATAAGCCCCTCCTATTATCAGATTTTTTTGAATAGAATAAGCTTTTGGCAACTTAACTTTTTCATAGGTATCCGGATTACGAGGTCCTTGACCGAACAGCACACAGTAACTAAGGAACAATATTCTATAGCAAGTATCAACAAGAAATATTTTGTACCAATCATGCTTTTCGCTCCCCTTATAAGAAGATCACTCTCTACGGTACAACAAGAGAAACAATGTGCCATGCAAACATCATTCGTACAATCATAGTATATCATAAATCGAAAATTCTTTCAAGTCCTTCATTACATTTGATGCAAAGGAACCTTTCACAAATTATATTTGCAAAAATAAACATCAATTCTTCCAACCCCGACAGCAAGTGTCGGGGTTTGTTTTTAAAATAATGACAGAACTTCCGGAGGATTCCGACAGTTCAGCATTTTTTTAGAAAGGAAGAAAAATGAATACCATACTTAACGAAATATCCGGTTTGAGACATGGAGTAGCATGGATACCGGATCATCAGAATCGCAACCGATATCGGGTGGTTACAGTTGAGCCGGACGGCAGCAGGACCGCCTATTACTTTGCCGCCCCAATCTACAACAACGTAACCCGTAAGCTTGTGGACATGAGATTTTTTACTGACCGGGCAACCATATATTCAACAGGCAGCAATGCAAAAATCACCATTGGCGAAACTATCCGGATGGAAAATGCGGAGGGGAGCTGTACCCTCTGGCTTACCAACCGGGCAACGGCAAGCACAGGGCATGAAGTTTTATGCGGAAAAGACCGGCTCTACCCGACCACAAACGGTATTGTCATAAAGAGCGCCTGCACAGACGGAGCCCCCTGCACACTTTCCATAGAAATCAGTAAGCCCTTTACGGAGGTGCGCACCAACGGCAAATACTTTGCTCTGATGAGCGAAAAATTCCGCCCTTTTGTCACCATATCCTGTATAGGAACCACGGATGCCGCTCAAAACATAATTTCACCTGCCAGATTGACCCATCAGAAGCTTACCGACCGCAAATATATCCTGCGCATCGTCCCCTGCTCTCCTCTTGGGCAGACGGTTATGGTCGAAGCCAACCTGTATGAACCAAAACTGTTTCAGGACACAACGGTGGAAAGCAAAAATTCAAAAGCAAACAATGCGTTCGGCGGCATCGGCTTCATCGGAACGACCCGGGAATACGGGGAGCAATGGCTGTACGCCAGACCGGATTTTTCAAAGATGCCCGAGCTGAGTGGCAAAAAGATTCTGCGTGCAATTCTTCATCTCCCACGGTTGAGCCGCACAACGACGGAGCTTACTGCCACCGGGGTAGCGGCACGTTTTTGTAGTTTCGGGTCCGCCTGGCACAACAAAATAGCAGAGACTTCCCCTGTCTTCACGCCACAAATTTCCAACCGATATCTTGATCTGGATCTGACATCCGTTCTTTCCGATGCGCACGGCAGGCTTTTCAAAGGCGAAGGATTTATTCTGAAGCCGAAAAAGAGAGATGACGGCTTTTCCGTAATCGCCACCGGAGACAATTATTTCACCCCTCAGATCCTTGAAATTCATTATCGGTAGTATAATCTCATACATAGCAGAGAGCAAACATCTCTCCGCACTTGAAAGAATTTGTTGAAATTCTTTCAAGTGCGGATTTTTTATTTTATTTCAATGAATTTTTTAACCCTGACACTCGTTGTCGGGATTCGGCTGTATAATGCACTTGCAGCTGCAAAAACAAGCAAAAAATATTTAAAAAGAAAGGATTTTAATTATGGAAAATGAAAAAATGGGTGCCAACGAACTTTATCTTGCGCCCGAAGAAACAAAAGAAACGGACAAAACCGCCCCCACGGATCGTTCCGAACCGAATGTTCCCGATATTGCTACCGACATGGAAATGCCCGAAAAGCCCCGGGAATTCAAAAGAATGGAAGAAATCCCCGGGCAAAGAGGCGATAACGTCAAAGTGTTCCGGATGAACGACGGAACCGAGCAGGCGGTCTTCTCGCCCTCTGCCATTCATGTGTTTGACGAAGAAACACACGCCTTTGAAGAGGTGGAAAACACCCTCATTGAGGATGGCGACGGCAGGCATTTCACCTGCGGCAGAAATCGTTTTACCGCAAAATTCAGCCGTGAAGAGGACAACGACGACATCTTCTTTATCGAGCAGGGCATACACAAAGTAACGGTATGCGCAAGAAAGAACAGAAAGAACAAAAACAAAGGGGTAAAGCCACAGCTTCACAAAAGCATGACAGACGGGCTTCCGGGCGCCGATATCCTCACCTTTGCCAACATGGAACCTGACACGGATTACGAATATTCCGTGGAAGGATGCGGCGTAAAGGAAAATATCGTAATCAAATCTCCCTCCGCCCTCTACCGTTACCCGTTCACCCTGAGATGCGAAAACGTAACGGCGCAGTTCGACGAACAGGCAAAGCGCATTTCATTTCTCAGCAAGGAAAGCGGCGACGAAGTATTCTTCATCCCCGCCCCCTTTATGACCGACGCAAAGGGTGCCACCTCCACTGCCGTCAGCTTTGAGATGAAAACAAGCGACGCCGGTCTGGTGTTCCTCACCGTAACTGCCGATGCGGACTGGATCCAGTCTCCGCAGCGTGCGTTCCCTGTCACCATTGACCCGCAGATCCGGCTCTCCGGCGCTTCGGCAATGACCACTTACAGCTGGGACAACGGTTATCTTTACAATTCCTCACTTCACACGATCGGAACCTGCGGCAACGGCGACGGGACCTGCAATGCAAAGCGTATGTATATCCGCTTCAATATGCCCCCGCTGCCCCGCAATCCCCGTATCCGGAAAGCCGAGCTTGTATTCTCTCAGTACACCGGACAGGCCGCCAGCCTGGATTATCCCAGATTCGGACTGTACCGTGTGGACGAAGATATTTCCCTCGGCGACAATACTCCGATCCATGACGAAGACCTGATCGATTTTGCAAAAATGAAAGAAGGGCATACGGAAAAGGGCTCGGTCATCACCTATGCGTTTGACGTAACTTCTCTCATTGACCAGGTCAACAAAGACGAGATTCAGACGCAGAATCTCGTAATGAAAATGCTGGACGAAACCAACATCTGCAACAACTGCATCACCCTTTACGGCAGTGCATACGGCAACACCTTTGCCCCGCAGTTTGTGGTCTCCTATGAGTCAAGCTACGGCGTCAACACCTCTTTCCGCACGCATACCCATGCGCTTGGCAGATTCGGTCAGGGATCGGTTGATCTGCAGTGCGGCAACCTTATGTTTGAGTCCGAGGACTTTGCATGGTCCGGCAACCGGATGCCCGTAACCATCAAGCACTTCTTCAACAGCGCTCTTGCGGGGTATCCTTACACGAAGAACGACCCGATCAAGCTCAACACCGCCGATTTTTCTGCGATGAAGCTCGGCAACGGCTTCCGGCTGAACCTTATGCAGAGCATGATCGTGTTCTCCCCCAACGAGGATACCGGCTACTGCGGCGTTTACATCGGCGAAAACGGCGAGGAGATCTATTTCAAAAAGAGCGACAAAACGGTATGCTGTGACAGCAATTCCCAGTGCTACCACCTCTACGAGGACGCAAACGGCGGAGAAGCGCTCTACGACCCTGTAAAGCTCACGCTCACGCAGGGCGAAAACATCAGCCTTTTCGATTCCGCCGGCAGACTGATCCGGATCACCGATGCGGCGAAAAACCACATGGATATCACCTACACCTCGGGACGTATCACCTCTGTAACCGACGGCGCAGGTCGTGAGTTCGGCTTTTCCTACAATGCCGCAGGACAGCTTCTCTCGATTTCCGCCCCGTCCGACAACACGCAGATCACCTACGGCTACACAGGCGACCTCCTCACCAGCGTAACCTACCCCGACGGCAAAAAAGCAGTGATCGCCTACGTCTCGGACAAGCCCGAAAGCGTAACGCTTCTGGATGCCGACGCCACGGTCTACAAGGTGGCTTACACCTTCAGCGGCGATCGCCTGGCAAGCGTAACCGAATACGGCTCCGATGAATCGGTTGGCGCCGCTTCCACCTACTCCTACTCTGTCGCTGCGGCAAGAACGCTTGTCACTACGACCGAGCCGATGGACGCCACCGAGGGCGAAACTGCCGACAACGTGATTACAACCGCCTACGCCTTTGACGACGACGGAAATATCGTCAGCGAATACATTTATTCCACCGATACCGGTAAGGTGGGCGGCGACGGCAAGGAAAGCGGCATCAACCCGCACTCCGGCGACGGCGGCGCAGGTATTGTAAGCAACATCAATAACCTACTGACCAACCACGGCTTTAAAAAGCTTACCGCCTGGTCTGCAATGCCCGCCAACGCCGAAAATTTCCGTATCAACTGCTTTACCTCCGAGTATTCCGCAAAATTCGGCAAAAACGGACTTCATATGCAGTCCTACCAGGCAGACAGCTTGGAAAACGGCGTATATCAGACAACCGAGCCGTTGCCCGCCGGTTCGTACACTTTTTCGCTTTACCTCCGTGTGCTCTCCCGGTTCAGCGGCAATAACGCCGGCGCCTTTATCCGGGTGACCGACGCCGCCGGAAATATCCTCGGCGTCAGCGAATCGCTCACCGAATACGACAGCGAATATACCCGCCTGATCGTTCCCTTCTCGCTTGCCGAAGAGCAGAGCGTGCAGGTCCAGATCCTCACAAACGGCAAGGGCGCATTGTACGCCGATGCGGCACAGCTGGAAAACAACCCCTATGCCAACGCTTATAATATGCTGGAAAACGGCAACTTTGAGCGTGGCACGGACGGCTGGAACTGCTCTGTTGCGGGCGTGTCCTACTCCACGGACGCCTGCTTCAACATGAGCAAATCGCTTCGTATGGACGGCGCAGTTGACGCCCCAAGATACGCCTACCAGTCTCCCGTCGTCCGCTCTACCCGCTCCACCCGTGAAACCTTTACGCTTTCCGGCTGGGCAAAAGGTCACGGACTGCCAAATCACGAAAGAGACAACGTCGCCGCACCGCAGTTCAGGCTCCGGGCAGTGGTGAAATACTACGACACCTATTACCGTGAATACGGCTCCGAGCAGTTCACCGCCAACTTCTCCCCCTGCACCGATGAGTGGCAGTTTGCATCGGTCCAGTTCTCCAAGAGCAAATACCGGACCATTGATTATATCCGCATTTACTGCGAATACGGCTACAACAGCGGCGTCGCCTATTTCGATGACGTTCAACTTGTCCGCAACAATCTGGAAACCTACCTTTCCGCTTCGGATTTCGTGGTGGAAAGCACCGGTACGTCGGATGACTCCGTAAAGGAGAACACCGCCAACAACACCCCCACGTTCAAGGAAGCCACGGACTGCTTTGGCAACGCTCTGACCGAGACCACGTTTACCGACGGAAACTTTGGTACTATCTACCGTTCGTTCCGCTTCAACGAGGACGACGACTGCATGGCTGGCGACGACGCCGGAAATAACCTGATCGAGGAAACCGACGCACGGGGTAACAAAACCACCTACACGGTTGACGGCGACACCTCCCGCAACGAGGAAGTGACCGACCGCCTCGGCAACAAGACCGCCTACGAATACGACACCTCCGGCAGAACCACCAAGGTAACCAGCAAGGACGCCGGCGGCAACGAGCTTGCCCACGTTTCCTACGCTTACGACGCCTTTGACAACATGACCGAGATCGTCCGTGGCGACGGCATGAAGTATGCCCTGGCTTACAATTCGTTCCATACCCTTGAATCCATCGGTATCGACGGCAAGACCGAAAAGCTGATCCGTTACGCCTATAAAAACGGCAACGGACGTCTGAAACAGATGACCTATGCAAACGGTCACACGATGAAGGCGGTTTACAACTCCATCGGTCAGATGGTCGCAGAAAAATGGTTTGAATCCGAGGCTGCGGCAGCTTCTTCGACAGCAACTCCTATCGCTCATTACAAATATGTCTACGACGGTGACAATAATATCGTCCGCTCTATTGACATTTTCAGTAAAAAAGAGTATAATTATGAATATGAGGAAGGCAAAATCATCCGTGCTACCGAGT
>ENA-ORMN01001834-ORMN01001834.1-human-gut-metagenome-genome-assembly--contig:-NODE-1834-length-19856-cov-4.196455_pt1 | contig 19856 bp, 15 predicted proteins | sample MGYA00242102_ERZ508993 | MGnify/ENA primary metagenome ERZ508993 (study PRJEB26280, sample SAMEA2338770) | human gut metagenome | biome: human gut; feature: human-associated habitat; material: faeces...
GTTGCAAATATTTTTCTTACATTGCTTGTTTGTAATTGTATTAATCGTATTTTGATTGAATTTCATTTTTTCTCCTGGACAATACATGTCTCGAATTATTTGAACCTCTTTTTCCTCATATGCTATACAGTGAATTTCAATTTCCATTTCGACATATACAGAATGTTCCTCTACTGCATTTGGTTTTATAACTATATTTTTTACCATGTATGTTGTGTCACAAATGTTTTCTTCATTTATATTAGGCATATCGATAAAGCCTACTAATGGCACTCGGCTTTGGGTCGTGCAAATTCGATTGTCCTCTGTTAAATACACTAATCTGATTTCGACTTCTGCTTTTGCAAGAATTTTGTTGTAACTGATTTTTATGTCTTTGTCTACTAAGTTTATTTGCACATTCAACATCTCAGCAAGATTGTCTGTGTTTTGAATTGCTACATTTTCTTTAATTGATGTTTTCGTCGTGCCTTCCCCTAATACAGAATTTACCTTCATATTTTGATTAAGAATTTGTATATCACTGTTGTTTAAATCTGTGATTATCTCCACATTTTCTTGTGTTTGAATTCTTATTTCTACTTCTAATGTGACATTTATGCCTATCTTTCTTCCATTTATTACCTTGCATTCTATCATCTTTATTTTTGGATTGATGTCAACATCCATTCCTTCACTTAGTTCTGGAATATTGAAGTTTTCTGAAAAGTCGAGGTTCGTGTTAAGCCCCCTAACATTGTCTTCTATACTTTCTGAATCACTATCAGCTAAATACATTATGTACGTAAGAATATTCCCATCTATTTTTAACTTTCCTTCCATTATTTCTTTCTTATATATACACACATTTCCACTTGTGTTAATAGTGCTTAAAATGTCTGGCTTTGAATCTGGCACTATCATATCTCCTTGTATATTCATAATTTCTTTCTTTTCACATATCGTTTTATTTACATTCAAACTTTCTTTTGTTGTGTTTATTTCCATCAAAAAAACCTCCTCTACATTTTGTTTATTAATGTATATGAAGGTTTCTTCTATTTTATGCACACGTGAGATCGCTTTTTTTCCGTGCAATTATATTTTTATATCGATATCTCCAACTCCACCATCGATATAAATTTTATTTTGGCCATTGCCAGTTGTTGAATCATTGTTAACCGATTCCTTATTAATTTTTATGTTTCCAATTCCTTTTTGAACTTTTATTGAATAGTTGTCTATTCCGCCTTCAAGATTCATCTCTACTTCTCCAACGCCGCATTCTATTCTTGATTCTCCGTTCAATTGGCCTGAATATATCACTTTTCCAACTTCTGCACTTAATTTAGCATTAGTCAATTCTGTATTTTCAAACTTTATCTGACCAGCCCCGCACTCAATTGTAGGATTCTCTGATTTTAAATTTTTAATATTAACATCTCCTGCTCCAAAACTAAAATCTATGTTGGCGGCTTCTATATTTGATATTTCAACATTTCCTGCCCCCATATCTAAATTGATTCTACTTAATTTAGCATTTTCTGGAACATATATTGTGATACTACTTTCTGATTTTAATTTTTTCACGTTTTTTATTTCTAAAACATCATTTTTGCATTCTATCTTAGTTGTTTTCGGAATGTTATGAGCTTCCATTCTATATGAATCACCCTCAGCCTTTATTGTCAAATTTGATGATGATATATTTAAATTTAGGCCTGACAACTCATCAAAATTTCGAGTTTCATCAACTAATTCGACATTTTCATTTCCTGAAAGTTCTTTTAATACTTCCACTCCTGAAGTCACTCCAACAATTACGCCCACAAGAGCCCCAATTATTGATATTGCTAAATATAAGCCAAATGCAATTGCTGCATATTTTACTAATTTTTGAAATCTTTTCATTTTTCCTCCTTTGATTGAAGTAACTTCAACCTATTTAACTTCAACTCCTCCAAATAAACAAAAAGTTCTAATTTTTATTGTAGGTTGATTTTCTTTATTTTCGACTTTATTTGTTACTCCACCAAATAATGATGTTGATTTTATTTCAACATTTACATTATCTGGGACAAAAATATTTATTCCTCCAAATACTGATGTTGCATTTATATTTGTTTCATTTGTTATATCTGCTTTTTTCAAATTTAAGTCGATTCCTCCAAATATCGCATTTAAGCTAGCCCCATTAAATGTATTGCCTTCAAAATTTAACTTTTCTCCTGAGAATGTTGCATAATATTCTTCATTTTCTTTAAATTTTAATTCTTCTGGTTTTATTATTCTTAATTGGTATATTGGATCTACTGTATTATGATGTTGCCATTCTTTTATAATCCATTCTCTAAAAAAATCATTATTATCTTTTTCTAATTTAACTTCTATCTTTTCCATTTAAACCATTCCTTAATTTATATATTTTACAAATGCTTTATCTACGTTTTCATCATATCCTAATTTATTATATAATTTATGTGCTTCTTTTCTTTGAACTCCACTAAATAACCAAATACGGCTTACATCTTCATAACTTTTTACAATTTCTTCTGCTTTAATCATTAATTTAGTTGCTATTCCTGATTTCCTGTATTCTTCAAAAACAGCTAAATTCCAAATGGTTGCTTCTTTTCCGGATGGCATTGTTAAAATATTTAAAGTTACAGTTCCAACTAAATTATTTTCTATATAATATCCTAATACATAAATATCGCTGTTATTTTTAGATACTTCATAAAATCTTTCCGCTTTTGAATTGCTTGTATTACTATTAAAAACTTGTTTCATAATTTTTTGTAATTGTTCTAAATCTTTTTCTTGTATTTCAGCTATTATATTATTTCTATTCATATTTATTGACTCCCTTTTTAATAAATAAAAAGTATCATAATTTTAATGATATAAATCCATTATAATAATAACATACTTTATACAAAAAAAGACAAAATTTTTATTAAATTTCATCTTATTTATTTTCTTTTTTTAATTTTAATGATTTTTCATATTCTGTATTATCCCAAAACATAGTTTTTATTTCATTTCTAAGTTCATTTGTTTTTTCTTCTAAATCATCTTCTACTTTTACTTTCATTGATTCCCCAGCACGTACTATTAAAGGTTTCGAATTAAAATAATTATTATTTACTGCAAACGGAACAATTGTTGCACCTGTTTCTTTTGCCATTGCGACAGCCCCATATTTGAATGGTAAGAAAACATTTTCATAATAATCTGATTCTTTTATTCTTTTATCTGTTACTAGTTCTTTTAAGAAATTATCAACATCATAAATATTTTTATTAAATTCTTCTATTGTTATTATATTATTTTTTAATAATTCTTCTAAATAATTTACTTGTGATGTTTTATTCTTTTTTACTTTTTCATAAAAATCTTCAAATAAAGAATCAACATTTATATATTTTTCAAATATTTCTTTTGCTCGATCTTCTCTTAAATAATTTCTTGTCCCTTCTGGAAAAAGGAATACATTACCACCGTTTAATAATATCTGCATCATTTTTTCTTTTGATTCTTTTCTACTTTGTGGATCATTTCTATCTACAAATATTGCACCTGTTTTTGTATAAAGAAGTGCTCTTTTTAAACCTAAAAGTGTTGATGCTGCTAAGAAATGCATTGGTGAATCAGGTCCAAGCATACTTATAATTGGAAATTGATCAAGTGAACCTAAATGATTACTAACATAAATATTGCCTTTTTTTTCTTTTGGTATATTTTCTTTACCAAACATATGAGGTTTAAAAACAAGTTTAAATAATGGTATTCCAACTTTACTAGTTATTTTATAGTTTTTTTCTTGCTTTTTTAAATTTGGATCTAATGGTTTATTTTTATAATATTCTTTCATTTTTTCATAATATTTTTTTTATTATTTTGGGAGGTAGAAAATGCTTAAAAGTAAAATTTTAATAATTTCAACTATGATTTTATTCATACTATCTATTTCGGCAGTTAATGCAGAAAATGTAACTTCCAGTATGGTTAATGACACAGTAAATAATGAGTTTCACGTAATTGATGGAAAATACTTGGAATATAATAACAGTGAAAATGGGAAAAATTTAAATGATACTTCTAATGTGTTATATGATGGAAAAGACGGAAGCGTTTTAGAAAATAAAAACAGTAATGATGCTATTTTTAAGTATGGTGGGAATAATACTGTTGTATCTAAAGAAAAACCTAAAATGAATGTAATTGCTGAGGATAGTATAATATTTGGTGAAAATTTAACTGTTAAAGTTGAATTACCTAAAGATGCTAATCCTAGTTGGGTGCTGATGTCTGTTGGTGAAATTTATTATTATGTTAAAATTGACGATGAAGGCGTATCATTATGGAATATGACCGGTTTAGAAGCAGGTATTCAATATATTAAAATTGGATATCGGGGCAATAATAAATATGAAGCAGTTGAAGTTTTCCATACTGTAAATGTTATTAAAGCTAATCCAAATCTTAATGTATTTATTAAAGATGTTAACTATGGTGAAAATTTAACTATTTATGCTACTTTAAATGGTGTAAATAATACTAATTTAACTGGTAATGTAATTGTAACAATTAATAATAAAAATTATTCTGTAGTAGTTATTAACGGTAAGGGAAATGTTTCTGCTGATAAGCTACCTGCTGGATTGTATAATTTCAGTGCTACATGGGCTGGAAATGATAACTATAATGGAACTAATATTTCTGGCGGCTTTAAAATTAATAAAATAGATTCTACAATTGCCATTAATGTTGAAGATATTAAAGTTGGTGAAAATGCAACTATTATTGTTAATTTAGATAGTGATGCTACGGGCAATGTAACTATTACACTTGATAATCAGAACTATACAGTAGCTATTAATGAAGGTCAGACAATTAAAGTAATAGGCGGACTTAAAGCAGGCACTTATGATGTATTTGTTAAATATATAGGTGATAACAATTATAATAGTGCTCAAAACACAACTAAATTTACTGTATTGAAAATATCTGATTATAATATGGATGTCACTGTTCCTGAATTTAAAGAGGGAGTAAATTCTAGTGTTGGTGTGGATTTACCTAAAGATGCAGAAGGTACTGTTACTGTTGAAATCGAAGGTAAAAAATACACTGCAAACATAATTAATGGAACTGCAAAAGTAAATATTCCTGGATTAGGTGTTGGAGATTATAATATCACTACAACTTACTCTGGTGATGCTAAATATGTTTCCATGACTAAAAAAGGAAACATAACCGTAATTCCAAATATGGATGTAAACTTATATGTTGATGATGTTGTAATGATTTATCATGATGGAACTCGTTTAGTTGCTAAATTAACAGATTACCAAGGTAGGCCAATTGTTAATGATATTATATATTTTACTATTAATGGTAAAACTTATGCTAAAACTACTGATGATAATGGTACTGTTTATATGAGACTTAATTTAGATTCTAAAGTATATACAGCAACTGTGTCATATAATGAATCTGAGGTATACAGTAAAATATCCAAGAATGTTACTGTAACTATTAATCCGACTGTTATAAGTGAAGATTTAGTTAAAATGTATCAAAATGATACTAGATTCTATGTTAAGTTCACTGACAGCACAGGAAAAGCATTAACTAAGACTACTGTTAAATTTAACATTCATGGTGTATTCTACACTAAAAAGACTGATAAAGATGGTGTAGCTGATTTAGGTATTATGTTAAGACCTGGTGAGTACATTTTAACTGCTTACAATCCTGTCACTGGTGAAGAAAAAGGATTTAACATAACAGTAAAATCTTTAATTGTACAAAGTGACTTAACTAAATATTACTTAAACGCTTCCAAATTCCAAGCAACTATTTATGATAAAAACGGATCTTTAGCAGTAGGTAAAAATGTAACTTTCAACATCAATGGTGTATTTTACACTAAAACAACTGATTCAAATGGTGTAGTAAGTTTAGCAATTAATTTAAGGCCTGGAGAATACATTATTACAACAATGTATGAAGGATTAGCTGTAGGTAACAATATAGTTGTTTTACCTACTTTAGTTACTCGTGACCTTAATATGACTTATGGAGATGGCAGTAACTTTACTGCACAGACATTAGACGGTCAAGGTAAACCATTAGTTAATCAAAATGTTACATTTAATGTAAATGGTAGATTGTACTTTAAAACTACTGGTGATGATGGAGTTGCTTCATTAACTATCAATTTAATGAGTGGAAAATACATCATTACATCTTACTGGAATGATTTCCAAACAGGAAACACAATAATAATATCTTAATTTAAGAGATTTTAATTAATCTCTTCTTTTTCTTTTTTTAATTGGTTTTTTACTTTAAAATTAAATCGTGCTGTTTTTATAATTACTTTTCATGTGCTCTTATTAAACATTTATAAACATTTAATTACTATGTTCTATCATGGCACATTATATTGACCACCCTTTAATAAAATCTAATGCTATCGAGGCTAGGTTATACCAACAGGTTTTAGCTGCTGATGTTTTAAAAAAAGGAAATACAATGATTGTTGCACCTACAGCATTAGGTAAAACTATAGTAGCTACTTTAGTGGCGGCAGATAGATTGGAAAAAGTTAAAAACTCTAAAATATTGGTATTGGCTCCAAGTAAACCATTAGCTATACAGCATGAATCTACTTTTAAAGAATTTTTGACTGTTCCTTGTTCATCAATTACTGGTGCTGTTAAAACTGATGAAAGGGTTAAAAGGTGGGAAGAATCTCAAATAATCTGTGCAACTCCGCAAACTGTTGAATCTGACTTATTAAAAGGAAGATATTCTCTAAAAGATGTGTCTTTAGTTGTTTTTGATGAATGTCATCACGGTGTTGGCTCTTATTCTTACGTATATTTGGCTTCAAGATATGTTAAAGAATCCAAATTTAACTTAATTTTAGGACTGACAGCTTCTCCAGGTTCTGATAAGGAAAAAATAAAAGAAGTTTGTGATAATTTATATATTCAAAGTATTGTAGTTAAAACTGAAGAGGATAATGATGTAAGACCTTATTTTAATCCGGTTGCAATAGATTGGGTTAGGGTTAAAATGAGTTCTGAGTTGGAAAAAATCAAAACACATATTGATAAAGCTCTTAAGATTCGTCTTAAAGGCCTTAAAAATATGGGAGTTATTAGAACAGTTTCAGTTAACAAATTAGATATATTAAAAGCAAGAGGAAGAGTTCAAAGTGCAATTGCAAGGTCTGTAAATCCTAAAAAGGAATGTTTCCAAGCTATTTCTATTTTAAGTGCGGTTATTAATATACAGCATTCTCAGGAACTTATTGAAACACAAGGAGTAGTTACATTTAACAAATATGTGGCAAGATTGCGTAAGAAGAAAACAAAAGCTGCTAAATCATTAATTCAGGACCCTAATTTTGGTAAGGCTATTTATCTTGCAAGAGAAGCTGAAAAACATGGTTTGGAACATCCTAAACTTAAAAAAGTAACAGATATTATTAAAAAAGAATTGGGACAAAACGGTCAAACTAAATTGCAGTCTGACAGATATGTTAAAGATGCTGACCAAAAATCCTCAAAAATAATGGTTTTTACTCAGTATAGGGATTCACTTGAAATGATTCATCAGAAACTTGAAAAAGAAGGAATTAAATCCGCCAAGTTCTTTGGTCAGGCTTCAAGAGATGGTGAAAAAGGATTAACTCAAAAGGAACAAAAAGAAATCATTAAAGCCTTTAAAATTGGTGAATATGATGTACTTCTCTCAACAAGTGTAGCTGAAGAAGGAATTGATATTCCTGCTGTTGATTTGGTTATTCTTTATGAACCTGTTCCGTCTGAAGTTAGAATGATCCAAAGAAGGGGAAGGACTGGCCGTAAACGTTCAGGTCGTGTGAAAGTTCTTATTACAAATGGAACCAGAGATGAAGGTTATTATTGGGCTTCAGTTAATAAGGAACGCAGGATGAAACATCAGTTAATTGATCCTGATGTATTGGAAGAGTTAAATTCCAATGCTATTGAAAGAATGGAAAATGAAAAAAGGGTAAAGGTTTTAGATCCTACTCCTAAAAAAGAAGAACTTCCGGTTGTTTTTGCAGATACTCGTGAAGGTAATTCAAAGGTTATACGTCATTTATCTGAAATGGAAATTGATGTTAAAGTTCAGGCAATGGCTGTTGGTGATTATCAGGTAAGTGATGAAGTTGTTATAGAACGTAAAACAGCTAAGGACTTTGTTGATTCAATTGTTGACAAAAGACTATTTAAACAGGCAAGATCTTTAATGGAGGAATTTAAACGTCCGTTAATTATTCTTGAAGGAGATGATTTGTATAATGGTATGATTAATCCGAATGCAATTAGAGGTTCGATAGCTTCAATAGCTCTGGACTTTGGAATTAGTATTATACCAACAAGAAATGCTCAGGACACTGCAGCAATGATTAAAAGAATAGCTATTAGGGAGCAAAGTGGTGAAAAAACACCAATTCAAATAAGAACAGACAAAAAACCTGTTAACTTGTGGGAGCAGCAGCTGTTTATAATAGAATCCCTTCCAAATATAGGTCCTGTTAATGCTAAAAACTTATTGGAGCATTTTGGAACAGTAGCTAATATTATTAACGCGTCTGAGAGTCAGCTTCAGGAAGTTGAAGGTATTGGTAAAAAAACAGCAGCCAATATTCGTAAGGTAGTTGATTCCAAGTATTTATATTTCCAAAATGAAATTAAAGAAAAAAAATTATTGTAGGAAACTTGAAGGTAATTTAACCTTCAATCTCCCAAATCTTCACTATGTACTGGAGTATAATATTTTTCAGCTACAAATGTAGGTAAAATAGCACTTAATACAAGTATTCCAGTTATTACACTATATTCTGTCTGATTGATTAATGCATTATTTAGTCCGAATACTGCAGCGACAAGCCCAAATGTTAAACCGGTACTCATCATCATTGTAACATAGTTATAGTTTTGTTTTAAAAAGATTTTACTTGGATAATAAACTCCAATGTATTTGCTTAGTTGACGTAATACAAATAATGTTAAAAAGATTCCAAAACAGCTATATATTAAAGGTATGGAAACTTTCATTCCTCCAATTATGAAAAATATTGGAGTTATAATAGCAAATGCAACGGTTTTGAATCTGGATTTAACTTCTCCTTTTTGTGTGTTTTTAAAGTGATCGGAAAGTATTACTCCTAGTATAAATGCAGGTAATATGGCTTGCCCGCCTCCAAGACTTCCAAAGAATATAAATCCTAAAAGTAAGACAAAAACATATTTTATTTCCAGTTCTCCTATTTTATTTTTAAATAATGGATTTTCGAAAAATAAATCAGATTTATAATAAGCCATTACAAGAACTGCTAAAGACACTACATAAAATAATAATGTATAAATGTCAAATTTTGTAAATAAAACACTTAAAGCTATTGCAGTACATATGTCTGTTATAAATGTTGCAACCATTATTAATTTTCCGATTTTGTATTTAAATAGTCCTTTTTGAGTTAAAACGGAATAAACAACTGCAATACTTGTTTCAGATAATGCCGTACTTGTTAATAGTGCAGGATTTAATTCCCATCCTATAATGTAATAAGTTACTAAAAACACGATTACGAAAGGAATTAGAAATGATAAAAATCCTATTGTAAAACTTTCTTTAAAATTATCTTTCATTAAGTCAACATCAATTTCGATTCCTGCTAGAAATGTAAGCAATATTCCTCCAAAACTAGCTATATAAATCATCCAAGATTCGCTGTGGAAGAATCCTAGATTTCCTATTATTACTCCTATTGCAATTTCAACTACTGTTACACTAATTCCAGTTTTAATAGAAATTACACTAGCTAGAAGTATTATTATCCCTAAAATTAATGGAAATACATCAGCCATTAAATTATCCTCCTAAGTATTTTTTATATAACATAGGAGTTATCAGCAATTTTTGCGGTTTGAAAATAAGTTTCTGGTGAACCCCATCACCAAGTTATTATTTTAAATATTTTATTATTTAAAACTTTCATTATGATTTGTACAACTTGCTATGATTCTCCTTTAGGAAAGTTAACACTGGCTGGTAAAAACAATAAACTGATTGGTTTGTGGATTGAAGGTCAAAAACACTTTTTTGGAAATTTTAAAGATAAAACAAAGAAAAATGATGATTTGGCTATTTTTAGAAAAACTGAAAAATGGTTAGATAGCTATTTTAACGGAGAAAACCCTTCAATTAAAAATTTAGATTTAAATCCTCAGGGAACGGATTTTAGATTAAAAGTTTGGAAAATACTTGAAGGGATTGCCTATGGTGAAGTGGTTACCTACGGGGATATTGCAAAAAAGATAAGTTATGATATGTCTTCTCAGGCAGTTGGCGGTGCTGTAGGCCATAATCCTATTTCAATTATCGTCCCTTGCCATAGGGTTGTTGGTTTTGATGGTAAATTAACTGGTTATGCGGGAGGTTTGGAAAATAAGGTTAAATTATTAGAATTGGAAGGTGTAAAAATAAGGGATTTAAAAGTTATTTTTTAAATATTCATAACTTTTTTTAACCCAATCCTTCTCATTTACTTCTATGATATATGTGCCATCATACTTTTTATCTTCAAAAGTAGAGATGATGCTTTTTAAATCAATAGAGCCATCACCTAATGCATAGTGTGAGTCATCATCACCATTATTATCATGGGCATGTATGTGTTTAATGGAATCAAAGTACATGTCCTCCGGCCCATATCCTGCATGGTTGGCATGACCGATATCCAGTGTCATAGACATATCTAGAGAAGTAACTAATTCGTTTAGTTCATAGGGATTTGAGTACATATATCCCTCAAAAGTAGGCATATTTTCAATAGCTGCATTTACACCTAATTCTTTTCCATATTCTCCAATTTCTTCAATGGACTGTTTATTTAATTCAAAAATTTTATCTTTAAAGTCTCTGCCTAAAAAAGGAATTGATCCTGGATGAACAACAACAATTTCTGCATCAATTTTATTTGCAAGGTCAATAGATTTTTTAATTTCAGCTATTGAAGCTTGTCTGATGTTTTCAGTCAATGATGCAATATTTAAATTGATAATAGGGGAGTGAACACTGTATTTTAAACTGTAATTCTCAAAAATACTGGTATCTAAATCCTGATTTGGATATTGATGCAATATTTCTGCATAATCCAATCCTAATTCTTCAAAATATTCTAAATTTGTTCCTATATCATCTTTAAATCCTGATAATGTTGATGCACCTATTTTCATTTATTTCACCTATTTTTTAACTGCAGTTATATCTAAACCCATTTCTATGGCATCGAGCAATATGTCAGATAATTCGATGCCTCTTTTTATTTTAATTTCTCCTTTTCTGCTTGTTGTAGCTGTAAGTAAATATTCTCCTCCAACAAAAATATCAAAGTTTTGTGTACCGTTAACTTTTCCCAAATCTAAAATTAGCTGTTTTTTTGTGTGGATAATGTCCACTTCAAATTTTTCACCGCGGGCCAGATGTCCTGGAGTGTTTTCAAGAATTTCAACACCTAAGCTTATTCCAATATCCTTTTCAATCTCAGCTATTCTTTTTCCATTTTTACCGATGATTTTTGGAATATATTTTTCATTGATGTAAATATTGGCTCTTTCAGGAGAAATTACTTCTACCCCTACTTTTGATTTAGGAATTAATCTTTTAATTTTTCTAAGGATTTGCTGTTCGGCTAGCCTGTCTACGGCAGATTTGGCAGTAGTTGGATTGCTTGAAGAATTGTTAACTAAATCAAGGTCCATTACAATTGTTTGCTCACCGTATGTGTAGATTTCATTTTTAAGTTCTCCAGTTTCAAAATCACGAATTTCAATAACTGGTCTGGCTAAATCTGCTTCCTTCATACCTGATGGAACTTTAACAGTCATTTTTGTTTCAAATACTTCTTTAATATCTCCATCTTCAATGTAAATGCTGGTGTCTACTACTGAAGTAATTATTCCAAGTTCCACTCTTGATGAAATTCTTTGTATGGCATCAATTGGTCTTGTAGCATGAACTACTCCAATCATTCCGACTCCTGCCATTCTCATATCTGCAAATATGTTAAAATCGCTGTTTTTTCTAAGTTCATCATAAATTGTGTAGTCTGGTCTGACAAGTAATAAAACATCAGCAGTATTTTCCATACTTCCTTCTAAAGGAGCATACTGTGTAATTTCTGCTGGAAGTTGCAAATCTCTTGGGGATTCCATTGTTTTTACAATTTTATTTAAATCTTCAGCATAATATTTAGCTAATGCCTGAACAAATGTACTTTTTCCAGCTCCTGGAGAACCTGAAATAAGTATTCCTTCAGCACTTTTGCTTATTCTTTCCATTAGCTTTTCGGAAATATTATATTCATCTAGACTGACATTAGCTACTGGTCTGACGGCAGTTATTTCAAAAGCTTCTGAAAATGGTGGTTTGGCCATTGAAATTCTGTATTCTCTGGATTGAATAACAGTTGATCCGTCTTTGTCTGATTCCAGATAGCTTTTAGGGTCGCTTCTGCTTTTTTCCAGGATTTCATTATAGATATCTAAAATATCTGAATATGTGTAAGGTTTATCTCCAATTTTTACAAATTCCACATGTCCAGGTTTTCCTTTTTTAGCCATTGGAACAACATTTTCTTTTAAATGAACTGACATTGTGTCGTCGTCAAATAATTTTTCAATAGATAATTCTTTGTGTTTATATTCCTGTTTAAAGTAGTAAACAGATATTCCCTGCGCTTTTGCAGTTTCGGCCTGAACTTTATCATTTGTAACTAATGTTCCAAATTCGCTTCTGGCCAAATCTCTAATTAAACTGTCAATTTCTCCGCTTTTTGCATATTTGATGTCGTAATTGGTTGGATGTTTTCCTTTAAATGTAATGGCCAATTCACCATTGTCCTGGGCTTCCTGTAATTTCTGAAGCTCTTTTAAACCATTTATTCCTTCATTTCTGTTGGCATTTGCTTGATGTTCAAGTTCACAAACAACAGCTTCAGGAACAATAATCTCAGGATAATCCAAATCTTCTTCAGCTATTATTTTACTTATAGCTCCTTCTATTACGGCACTTGTATCTGGTATTATTGTTTTCATTTCAATACACATCATCAGGATTGAAAACTTTTTCTAAAATTGTTTCAAGATCCTCTTCATTAAAGTTTTCAATGTTTTTAGTGTTTAGTTTTCTAAAGAAACATGAAAAGTAGCCTTCATGACATGCCGCTCCGTTTTGCTTGACTTTTAAAACAATTGCATCCATATCACAGTCAACAAGTATTTCTTTAACTTCCTGGGTGTGGCCTGAACTTTCACCTTTTAGCCATTGGGAATTACGGGAAGTGCTCCAATAATGAGCTTTTCCAGTTTCAATTGTTTTTTGAAGGGCATCTTTGTTCATATTAGCTACCATAAGTATTTGCCCGGTTTTCCACTCTTGGGCAATAGCAGTAATGACTTTTTGGCCATTTATTTCATGTCTAAAATTAATTTCCATTGTTTATACACCTTTAATATATTCCACTACATTATCAAGGTCTACTAATTCCTGGTTTCCGCTTTCCATATTTTTAATGGTAATCTGGTTGTTTTCTAAATCTTTAGCTCCAATGATGGCTACTTGTTTTACTTTGATTTTATTTGCATGATTCATTATTTTCTTGAATTTTTTACCGTTTAAGTCAACATCACAGGCTATTCCTGCAGACCTTAAAGTTTGGGTTATTTCATAAGCTTTAAGTCTTACATCATCAGAAATTGGAGCTACATAGATGTCAATAGGGCATGGAAGTTCTTCTGGAGTTGCCAATTCTTCAATTGCATTCATTAATCTGTCAAAACCAAATGCAAAACCGGTGGAAACTACTTCTTCACCACCAAAGATTTTAATTAAACTGTAAGTTCCTCCTCCACAAACCTGCTTTTGAGCTCCAAGAGATGGGATATAAACTTCAAATACAATTCCTGTATAATAGTCAAGTCCTCTTGCCACACCTAAGTTTAAAGTGTAATTTTCCATTTTAAAACTAGCTAGTGTATCAATAAGTTCTTCAAGCTCATTTAAAGCATCGTGAGATTCAGGATATGGTGCAACTAGTTCTTCAATGTCTTTGATAATGGATTTGTCTCCAACCATATCAATTAATTTAAATAAAACATGGTTTAATTCTTCATTGTCAATAATAGGGTTTTCACCGGTTAAAGATTCTTTTAGAAGGTCTTTATCTCCTTTATCAATAACAACCATAACTTCTCTTTGGGTGGCTGTATCTATGTTGAAATGTTTGAATAATCCGCGAATGATTCCCAAATGATTTATATTAACATCTGCACCAGGAATTCCAAGTTTTTCAATGGATTCTGAACACATTGCAATAACTTCAGCTTCTCCTTGTGGTGATTTAGCTCCAATTAATTCACAGCCAAATTGCCAGAATTGTCTAAATCTTCCTTTTTGTGGTCTTTCATATCTAAAACAGCTTCCGTAATAATAAAGTTTGATAGGTTTGGATGCAGTTTTTTGAAGCTCATTTAAGTATAATCTAGCTACTGGAGCAGTAATTTCTGGTCTTAAAGTTAATTCTCTATCAGATTTGTCTTTGAAATTGTATAATTGGTCTACAATTTCTTCTCCAGATTTTGTTGTAAATAATTTCAATTCTTCAAATAAAGGTGTTTTAATTTCCTGATAAGCATAATTTTCAAATACATTGCGTAATATGGATTCTGCTTTTTTTCTTTCTCTCATTTCATCAAAAAGAAAATCTCTAGTTCCTCTAGGTCTTGTAAATTCCATGATTGCCCTCCATTAATTTATCAATAATTTCATAATATTATAGATTTTATTATTTAATATATTTATAAGTGGCAGTTAACAGGTTAAGAAAAGAGGACTGAATAAATAAAGTATGAATTTAAGTAAGGGTTTTTACCTTCTTAAATCCTTTATAAATGTATAAAATTAGCAAAACACTTGATATTAAACATATAATTAATGTTGGAATTATCCAAGGAAATTCTAACATTATTGTGTCAATATGTGTTGATTCTAGGAGAGTTACAACTAAATTATTAATGAAATGAACTGTTATCGGAATTAAAATGTTGTCTGTTTTTAAATAGAGGATACACATACAAATTCCAAATAGGAATGCACTTATCATTCCTCCAAATTCATGTCCAATTCCAAATAAGAATGAAGAAACTAAAATAGCAGGAATAATTCCGATTCTCAGTTTTAATCGATTAAGCAGCACTCCTCTAAAAACTAGCTCTTCAACAATTGGTGCAAGAATAATTGTTCCAAGTGCATCTATAAAAAATGCAATTGGTGTGAGGCTTACATAGTCAAATTCAAATCCTGTTTCCCAGCTGGGGTCTAAAAATCCAATCATAATGTCTAAACTGGAAAATAATGCAAGAAAAACCATTGCAAAAAATATGTTTATTAAAAATACATAAATGATTTCTTTTTGATTTTCAGTTTCAAAAACAGAATGAATATTCGTTTTTAATCCATATGTGCCTTTAAGAGTATAAATGAAGAATACTAATATTAATATTGTAATTACGACAAAGTATAAATCATCAGAATCATAAATAGCTGGAAATATTTCACTTAAAATTACTCCAAGGATTATGGCTCCTATTCCTGCAACTATCAACTCTCTAAGTTTTATTGATTTTAATCTTTCGTTGAAATTGGTGATATTAAAATCCATAATTAATTATCTGTAAAAAGAAATATTTATACAATTAAATAAATATCACTAGTATATGATTAATGGAAGTACAAAAATTGTAGGTTTGATAGGCCATCCTGTAGAACATAGTTTTTCTCCACCTATGCACAATGCGGCTTTTGAAGAATTGGGGCTGGACTATGCTTATGTTCCATTTAATGTTTGTCCTGAAAACTTAAAATCAGCTATCTTGGGAGCAAAATCTCTTAATATAAAAGGTTTTAATGTAACTATTCCTCATAAAATCAATGTAATGAAGTATTTGGACAAACTGGATCCGATAGCTAAATTAATTGGTGCAGTAAATACAATTGATTTTAAAGAAATGAAAGGATATAACACTGATGGGATAGGATGTATTAAAGCTATTGGGGAAGTAACTTCGATTAAAGATAAAAATATTGTAGTAGCTGGTGCTGGTGGGGCTTCAAGAGCTATTTCTTTTTATCTGGCTCGTGAAAATCCTCAATGTATACATATTTTAAATAGGGATATAAATAAAGCAAAATCATTAGCAGAGGATGTTAAAAACTCTAAATTAACAGATAATGTTGGTTTTGATTCTATTGATAAAATAGTTGGTTATGTAAGTGATGCGGATATTTTAATAGATACTACTCCTGTAGGAATGAGTCCTCATGTAAATGACGAAGCTATTGTTAAAGCAGAGGATATGCATTCTGATTTGGTTGTTAATGATATTGTTTATAATCCTAATGAAACCGTACTTCTTAGTGAAGCTATTAAGGCAGGTGCAACTCCTGTTTATGGAATTAAAATGTTATTGTATCAGGGTGCAGAGAGCTTTGAAATCTGGACAGGAGAGAAGGCACCTGTTGATGTTATGGAAAAAACACTTAGAAAAACACTTGATTTATGAGTAGATAAAATGGATTCTATATTTAATTTTGCCATTGAACAGGATGAAGATGAATTTACAACATCTAAAAAGGATGTATTGAAATTTTTAAAAATAATTGGTGTTGATACACGTTTTGTCAGCTATACTGCTGAAAAAATTTATATTAATAACCTGAGATTTTCCAAATTCTCAAGAAAAAGACAATCCACATTTAATAAAGAATATCCAGGTATTGAAGTAGTTAGAAACTCCCTATTTCAAAAAATATGTTCCAAATCTTCTAAAGTGCTGGCTGATGAAATAAAACCGAACAGCACAATTTTAATTCCTGAAAATAATGATTTGATTGAAATTATATTGGAACCATATACTCGCAAATATGGTGTAAAATTGGTTTATGGTGGAAGTTATGATTTGATTGTCAATCCGATTATTTTGGACAGTAAAGTAAACTCCATATTTTCGGATATTTTCAAGGGAAATGGATTGACATTTAGCAATAAAACCAATGAGATTTATCCGCTGATTAATGTACCTCTTAATTGGATCAATTCATTTTTGGAAATGGACGGTAAAAAAATAATTGAAACCAAGGATTATGATGATTTGTCTACATCTTTTATGGAATTTTTAGAAGATGTAGCTCCTCAGTATCGTGAAAATGTTTTAAAAGCTTATGAGTATATTGAAAAAGAATTAGAAGTTGAATAAGGAAACTTGTTTGTCAGTTTTCTTTTTAGGTTTTTCTTCAACTTCTTTTTGAGATTCTTCTTGTATTTCCTCATCAGTTTCTTCTTTTATTTCATCAACAACTTCTTCTTGTATTTCCTCAGCAGGTTCCTCTTTAACTTCTTTTTGAGGTGGGATTGTAGCCATTAATCCGTCTTGGATTTCCTGAGCTCTTGCATCTCTTTGTTCAACTCTTTTTTGAGCTTTCTGTTTTTCCATTTTTTCAATAACTTTTTTAGGTATTTTTCTGGTTCTGAAACGTTTTATTTCGTCTTCTTCAAAACCTAAAAAGTCAGATATTTCCCAGGCAAGTTCATTGTTTTCAAACATGATTTCAAGATAGGAGAACATTGAAATAGCTACGCTGTGTGAAATATGTAGTTTTTGAGACATTTTTTCAGCTATTCTGTCTCTGAGGTTTCTTTTTCCTCTGTTTCGTCCCATTAATGTAAATACTGTAGGGGAAGTGATTCTTGTAAACTTTTTGTAAGTTTCGTCTTTTGCATCACTGACTCCAACTCCCATGAAATCAGTTGCATATTTCCAATAGCCGTAGTATCTGCTGCTTCTAGCTCTTCCAAAGTACAAATCCGCTTTGGCAATATTTTCATATGCCTTTTTGATTTCCTTTTTCTTTGTGTATTCACGGGGAATATTTTCTGCAATGTATTCCATTACAAGTGTCGGGTCTTCTTCAACCATCAATGCTTTTTTAACATGATTAGGATTTTTACTTTTTAAAACAGCAGTAACTCCATTGATTATTGTTGACCTGTCATCTTTTGTAGTTATGTTTTCAATATCACTTAGTTCAAGAACTTCATTTTGATTAGCCAGTGCTTGGAATGTGTTTATTGCTGAACGCATATCTCCATTAGATTTTTTAGCCAGTTCTTTAAGTGCTGCAGGATTTGCTTTAATTCCTTCATTAACTGCTATTTGTTTAAGTAATTTGTTAATACTAGGGCTTCTGACTTTACTCATTTTTAAAACATCACATTTTGTTTTAAGTGATGCAATACGTTTTGAATAAAAGTCATTAGCTATTAGAATCATTGGATGTTTTGCTTTTTTAATGATGTCTCCAATAGCTCTTACTCCTCCTCGGTCATTAGTTCCGTGAATTCCGTCTACTTCATCAAGAATAAGTAGTTTGTAGTCATCTCCAAATAATGATTTGCTGGAAGAGGATTCTCCAATAGTGCTTTTAATAACATCCTGAGAACGTTTATCACTTGCATTTAGTTCTATGTATTCTGAGAATTCTCGGGCTATTGCTTGAGCAAGTGTTGTTTTTCCAATTCCTGGAGGTCCAACTAGGAGTAATGGCTTTTGCGGATTTCCTGCTTTCCAGTTATCCACCCATTTTTGGATTAATGCTTTTTCTTTGTTATTGCCAACCACTTCATCCAGTGTTTTTGGTCGGTATTTGTCTGTCCATAACATTTCTATACCTTATAAGAATTGGGTTAAAAGAGCTTCTAGTTGGATTCTTGGATTTGCTCCTTCTCTTATTCTAAAATCACAATCTGCTATTGCTTCAATTAAATCAATATAAATGTCTGCTTCCATTTTTCCTTCAAATACTCTTTTGGAAACATCTTGGTAGATTTGACTAACCATGTCTTCTCCGCTTGTTCCTTGCAAAACCATGGTTTCTCTTAAAAGATTACGTGCACCCATAAAATCTCCAGACAATGCTTTTGTTATGAGATTATGAACATCCTGAGGTTTTGCTTTTGAAACAACTTCGTAAACTGCATCTTCATCAACTTGTTTTCCTTCAGAAGCAGCTGCCTGAAGTACATTCACTGCTTTACGCATGTCTCCTTCTGCAAAGTATTCAATAGCTTCAATTCCTCCATCAGTGTATTCAAATCCTTCTGATGTGCAAATGTATTTTAATCTGTTTGCAATTTCTTCTCCTTTAATAGGTCCAAATCTGAATATTGCACATCTTGATTGAATAGGGTCAATAATTTTAGAGGAGTAATTACAAGAAAGTATAAATGAAGCAGTTTTAGTATACATTTCCATTTCACGACGAAGAGCATGTTGAGCATCTTTAGTCATGTTATCTACTTCATCTAAGAATATTATTCTAAATGGGGCTCCGACAGGTTTTAATCTGCAGAAATTTTTAATGTCATTTCTTACAGTATCGATTCCTCTTGCATCTGATGCATTTAATTCTAAAAAGTTTTGTCTCCAATACTCTCCAAGAATAGCTTTTACAAGAGCTATTGCAGTAGTTGTTTTTCCAACACCTGCAGGTCCTGTAAACATTAAATTAGGCATGCTTTCTTCGCCTACATATTTTTGGAGTCTGTTTACAATCTGTTTTTGCCCGATAATGTCATCTAAATTTTGTGGTCTATATTTTTCTACCCAAGGTCCGCTCATTCAATCACCGTAAGTTATATGCTAATAATTTATGTATTTTTTATTAAATTAAGATTGTGGTACTGTATAATTTAATAATTATAAAGTTTA
>ENA-ORMN01001847-ORMN01001847.1-human-gut-metagenome-genome-assembly--contig:-NODE-1847-length-19703-cov-5.169076_pt1 | contig 19703 bp, 15 predicted proteins | sample MGYA00242102_ERZ508993 | MGnify/ENA primary metagenome ERZ508993 (study PRJEB26280, sample SAMEA2338770) | human gut metagenome | biome: human gut; feature: human-associated habitat; material: faeces...
GCGGAGGGCGAAGCCCGGAGTCGAACCCGGAGGGCGACCGCAGGTCGGGATCTCCTATCGTCGAGCGCACCAACCTTGCCCTGCCCCGGCTCCGGCTTTTCTTACCGCTCCGCCTTTTTCAGAGTAAACCCGACAAAGCCGAACGGAGGGATCTCGTCAAGCAGTACCCGCTCTCCCTCAAGCCGTCCGGAGCCGCTGAAAAATTCCGCCCCGACATAGCTTTCGCCAAGCAACACCTCGGTATCGAAAGCCTCGTCCGGCGAAAGATTGAACAGTCCCACCGACAGGCTGTCCTGCCCCTCTTTGCAGAGCAGATACAGATCGGGTGAGCCGTGCGTCCACGCCGGAAGCCGCTTCCCGGTCATCCACTCCACCGCATTTGCCAGCAGTGCGGAGCGACAATAGACCCGGTGATACCGGTCATCCGCAAAATAAGCGTCCGAGCAGAACACGAAAAAGCGCTGTCCGGTGGCATTTTCATAGCGGTAGGAGCCGACAATGCTCCGGTTCTCCCCCTGCACGCCGGCGTAAGACTGCGGCACCACCTCCGGCGCAAGCTCCAGCTCCCGGATCTTCTGCCAGTACGCCACAACGTTTCTTTTTGCCGTCGGGTAGTATTCGCAACTGACATTCCGGTATCCCCGGTCGCCACGCAGTCCCACGTCCAGCCCACGTTCGGTCAGAAGCTCCGCCGCCCGGGCGTCCAGGATCAACCCTGCGCCAAAGCTCTCCCTGGGCAGATAAGCGGCGTTTTCCCCGAACACCGCCATGCCGGTTCCTTCCCCCGCATAGATCGTAGGAAGTCCGACGGGTGCAAGAATTTTTGACGCCATCGAAAAACAGATATGTTCCATTTCACGTGGATTTCCCTCCACGCAGGCGGGAATTTTCATCCCGTCGTATTTGTGGGGCACCTCAAACACCCGGATCCCACGGCAGGTCTTGCCGTCAAAATGTCCGGAAATCGCCCGATAAACCGGAATGTGCCGCAGATGACGGTCCAGATATCCTCTTTCGTTGTCCGCCTCGGAGTTGTAATCGAAAAGATATTTCAGCGTTTCGGAGTGCTCGTCCGAGATCGCCCGTGCCATGTCGTAGCACTCCAGGTAAGCCGCAGGGCAATTCCACCGGGGGCGTGGATAGGCGTCTCCCTCCCACATGATCTCCATATCGTCCTTACCGAACAGGGCGACCTGCATCCGGGAAAACTCAATGGCGTCGATCAGACGGCATCCGAACGAACGGTGATCCGCCCAATACGGTGCTCCGCTCAGGCGCAACCACGGCTTGGTGGAACCGGCAAAAGCACGGCTGACCGTTTCCGGATCGGTTCCGTCGATCTCCCAGGAGGAGGGAGCGGAGCAAATGGCAATGCGGAGCGTGGGCTTTACCTCGTCCACCGCCTGCCGCATCCGTCCGGCAAAGTACACAAGCGAGTCGCCGTTGACCTTCAGAAACGCATGGCGAAGCTCGTTTTCCCCGCCGTACAGCAACGCCTGCCGCATTTCCTCCTCGGTCACTTCCCTGCCGACGATACGGGAAATTGCCGCCATATGGAGCGGGCAGAGACACCCGAAGCTTCCATGTTCAAACCCGTAGCGGAAACCGTCGTCGATCATCAGCGCTTCCACGTCCAGCGTGGCAAGCCCCTGCATGAATCCGGCAAGCCCCCGGATATGTCCCTCGTCAAGCGGGCAGTATTTGGGCAGAATTTTTCCGTCCACCATTTTTTGCCTCGTATATCGTTCCGGGTCGCCGGTCAGCTCGCCCGCCCAGAACCAAAGCCCGCAGGAAATCCCGTTTCCCCGGAAGATCCCGATGTAACGCTCCAGCATCTTTTTCTGCGCCGCCATTTTTTCCGGTTCGCCCCAAGGCGCTTCTATCGCCAGAAAGATCCGGCTGACGCCCATCTGCTTCAGTTGTTCCAGCCGTTCCTCAATGCCCACCCGCTCCAGGCTTTCCACGCCGAAACAATCCGGCAGATTCGCACAAAGCGGCACGATCAACCTTTCGCCGGGATTGTAGTTCTCATAGCTTCTGTTCATCTTGCACCTCCGACAGATCAAATTGAAATTATTATACTATAACAAAAAATTCCGCAGAAACAGAAACGCTTTATTCAAGGTCTGCACGGTTTTTCTGCTTTTCCCGCCACTCCTGACGGGTGATCGCAAGCTCCACGCACTCCCAGCCCTCGCCCATGTGGGCGTAGCTTTCCCGCCCGGGTGTACCGACCTTCCGGAAACCGCAGGACTCGTAGCATTTTTTCGCCGCCGGGTTGTTCTCAAACACCACGATCGACACGCTCTCCACCCCCACCGTTTCAAAGGCAAAGGCAAGGGCACCGGAAATCATTGCTTTTCCGTATCCCCGCCCCCGTATCCTCGGATCCACGATCACGAAGCCGAAACGAAGCCGGCGGCGCTCCGCATCCAGAAAGCGCATCATCAGGTGCCCGACCACGCCGGTATCGTCAAACGCACTCATCGCCCAAATCCCGTCGTTATTCCGTTCCCGGTCGTAATAGCGGTTCATATCGTCCGGCGTAATGGGATAAGGACCGTACCGGTCGGCGCTCCATTGCCGGAAGCTGAATTCATCCGTGATCCAGCTTACAACGCTTTCGGCGTCGCAGGGCTTGTACGGTCTCAGACGCAGTGTTTTTTCCTCCATATTGCCTCCCCCAAGCATCCCGGCTCCGACCGGGATATTTCTATCATTATAACCCCGCTTTGACCGCCTGTCAACATGATTTTTCAAATCAGGACAAAAATGCCATAATCCAAGATAAAATATCTCTTTTTTCATCCGGTCAAAACCAAAACAGGGACTGCGGCACTCGATGCCGAAGTCCCTGTTGTTCACAGGCTGTTACAGTTCAAAATCGCAGAACAGCGGTTTATGGTCGGACGCATACTGCGTGCAGTTCTCCATGATCCGCTCACATTGCGCCACCTGAATTTTGTCGCTGACAAAGATATGATCCACCGACCATTCGGGCACGTGACCTTCCTCGGCGTCCCGCAGACCGCTCTTTTCCACAAAATTCTTATACGCCATATTGGGAGAAACGCAGTTGAAGTCACCGGCGCAGATAGATTCGCAACCGTATTTTTCGATCTTCTCCCGCATCAGCTCCGCCATATGCGTGCCTTGCTTTACCCGGTCCTCGTCGGTCGTGCATTCCCAGTGCGTACCAAAGACCAGCAGTCTCTTGCCGTCGCTTCTGCGCTCCAGCAAGCCCCAGGCAAGAATTCTGTTGTTGACCGACCGGAACACCGGGATATCGTCATAGCCGCTCTCGATCTCCCGGAACACCCGCTTGTCATACAGCAGGACGGTGCGGTTGCAGGAGTTTTCTTCCCGGTCAAGCCGAAGGAAATTATAGCGCTTGCCGAGATATTCCGGCAGGGTCGCCGCCCACCTTTCAAACACCTCGCAAAGGCAGATCAGGTCGGGCGAAATCCCCTCGATGATTCCGGTTATCGCCTCGGCACGCTTGTGCACCGGTCCCTCCAGCAAGCCGCCGCACCCCCAGTTCACGTATTCCACCAGAATGTTGTAGGAAAGCGCTCTCAGGGTACCACGCCTTGCGGGAAAATCACCGAGCAGCCGGATGTTTTTGCCAAAGGCTTTTTCCGCATCCCCGGCGGCAATGGCATCGCACAGGGCGTCCACCGCCATTTTGTCCGAGAACCAGTCGTTTCCCGCCGCCAGAAGCTTTCCGCCGACCCGGCAGACCGTATAGTGCATTCTCTGCGGGCAGTCGGCGCCGGCGTACAGCGCCACGCTCTCCGGGCGCCCGGTCCTGCCGATCAGAAACTCATGCTCTGCCGCAGGCTCCACGTCGGAGCGGATCTCAGGCGCAAAGCCGCACTCGGCAGACAGCCGGTCCCGCATATGCACCGCCGTATCCCGGTTGTACATCGAATACGCATCGTCGGCGTATACAATCACATATTTTTCAAAATTCAAAGCCATATTATCCCTCGTTTTATTTTCTGAACCGGAAGTCCGCAATGACCGGACTGTGGTCAGACCCGGTGGCAGTATGCTTTCCACGCTCAATGATCGTTCCCACCTTTTCCAGAAGCGTCTGATCGTAGAACATATGGTCCACCATTTTTTCTGCGTTGCCGTCAAAATCCACGGCATCCACATAACCGGTGCCGTCCAGGAAAGCCTTGTAGCTGTTAGTTCCCTTTGCCGCATTGAAATCTCCGGTCAGGATAGCGGTGGAAACGCCGTACTCTGCCTGCAACCGTTTCATCAGCGACACCATGATCTGCGCCTGCTTTGTCCGGTTGCTTTCGGCATTGGCTTCCGAGTCAAAGTGCGAGCCGAGCACCATAAAGCGCTCTCCGCTCTCCTTTGCCTCAAAGACCGCCCACATCACGACACGCTTGTTGATGTTGTTGTCGATCAGATCCACGCTGTCGTCATAGCCGCCCTTGATCAGGGTGAGCGTATCCGAATTGTAGACCAGCGTGGTGCGGTTGGAATAACCGTCCGTGCGATCGATCGCCACAAACCGGTATGCCGGATCGAGCAAAGGCGGCAGTTGGTTGCGCCAGTTTTCAAAGAATTCGCACATACAAAGCACGTCGGGCTTGTAGCCGTTGATGACCGAGGATACGATCTCCTTCCGGATCTCCACCTCGGGCGGAATATTCCCGCCGCTTCCCCAGCCCGGGTACTCCACCAGAATATTGTATTCCATCACCCGGATGTCGCCCGTGTTTGCCGCAAAGCTGTCCCCTGCAAGCAACGACTTCTTTTCGTTCATCCCGTCGATCACACCTTTTCCGGTCTGGAGCACCCAGGTCTTGAAGGCTTCCACCGCCTTGGAGGTGGAGAAGGAATAGGCGCCGGATACGATGACCTTGCTGCCGTCGGTGGTCAGCAGATACTCCATCGGCTCAAGCGAAGCCTGGCTCAGCACGCCGCCGCTCCGGCTTGTGTTGCCGAGCAGGATCTCATACGGGCGGGCAGGTGCGGTGTCGGGCACGATCTCCAGCACGTCTCCGCACAGAGAGCCGACCGCATCCTTCATACTTTCCGAAAAGCTCTTGCCAAGCGGGTCGTCCGCCGGATATACGATCACGTAATTCCGGAGAGACACGCCGCCCAGCGAGATTTCCGAAAGCTTGTAGCTGACGGCGGAATAATAGTAGTCGCCTTTCCAGGTCAGCACGGTGTCCACGCCCGATCTTGCGATATTGCCTTTCAGCATCTGTGCAAGCTTTTGCGTTGCCCGGATAGCGGTAATGTCGTCATGCGCCGCCACCACGATGTTTTTCTCGGTAACGCAGATGTTGTAATCCTTGTACTTTACGTTTTTCAGCACCTTTGCGGTGTCGGCTCGTTTACAATTGCCGATGATGATCTCCATCGAGCTTTCCGCCGGAGTCTCATCCCTGGTATAATCGTCGGTCTGGCGGAAGTAAACGCCGGTCGCATCCGACAGAGTGGTGGCAAGCGAGCTTACCGCCGTAGCGAGAGCGGAAGAAGCGTCCGCCGGTCTTACAATGGTGTAGTACGCCTTGCCCCCCGTGGAAAGCGTGATCTGCTTTCCGACGTTGTCTGCCGTGGTCTCCTCATCATTGCCGCCAGGTTCTGCCGTAACGCTGTCTTTCCCGCTGTCCCCACCGTCGCCCTCGTCCTTCCGGCAGGCGGAAAAGCCAAGGCAGACGGCAAACAGCAACACAAAGCACAGCATCGGCAAAAGCCGACGGGCAATTCTTTTTTTCATGATATGCAATCCCTCCGGAAATTACGAATGATAATAATCATTCAGGGTACCCACAACGCCTTTCATACCGGTTTCAAATTTTCCTCTGAAGTTTGAGGTCCAGTTGGTAAGCTGAAGCAGAATGGCGTTCCGGAACATGGAGGCAGGCTCGGCACCGCCCTGAAACAGCGCATAGCTGAGGATGCCAAGCTCGGTCGTGGAGCCGGAGCGGATGATGTCGAACATTCTCGACGAATTGGAGTCCTTGCTGTACCGGACCTTCATTACGTTGTAGTAGACCTCGGGAGTTACGTACTGGTAGCTTGCATACGCCTGCGTTTCCATGACAGCGGACGAAGCGTCGATGTCCTTTGCGTCGATCGGAATATAATACTGCGTGTGCGGCGAACCGATCAGCGTCCGGTAAGAATCCGCCTCGTCATATTTCGGGAACGGAAGCACGCCGACGGGATCCTTGAAGGTGGTGGAAGCCAGCGTGGTTCTCAGGTCGATGACCGTCATGATGCTGAACAATTCCTTGCCCTCCGCAAACGTGGGCTTGTTGGTCGGATCGTTGACGATATGATCGGTGTAAATGCTTCTGTAAACCTTGTCGTAAAGGTTGAGTACCTTGTCAGATGTGGTGTTGGCAGATACGGTGAGATTGTCGTTTTCGATCTCAAAGAGGTGCATACCGGTTGCGATGTAGAAGCTGTCCAGCATATTGGCGTTGGACATTCCCACCGAGTAGAAAGCGTTTGCCGTCCAGTTGCCCTCGCCGTCCGGTGCGGAAATGTTCGACGCCACCTCAAAGAAACGGTCAAGCGTCCACTCGCCGTTGTCCACCATGGCGTAAAGATCCTCTTCCCGGATGTTGTTTTCGTTCAGCAGTCTGGAGTTGAACGCCACCACCTGCATGAAATACAGCAGGTTCGTGGAAATATCGCCGGTCATGAAGTAGGTTCTGTTGTTGAGGGTGCAGGTGTTGTATACGAAGCTTGCCCACCAGTTCTTGGAGAAGTCCAGATACTTGGTGTCGTTCAGATCCTGGAGAAATCCTCTTACCATCAGCGTGGTCGGCACCAGGCTGTACGAGCCTATCATGTCGTATGCTTTTTCTCCGCCCAGGATGCTGGAAACGATGTGGTCGGCATAATCGTTCATATCGTAAAACTGTCCGTTGCGGCTCTTCACCACGATCTTGACGCCCAGGCGTCCCTCGGTGAATTTGTCACGCTGTACCAGCGCATAGTTCACAACGTCGCCCATGTCGCCCTCGGTGTCGCCGAATTCGGGCGCCTGGCAGTTGTAGGACAGAATGGTAAAATCCCGGTTTCCATAGTTCAGATCCTCGGGAACCGTAAATACGGCGCCCTCATCCGAGCCGGGGTCCTGCGTGGTAACGGTAGGCTGGCTTTCGTCCTCTTCTCCACCCTTTTTCTTCTTACAGGACGAAAGGATAAAACAGCTGAAAAGCATCAGCACCGCAAGGGTTCCGCTTAATATCTTTTTCATAAAACCTCCTTATTGCGCCGCAGTCGGCGGCAAAGCGCCGACTGCAAAATAAACCGTTCCGGTCGTGACCGGATATCCTCAATACCGCTTCGACCACTCCATACCGGGCTCCTGTGCGCCCGGTTCGGTATTGTCGGAGGGTTTGCCTGTGTCGGGCGCCGCCGTGGTAACTACGGTATCGCCCGTGGTGTCCTTGCCGTCATCCTTGTCGTCCTTGCCGCAGGAAGCAAACGCAAACAGACACATCAGAAGTGCCAGAAATATTATCGAAAATTTACGCATATCCGAAGTTCTCCTTTTCTCGTGATCTTCTTTAAAATATGTCATAACCGTAACAGTCGCCCTCTTCGCCGCCATAGAGACCGGCGGAGGCGGTTATGATATCCAGGGAAGACAGTGCCACCGGCACCGCTGTCGGGGTCTGATATTTTTCTTTCATCTGAAACTCCTCCTCAATCCACATAGCTTCTGAGAACTGCCAGCTGTGCTTCGGTATAGGTTCCGGGATTTGCCGCCTCGTCCGCAAGCGCCGATTCCGCCACAACCCTTACGCTCCGTGCGTTGCCGGCAAGATAACCGCCGTAGAAGGTTGCCGTCGTTCCGTCCGCATAGGCAATCGTAACGTAGCCGACCGCCGAGAACTTGCGTGTATAGTTTGCCGTTTTGATCCCCACGATCGCACCGCTGAAGGTGTAAAGTCCGTCTGTAGCGGCAGTGGCGGCGTTCATCCAGCCGTCGTTGACGACGTTCAGATAATCCTTGCCGTCCACAGCGCCCTTTTGCGCCAGGGCTTCCAGGGTCAGCTCGCCGTCGTTCAGCAGATCGGTAGGCAGAATCAGCGTTCCGGTTGCCAATACGGCGTTGCCGAGTGCGTCATAGCCTTCCTTGCCGATGTCGGTGAGGAACCGCAGTCCGGTGGGATCCAGCAGTCTGACTTCCGCTCCGGCACGGGTAGTGATATCAATCTTTGCGGCGTTGAGATCCGCATTTCCGCTCACGGCGTAGGATGTGCCGGCTTTGTAAAGCCCCTCGGCACCCTTCCAGCCGACAAGCTGTCCAGCCGCAGGCGTATAGGTGGGAAGCGTATAGGAATCCTTGCCGGTCACGTCGGCGGAGTCCACGATCACGTTTCCGTCATACACGCTGACCGCACGTCTGTCGGAAACAGAGCCTTCCTGCAGGATGAAATCGCCGAACGTATCCGCATGGAATCCGGGATTTTCACGGTTTGCGTTCCATGATGCCTGTGTCAGACCGTAAGTACCGTTCTGGGCATACTGGATCACAACGTCAGCACCTACCGTGTTTCCCGCAACGGCAAGACCCGGTCTGCAGAAGGTATATACGCCCTCAATTCTGACCATCGGATCGCCCTCGGTGCGCTTGACGCAGTATTCAAAGAAATTGCCTGCTTTTCTGGTTCCGCTTGCGTCGTTGGAAAGCTGTTGCGAGCCGGTTCTGCGGGTAAGGTCGGAATTTTCTGCGCCCACGTTTCCGTATGCGTCGCCGGTCTCATCCACCATTACCTGAAAAACGTCGCTCTGCCAGTCGCCGCCGTTTATGGCGTTATAGGTTCCGTCCGGGTCGTTTACGTCAATCAGGAAGTAGAGATATGCCGAGGAACCGGACGTATACCACATTGCCTTGAAAGAGCCGAAATAGCCATAATTTCTCGGGTTCTGCAACGTATTCATGTTCTGCGACCACGGGATATTGTCCCATGCTTCGCCCGAGCTTACCGCTCCGTCGATCGTGATCGGGGCGTCGGCTTTATAGACCGGATAGCTGTATCCGTTATGCGACGTCTTGCGGTCGGCGTCATCGGCATAGTCCGCTTTCAGAATTCCTGCGCCAAGCTTTGTGGTATTGCCTCTGGGCAGACCGCCGGCATTCCAGGAAAGCTGTGCGCTGTAACCGTTCATCTTTCCGTACTGGAGCTGAAAGTCGATTCCGATTTTTTTACCGGATACCGCATTGCTGAGGGTACTGAAGATATAATAACCCTCCACGTAAACGTGGGTTCCCTCTCTGCGGATAAAATTATAGGAGCTTGTGTGCGGGTGTCTGACATAATCCTTGGCTTCCAGCTGTACGTTCTGCGCCGTAACCGGGCTGTTGGAATTGTTTTCGTCCACGCTGAACTCAAACTGGTCGTAATTCCACTTGACAGCGCTGGAATCTCCGGTATACTCCCCGTCGGGGTCCTCAATCTCCAAAAAGTAATACAGATACGCCTTCGTCGGGGTAGCATCCCCCTCCGCATCCGAATACCAGAGCATTTTGAACCGCCCGGGGATCGCCGGCATCACAAACGAAGAATCGCCTATCGAATAGGATACGAAGCTTTCGCTCCACGGAACATTTTTCCACCCCTCGTTTTCGTCCATCACTCCGTCCAGCGTAAGCTCCTGCCGGGTACGGAAAATATTATAGGAAAGCTTTTTTCCATTCTCTCCGGCAAGCGCTCCCACCGGAATCACGCATACGACAAGAGCAAGTTGAAGAAGCACCAGGGTAAAGGCAATGACCTTTCGTACATTTTTTCTCATGTTCTGTCTCCCTTTTCTTTAAATTTTTGCAAAGCCTTTCAGCAACGCAAGCTGTTCCATGGTATAGGGGCTGTAAGAGAGCGCTTCAAAATTCGGCACGCCAAAGTCCTTGTTGGCACGGAACTTATATTCCGACGCCTTGATCATTACTCTGTCCTGATATGCCGCCGTCGAAACAGCCGCAACCGATCTTGCGTTGTTTTCGGGCGCATACTCGCCGCCAAACTCCACCGTCGAACCGTCGCCCATCTTCACGACCGCATACGGAATGGCGGAATACAGAAGCTCGGTGTCGGTAATACCGTCCAGCGTTCCCTCAAAGGTTGCGGCGGAATCCGCTTCCGCTTTGGTAAATTCGATTCCCGCCGCCGTCAGTGCCGCAGGCGTAACGCCCTTGGCAATCATCTCGTCATTGAGCAGTCGGGTCTCTACGATCACGATACCGGTTTTACTCAGGTAATCCTTTACCGTTGCAAACTCGGAAACCAATCCTTCAAATTTCAGAGCCGCATCGCCCGACAGCCGGACGCTTGCGCCGCTCTGGAGCGTAAGGTTCAGGAACACGGCGTCAAATTTCACCTGTGCTCCGCCTACTTCAAATGCACTGCCCGGCGCATAGAGCTTGTTATCGCCACGGTTTTTCCATGCGGCGACACGGGAGCCGGATGCCTCTGCGGGAAGCGTAACCTTTCCGTCCGCTCCCTTGGCGGTGCTTGCCACGGCAACGCCGTTGCTGTAATACACCACATCAGCCGTCTCGTCCACCTCGTTTCCGAGATCGACCGCATAGCCGTTCTTCAGGACGCCACGTCCAAGCTTTGTCGCATTGCTTGCGGAACCGTAGGTACTCCAGGTAAGCTGGTTGACAAACGTCGAACCGTTGCTGCGCTGTGAAAACACGTCGATTCCCAATACGCCGTCTGCCTTTGCATACTGCGTATCGGTGAAGATGTACTTGCCCTCGATCGTGACGGTTTTGCCATCTCTTGCCACAAAATACTCAAACCAGTTGCTGACCTTCTGGATCTTGTCGCTCGGCTTGTTGTGCTGGCTTGCCGTCCGGCGTGCAACCGTGCCGTTCGCCTCGATCGCTCCGGTAGCCGTGCCCGTTTCATCCACAAAGACCTGGAAAACGTCGCTCGCCCAGTCGCCCTTGCCCGAATACTCTCCGTCCGGGTCGTCAAGCTCGATCAGAAAATACAGGTAGGAGCCGAGAGCGTCGCTTGCCCACAGTGCCTTGAAGTGACCGGGGTTTTCCGAAAAGGTAAAGCCGGTCAGATCTGCGCTCTTGTTCCGGGTGTACTCCTGAAGCTGTTCGCTCCACGGCACCTTGTCCCAGGGTTCGTCTGCGCCCACCTTTGCGTCAAGCGTCATCTTGCTTGCGTCGGTCCGGTAAATGTCGTAACTTCTCGCCACCACACCGTCATCGGCATACGCCGACACACAGCCAATGGCAAGCAGCACCTGAAGCACGACCAGACCCAATGCGATAAAACGTGTTGACTTTTTTCTTACTTTCATGATACCCTCCTGAAAATTTATTTTTTGTTTTGCCTTTGCCAAAATAAAACATTTTTCCTCCCGTCGGAGGCGGGAACGCATACGCCTTTTTATGGGCGTACAATTTTAACATTTTCCAAATGAGGTGGATTTTGCTTTTGGGGGTGAATTTGCCTTTAAATTTAGTGTATTATTGTAAATGCAGTAAAATTTTTCTGTACTCTCCTTTCAATTTGTGATTTTCTATCACAATTCTACACCTTTTCCGCTTTTTTGTAAATACCATTTTGTTGGCAATAATTTAACATATTTTTAGATTGACATTTCACATCCACCGTGATATAATGAAATCGGATATAAAAAGGCGAGGTGAGAGCTATGGACCCCAAATATCATATCGAGCGCAATTTTCTCCTGGACCCTCTCGTTCTCGGAGACATTTCGCTGTATCAGGTCGGCAGAATGTACTGCACCGAAAAAACGCTGGTGGAAAAACACGTTCAGTGCGAGCTTTTCGAGCTGACTATCATCACCGGCGGAAAAGGGATTGTCCGGACCAACGACGTTCCCACCGCCGTCAGCCAAGGGGATATCTATCTGTCCTTCCCCGGGGACTTCCACGAGATCGAATCCGACAAGGAAAGTCCGATGAAGTTTGACTTCATTTCTTTCAACACCACCATGGAAGAGCTTCACGGCAAGCTGAAAATGATTGAAAACGATTTCATTTTCCCCACCTGCCGGGTCATTCAGGACAACCGCATTTCCGTGCTTTGCAAAAACGCTCTTGCCGAGGTCAGCAACAAGGAGTTTCTTTCGGAGGAAATGTTGCGCTCCACCCTGTTTCAGATCATCGTCTACCTCATCCGGGATTTCAGCGCTACAAAAGCAAACGTTCAGCCCAACACTTCGGACGCCGAGCTTTTGTGTCTGAAGCTGATGAATTACATTGACACCCACATCTACACGCTGAAAAATCTCGAACATCTGGCAGAGGTGTTCAACTACAATTACAGCTACCTTTCCGCCCTGTTCAACAAGATCACCTCAAGGACGCTGTTTGAATACTACCAGAACCGCCGCATGGAAGCCGCACGGCTCCTGATCGACGAGGGGGTTTTCAGCATTACCCAGATTTCCGAAATGCTGGGCTATTCCTCGATCTATGCGTTCAGCCGTGCGTTCAAGCTCTATTACGGGCACCCGCCCAAAACGTACAGCAAAAAATAGAGGGAGAGAGGCGGGGAAAACTTTTCCCCGCCTCACACCCTCACCGATTCATTTCCGAGCCGCTCTTTCCCTGATGCTGTGCGATCACCCGGTCGGTCTCCTGCAGATTGCAGGACGGCAGATCGCCTGGGATAGTGTTCTTGATAGCGCTGTAAGCATTTCCGTATTCCAACGCCCTGCGGCAATCGCCGTTATGCGCCAGAAGTCCGTACAGTACACCCGAAATATAGGCGTCTCCGCTTCCGATGCGGTCCACCACGTCAATATCCCGGTACGGCTCTTCCTCGTAATAGGAATCGTCCCCGGCATGGTACAGAACCGAGCCGAAGGTGTGCCGTTTCGGGCTGTGCACCGTCCGCTGTGTGGTGGCAACAATGGAAATGGGGTAATCCCTGGTAAAGCTCTTCATGATTTCCCGCACGTCGCCAACCTTGCCAAAGGTCATCCGTGCCGTCAGCTCCGAACAGAAAAACACGTCCACATAGGGCAAAATCTGCTCAATGCACGCCCGTGCCTGCGCCTCGTCCCGCCACAGATTGGCACGGAAGTTCACGTCAAAGGAGATCATCGCTCCCGCCGCTTTGAACCGGCGGATCATCTCAATCGCACAGCTCCGGACCTCCTCGCCAAGCGCCAGCGTGATACCGGAGGTGTGAAAGCACCGTGTTTCCCCGTAGATATCCTGCGGAATGTCCTCTATCGAGAGGCTGTGAATTGAGGAATGTTGACGGTCATACACGATCGCCGGCTTTCTGGGCGACGCCCCGTCCTCATAAAAATATATGCCAAGCCGGGCATTGCGGGATTTGTCATAGACCAGATAATCGTCGCTGACCCCGCAGAACCGGATATAGTTCTTGACAAAATAGCCGATGTCGTTGTCCGGGATCTTGGAAATAATCCCCGTGCGCAGACCAAGCATAGCAATACCGGACGCCACGTTCAGCTCGGCGCCGCCGGTCTGCTTGCGGAGCGAATCCCCCCGCACCAGCCGCTCGTTGCTCGGCGGCGAAAGACGGAGCAGGATCTCCCCCAGCGACAACACATCAAAGCTCTTTTTCGTATCCATAAATTCTCCCCCTTTTCGGTCAGATACCGGAATCTACTATATTATAATCCCATCCACGGCGCTTGTCAAGGCGGTTTCAGGCAGTGCCGGTAAATTTTTTCAAAAAATCCCTTGACAGAGGCATAAAAGCGTGGTATAATGCAAATACTGATATCCATAATCCATCAAAGGCTGTGATGGGAAGAGTACGCACGGTGGTAGGAACAGAGAGCCGCAGATTGCTGGAATTGCGGTCCGGATCCGTTGCCGAAGAACATCCCGGAGCCTCCGCCCAAACGGGGATCCTCCCTCAGTAGGCACGGACGCAGCGGTGCGTTATCGCCGGAGAATATCATGCGTATTCTGTGAGAGACCCGGAAACGGGTCACATTGGGTGGCACCACGGAGTTTTGCTTCGTCCCGATCCTGTTCGGGAGGAGGCTTTTTTTATTCCCTTTTCCGAACTTTCCGGATCCTATATTAAAAGAAAGGAATCTGTTTCATGAAAAGAACCATTTATTGCGGACTTTTGCGTGAGGAACACAAAGGCACCGAACAGACCTGCTGTGGCTGGGTCCTGACCAAGCGTGACATGGGAGGCGTGATCTTCATCGACCTGCGGGACCGGGAAGGCGTTCTCCAGGTGGTGTTTGACGCCCGCAACCTCTCCCCGGAGGATTTTGCCGTTGCCGAAGGTCTGCGCTCCCAGAGCGTGATTTCGGTGTCCGGCGTCATCCGCCAGCGTGACGAGGAGACCTACAACCCCAAGATCGCTACCGGCACGGTGGAGCTTGCCGCTCACTCGATTGAGCTTCTCTCCGCCGCCGATCCGCTCCCCTTCTCTCCCGAGGACAACCTGCAGATCCGGGAGGATCTCCGCCTGAAATACCGCTTTATCGACCTTCGCCGTCCCCGGATGTACGACAACCTCCGCTACCGGCACATGGTGCAGAAAGCGGCGCAGGATTATCTGGACTCCCAGGGCTTCCTTGCCGTGGAAACGCCTATGCTCTGTAAATCCACCCCCGAGGGCGCACGGGACTATCTGGTTCCCTCCCGGGTTCATCAGGGCAGTTTCTATGCGCTTCCCCAGTCCCCCCAGATTTACAAGCAGCTTCTGATGGTAGGCGGCATCGACCGCTATTATCAGATCGCCCGTTGCTTCCGTGACGAGGACCTCCGTGCCGACCGCCAGCCTGAATTCACGCAGGTAGACATGGAAATGTCGTTTGTGGAGCAGGAGGACGTGCTGATTCACGTGGAAAAGCTGTTCAAATACATTTTCCGCACCGTCAAGGGAATCGACGTCCGTGAGGACTTCCCCCGCATTACCTGGACCGAGGCAATGGACCGCTACGGCTCCGACAAGCCCGACCTGCGCTTCGGACTTCCCATCGTGGATCTTACCGACATTGCCCGCACCTGTTCTTTCAGCGTATTCCGCAACGTGTGCGACAAGGGCGGCGTGGTGCGTGCCATCAACGTCCGGGGCAAGAGCGACTTTACCCGTACCGAGATTGAAAACCTCACCGACAAGGCGCTTGGCTACGGCGCAAAAGGCATGGCGTGGATCGCTATTCGCCCGGACGGGGAGATTTATTCGATTCTGACCAAATACTTTAAAAAGGAAGAAATGGACGCTCTGCTCGCTGCTGTGGACGCAAAGCCGGGCGACTTCGTGCTCTTCTGCGCCGACAAGCTTTCCACCGTGCGCCGCACGCTCGGCGGACTGCGCCTGGATCTTGGCGATATGCTGGGTCTGCGCAACAAGGACGACTACCGCTTCCTGATCGTGACCGACTTCCCGCAGTTTGAATACTCCGAGGAAGAAAAGCGCTACGTGGCGACCCACCACCCCTTTACCATGCCTTACCCCGAGGACATTCAGTACCTCAAGACGGCGCCCGAAAAGGTCCGTGCCCAGGCATACGACTTCGTGCTCAACGGCATTGAGCTTGGTTCCGGCTCGGTCCGTATCCACGACCGGCAGGTTCAGACCGTGATGTTTGAAGCCCTCGGCTTTGACGACGACCAGATCCAGGAGCGCTTCGGCTTTATGGTCAATGCGTTCCGCTACGGCACGCCGCCCCACGCAGGCTTTGCGTTCGGACTGGACCGGCTCGTCATGCTGATGGTAGGCGCCGATTCGCTCCGGGAGGTCATCGCTTTTCCGAAGATCAAGGATGCCTCCTGCCCCATGACCGACGCCCCCACCCCGGTGGATATGTCCCAGCTTGAAGTGCTCGGTCTTTCCAAACTTTTTGAAGAATCCGGGGAATCCGCCGGTCACGCCGCCGGTTCCAAAAAGAAGAAAACCCCCGCTATCGACGTGGACAACATCGCCTACCTTGCCCGGCTGAGCATTCCGGAGGGCGAAAAAGCCAAGCTGGCGGCGGATATGAATTCGGTCATTGCCTTTGCCGACCGCCTGTCAGAGATCGACACATCGGGCGTGGAGGCAGCTGCTCACATCGTGCCCATGAGCAACGTGTTCCGGGAAGACGTGCCCGAGCGGAATTTTGACCGGGAGTCGTTGCTTGCGGCTGCCAGGACCACTGCCGACGGTTATATCACCGTTCCCCGTGTAGTGGATAGCGGAAAGGAGAGCGAATGATGTCAGAGTTGACGCACAGGAGCGTGGCGGAACACGCCGAGGCGCTCCGCAAACAGGAATATTCTTCGGTTGAGCTGACCGAAGCCTATCTCAAAGCCATCCGGGAAAAGGACGAAAAGATCGGCGCTTTCCTGACCCTCACCGAGGGGGAAGCGCTTGCCGCCGCAAAAGCGTCCGACGAGCGGCGTGCCGCAGGCACCCTGCTGTCCCCGATCGACGGAATTCCCGGCGCTATCAAGGATAATATCTGCACCAAGGGTGTGCGCACCACCTGCGCCTCCCGGATGCTTGCCGACTATATCCCGCCCTACAACGCAACCGTAATGGAAAAGCTGAACGGCGCAGGACTCGTCATGCTTGGCAAGCTGAACATGGACGAATTCGCCATGGGCTCCTCCACCGAAAATTCGGCAATGCAGATCACCCATAACCCCCGTGATCTCTCCCGGGTTCCGGGCGGAAGCTCCGGCGGCTCTGCCGCCGCCGTTGCCGCAGAGGAAACGCCCTACGCCCTCGGTTCAGACACCGGCGGTTCCATCCGCCAGCCCGCCGCTTTCTGCGGCGTGGTCGGTATGAAGCCGACCTACGGAAGCGTTTCCCGGTACGGACTGGTCGCCTTTGCGTCCTCTCTGGACCAGATCGGTCCGCTGACGGCAAACGTCCGTGACAACGCCATGATTCTCAATGCCATTGCCGGTTACGACCGCCATGACGCCACCTCGATCAACCGCATCTATACCGACTTCACCGCCGAGCTGGGGCTTGGCGTCAAGGGAATGCGCATCGGTCTGCCGGAGCAGTTCTTCGGCGAGGGGATCTCCCCCGACGTCAGAAACGCCGTTCTGGCGGCGGCGGAAACCTACCGTTCGCTGGGCGCCGAGATCGTCCACGTTTCCATGCCCTCGATCGACCACGCTCTTGCCGCTTACTACGTCATCTCCAGCGCCGAGGCGTCCTCCAACCTTGCCCGCTTTGACGGCGTCCGCTACGGATTCCGTGCAAGCGACTACGAGGATATCGACGGACTGTACCTCCGGTCCCGAACCGAGGGCTTCGGTGCCGAGGTCAAGCGCCGCATCATGCTGGGAACCTTTGCCCTGTCCTCCGGTTACTACGACGCTTATTACAAGAAAGCGCTTCAGGTGCGCTCTCTGGTGATGGCAGACTTTACCGCCGCTTTTGACAAGTGCAACGCCATTCTCTCCCCGGTCGCCCCCACCGTGGCGTACCGCATCGGAGAAAAATCCGGCAATCCGCTGGAAATGTATATGGGCGACGCATACAGCGTGCCGGTGAATATCGCCGGACTTCCCGCAATCTCCCTGCCCTGCGGCGTGGGAGCGGACAATATGCCGGTGGGAATGCAGCTGATCGGCAGAGAATTTTCCGAGCCTCTGCTCTACCGCATTGCCGACGCTTTTGAAAACGCATAAGAAAGGAGCAAAAAATGATGATAAAGAATTATGAAATGGTCATCGGTCTTGAGGTCCACGTTGAGCTGAAAACCAAAACCAAGATCTTCTGCTCCTGCCCCACCGATTTCGGAGCCGCCCCCAACACGCAGTGCTGTCCGGTCTGCATGGGTCTGCCGGGCACCCTGCCCACCCTGAACGGAAAGGTGGTGGAATACGCCGTCAAGGCGGGACTTGCCACCAACTGCACCATTGCCCATTTTTCCAAGCAGGACCGGAAGAACTACTTCTATCCCGACCTGCCCAAGGCATATCAGATCTCCCAGTACGACCTGCCGCTTTGCGAGCACGGCTGGCTGGATATTGAGACGGCGGCAGGCGCCAAGCGCATCGGCATCACCCGTATCCACATTGAGGAGGACGCCGGAAAGCTGGTGCACGACGACGTACACGGCACCATGATAGACTGCAACCGTTGCGGCGTTCCGCTGATCGAAATCGTTTCGGAGCCGGACATCCGCTCCGCCGAGGAAGCCAAGGCTTACCTGCAAAAGCTCCGTGCCATTATCCTCTACACCGGCGTGTCCGACTGCCGGATGAACGAGGGCTCTTTGCGGTGCGACGTCAACCTTTCGGTCCGCAAGCTGGGCGAGAGCAAGTTCGGCACCCGTACCGAAATGAAGAACCTCAACTCCTTTGCATTTATCGTCAAAGCGATCGAATACGAATACAAGCGGCAGGTGGAAGCACTGGAGGCGGGAGAGGTCATTATTCAGGAGACCCGCCGGTTTGACCCCGACACGGGCAAAACCTATTCCATGCGTTCCAAGGAAAACGCAAACGACTACCGCTACTTCCCCGACCCCGACCTGCCCCCCATCGTCACCACCGACGCCCGGATCTCGGAAATTGCCGATTCCATCCCGACGTTGCCCGACGTGCGCAAGGCGTCCTATATGGAGAAATACGGTCTGTCCGCCTATGACGGAGAGCTGATTACCTCCGACCTTGCCCTGGCGGATTACTTTGAAGCGGGAGCGGCAACCACGGCGTATCCGAAGTTGCTTGCCAATATGCTGATCTCCGAGGTCATGCGGCTCGTTACGACCGAGTCGTTCACCTGCCCCATTTCCGCCGCTCATCTTGCCGCCGTTGCCACCATGTCCGGTGAAGGCGTAATCAACAGCGCCACCGCCAAAAAGCTCATCAAGGAGCTGTGGGAGCACGACTGCGATCCTGTGGCGTTTGTCCGGGAACAGGGACTGGAGCAGATCAACGACGAATCGGTTCTGCTTCCCCTGGTTACAGACGCCATTGACAAGAACCCCAAATCGGTTGCCGATTACAAGAAAGGAAAGCCTGCGGCGGCAAAAGCGATCGTCGGTCAGGTTATGGCAAAAACGGGCGGCAGAGCCAACCCCGTTCTGCTCTCCTCTCTGGTAGAAGCCGAAATTCAGAAGCGATAAGAGAGACTGCGCCGGGGAAAGCCTTTTCAGACAAGGGCTTTCCCTGTGCGCTTTCAGTCAGGAGGTATTATGAAAGCCATTGAAAAAGATCTGCGTGTTACCCTAATCTTTGCCATTCTGCTCAGCTTTGCACTGGTCGGGGGAATTCCCGCCATTATTTTCGGCGCCAGCTATGGGATTACGCCCTTGCTTGTAATCGGGATCATCTGCACCGTTGCCGGATTTTACGGCACGCCCATGATGTGGGTCGCCTATTCCGGTAAAAGCGATTTGCGGCGGGGGGTTCTCGCCATCACGGAGGAGCATCTGTATTCTGTGGACGATATCGCCGCACAGCTTGCACAGCAACCGGACGACGTCCGGAGCAAGCTGGACAAGTGTTTTCAGAAGCGGTATCTGACAGGCTATCGCCGTGACGGAGACAATATCGTTCTCAACGACGGCACCCCGCTGTCTCAAAAGACATACAAAGCCGACTGCCCGTACTGCGGCGCATCCTATACCTATACCGCCGACAAGCCCCGTTGCCCCTACTGCGGCTCGCCGGCTCCCACAGGCAATCAGAAAAGGTAGTGAGGAAAGTAGCCGGGGGAAACTTTTCTGGAGAAAAGTTTCCCCCGGACCCCTTTCAAAAGACT
>ENA-ORMN01001855-ORMN01001855.1-human-gut-metagenome-genome-assembly--contig:-NODE-1855-length-19649-cov-5.388333_pt1 | contig 19649 bp, 15 predicted proteins | sample MGYA00242102_ERZ508993 | MGnify/ENA primary metagenome ERZ508993 (study PRJEB26280, sample SAMEA2338770) | human gut metagenome | biome: human gut; feature: human-associated habitat; material: faeces...
TCTCGTTCGCGCCGTTGAAGATCGGCGTGGCGACCTTCCAACCGAGCGCCTGCGCGGCGTAGCCCAGGTGGACTTCGAGGACCTGTCCGATGTTCATACGGGACGGGACGCCCAGCGGGTTCAGCACGATGTCGAGCGGGGTGCCGTCCGGCAGGTACGGCATATCCTCACGCGGCAGGATGCGGGAAACGACGCCCTTGTTGCCGTGGCGGCCGGCCATCTTGTCGCCGACGGAGATCTTGCGCTTCTGCGCAATATACACGCGGACGACCTGATTGACACCGGGGGACATTTCGTCGCCGTTTTCGCGGGTGAACACTTTGACATCGACGATGATGCCGCTCTCGCCGTGCGGGACCTTCAGCGAGGTGTCACGCACTTCGCGGGCCTTCTCGCCGAAAATGGCGCGGAGCAGGCGTTCCTCGGCAGTGAGGTCGGTCTCGCCCTTGGGCGTGACCTTGCCGACGAGAATGTCGCCGCTGCGGACCTCGGCGCCGACACAGATGATGCCGCGCTCGTCGAGGTATTTGAGAGCGTCGTCGCCGACGCCGGGGATATCGCGGGTGATCTCCTCGGGCCCGAGCTTGGTATCGCGGGCGTCGCACTCATACTCTTCCACATGGATGGAGGTGTAAACGTCGTCCATGACAAGACGCTCGTTGAGGAGAACGGCGTCCTCGTAGTTGTAGCCTTCCCAGGTGGTGAAGCCTACGAGCACGTTCTTGCCGAGGCTGATCTCGCCCTGCGAGGTGGAGGGGCCGTCGGCAATGACGTCGCCTTCCTTCACGCGCTCGCCGACCTTGACGATCGGGCGCTGGTTGAAGCAGGTGCCCTGGTTGCTGCGGGAGAACTTGATGAGCTTGTAGTCCTTGCTCTCGCCGCTGTCATAGCGGACGGTGATGCTGTCCGCGCTCACGCGGGTGACGGTGCCTTCGCCCTCGGCGAGAACAACGACGCCGGAGTCGACCGCGCAGCGGTGCTCGATGCCGGTGGCAACGATGGGCTGCTGGGTCGTCATCAGAGGAACGGCCTGACGCTGCATGTTCGCGCCCATCAGAGCACGGTTCGCGTCGTCGTTTTCGAGGAACGGGATCATCGCGGTGGCGATGGAGATCATCATGCGCGGGGACACGTCCATGAAGTCGACCTTCTCGCGGTCCACGTCGATGATCTCGTCGCGGTGGCGGCAGGTGACACGCTTATTGATGAGTCTTCCCTGCTCGTCGAGCGGCTCGGTCGCCATGGCCATGATGTACTGGTCTTCCACGTCCGCCGTCATGTAGACGACTTCCTTGGTGACGACGCCGGTCTCCTTGTCGATGCGGCGGTACGGCGTAATGAGGAAGCCGTACTCGTTCACACGGGCATAAGACGACAGGTAGTTGATAAGGCCGATGTTCGGACCTTCGGGCGTCTCGATCGGGCAGAGGCGCGCATAGTGGCTGTAGTGAACGTCTCGCACGTCGAAGTTGGCGCGCTCACGGGTCAGGCCGCCGGGGCCGAGCGCGGAGATACGGCGCTTGTGCGTAAGCTCGGCCAGAGGGTTCGTCTGATCCATGAACTGGCTCAGCGGGCTGGAGCCGAAGAACTCCTTGATCGCCGCCGTGACGGGACGGATGTTGATGAGGCTCTGGGGCGTGACGATGTCGAGATCCTGCAGCGTCATGCGCTCGCGGATCACGCGCTCCATGCGGGAGAAGCCGATGCGGAACTGGTTCTGCAGCAGCTCACCCACGCTGCGGACGCGGCGGTTGCCGAGATGGTCGATATCGTCCGGCTCGCCGATGCCGTGCGCGAGGCAGCAGAGATAGTTCGCCGCGGAGAAGATATCGTCGCAGATGACGTGCTTCGGCATAAGAAGATCCACGTTCTCCTTGAGCACTTCCTTGAGCTCTTCGCCCTCGTACTGCTCCATGTACTGGCGCAGGAGGATGAAGCGGACGCGCTCGCGCAGACCGAGCTCTTCCTTGATGATGCGGCGGTTCTCCGCATCGTCGTCCGAGAAGCGGACGAAGTCAGCGGCATCGACCATGCCGTTGGAGAAGACGCGGACGGTCTCGTTCTCGCCGACGGTGATACGCACGGCGTTAACGCCCTTCTTCTCCAGCTCGCGGACGCGCTCGCGGGTAAGCGTTTCGCCGGCGTCGGCGATGATCTCGCCGGTCATCGGGTCGGCAACGGGCTCAGCCAGAGCGTAGCCCGCAACGCGCGGGTAGAGCGCGAGCTTCTTGTTGAACTTGTAGCGGCCGACGTTGGAAATGTCGTACCGGCGGTGGTCAAAGAAGAGGTTTTCGAGCAGGGTCTCGCTGCTCTCCACCGTCGGGGGATCGCCGGGACGGAGCTTCTTGTAGATCTCTAGCAGGCAGTCATCGCGGGAGATGCAGGTGTCGCGCTCGAGCGTGGTGACGATACGCTTGTCGTCGCCGAAGATCTCGCGGAGCGCGTCGCCGGTGACGGCGCCGCCCACGGGATTGTCGATGCAGCTGAGCCAGGTGTGCGGCTTGTCCGCCTTGTAAGCGCCGAGAGCCTTGAGCAGAAGCGTGGCGGGCAGCTTGCGGTTCTTGTCGATGCGGACATAGAACACGTCGTTCAGGTCCGTCTCGTACTCGAGCCACGCGCCGTGGTACGGGATGATGGTCGTGCCGTACACGGAGCTGTTGGTCTTGTCCGTCTTCTTGTCAAAGTAAACACCGGGCGAACGGACGATCTGAGAGACGATAACGCGCTCGGCGCCGTTGATGATGAACGTGCCGCTCGCGGTCATGAGCGGGAAATCGCCCATGAAGATCTCCTGTTCCTTGATCTCCTCGGTCTCACGGTTGCGCAGACGCACGCTGACCTTCAGCGGGGCGGCGTATGTGGCGTCACGCGCCTTGCACTCCTCCTCCGAATACTTGGGCGGCTCGTTCATGGAATAATCCACGAAGGAGAGCTCCAGGTTGCCGGAGTAGTCCGTAATGGCAGCTACGCCCTTGAAGACCTCCCGCAGGCCCTCGTCCAGAAACCATTTATAGGAATTCTTCTGGATCTCGAGCAGGTGCGGCATGTCCTGGATCTCTTCCGCGCGGGCATAGCTCTTTCTGATTGTTCTTCCGTACTGTACGTCCTTAGGCATCGGCGAATCTCCCTTTTTCCGCCGGAGGAGCTTAACTCCGGCGCAGAATACCCGTTCCGGGGGGAATATGGTTTGCGGCGCCGCTTTGTTGAAACGCCCGGCTGCGTTGTTAAAACATCGCCATTCGGGTTGATTTTTCGCAGAGCGGCTGATATACTAACGATAGTAAAAGGGGCTGTATGCGGCTATCCATAGCAACATATAGCAATTTATTATACCAAGCCGTCCTTGCAGTGTCAAGGGCGATTTTTTTATAATTTCTGTGTTGCCGCGCGCCGCGCTTTGCCGTAAAATACACAGAAACAACGCATTTCCGGAGCTGCCCATGGAACGATTCGTGATCCTGCTCGCCCTGGCCGGGCTGAGCTATCTTCTGCTGTATACCGAAGGTCTTGTAAAAACCTCCCGGGCGCGTTTTGCCGTGCTCGGCGTGCTGCTCGCCGCGTTCGGCGTGCGGTTTATCCTTTTCGGCATTGCGCCGAACGACACGGCGGCCGCCGTGGAGGACGCGATCGCCTGGTACCGGGACGCCGGAGGGTTCTGGGGCATCCGCTCCTCCGCTCTTCCCTATTCGATCCCGGTTCAGTACTTTCTGGCGCTCTTTTCTCTTGCGCCGGGCGGCGGGCTTACCTTATTTAAATATCTCTGCGTTTTTGCCGAGGTTACGATGGCATGGGCGGCGCAGCGGTGCGTCCAGTGCGTCACGGTGCGCGCGCAGCCGCGTCTCTTCGCTTTTCTCATTGTGCTGCTCCTTCCCTCCGGGATCTTTCAGGGCGTCTACTCCGCCGCAGGCGACAGTCTCTGGTGGGTTTTCATAGCGCTCGCAGCCTCCTGCGCCATGCGCGGGGAGTGGCGCTGGTGCGCAGGGATGCTCGCGCTTGCCGTCGCCTTTCATCCCGCGGCGCTTTGGATCGTGCCGGTATTCTGGGTCTTTACCGCCGTGCGGCGCAATACATGGTTTTCGCTGCTGCATCTCGTCGGATGGTATATCGCCGTTCTGGTCCCGGCGCTGCTGCTTGGCCGCCCCGGCAGCGAGTGTCTGCCGTTTTACCCGCCGCTCGGAACGCTCACGGCGCGGCCGCTTTTCGGCGGAGCGCCGGGCATTTACTCGCTCTCGCAGCATTCGTTCATCGCACCGACCGGCATTGCGCTCTACATCGTTTTCGCGCTGCTGCTCGTATGGCGCATGAGCCGGAAAAGTCTCGCCTCCGACCGGCGGCGGCAGCTCACGGCGCTCTCTCTTGCCTCGCTCTGCGCCGTGGCGTTCCTGCCGTGGATGCGTGCCGACAGTCTTTACGGCGCGGAGGTGCTCCTTGTCGCGCTCTGCTGCCTGGAGCCGAAGGTCATTCCCGCAGCGGTGTGCGCGAGCTTCGCTTCGGCGCTTGCGCTTTTGAAGGATGTCTACGGCAGCGCCGTCTTTCTCCCGCTCGGCTGGGCAAGCCTCGCGCTTCTCGCCGCCATGGTCGTCCTTCTGCTGTATCTGGTTTTGAAGAAAAGGCCGGCAAAGCGAACGGGCTGAGCGGGTTCGTTTGATGCCGACGACGCAGCATTGTCACTACATACAAATGCAGATTATATTCTTGACTATCACAAGAAACTGCGTGTATGATAATCAAAGAGAATTCTGTCCCCCCGTTATCTCCGCTTTATGCGGAGTGATCGGCCTTTGCTGTGTCAGGATTCTCTTTTTCTTTCCGCATAAAGCAACCGGAGTATCTTCTTGACTATTCCCAAGTTGGAGTGTATAGTGTCCACAGAAGCAGAATTTGTTGGTTCAACGAGCCGTCTGTTTACAGTCGCGCCTTGAACGGGTCCGGATTCTGCTTTTTTGAAATCCCCGAATACGGAAGAGGATCGAGCCAAAGGGGCTGCGTGCTTGCCGTATGTGTCGGGGATTTCCCTTTGCCGCCCGCGATCTTGACACCCTCTTTCGCATATGTTATATTTTTTTAGAGCCATACGGTGGTTGGCGTGACGGGAATTGCACCCTGAGCTGCATCAACCATATATCGGCTCTTTTTTATCCAAGTCCGGTATGTGCTTGTTTCCGGACAACGCTGCGCTTTCTTCCCCACGGAAGACTCTCTTGACTTTTCTCTCTTCAGCGCCTATAATTTTGACTGCAAAGAGGTTTCCGAATGTGAAAGAGGATCGGGCCAAAGGGGTTGCGTACTTTCGCGTATAGTCGGAAGTCTCTTTGTTTTTAACTCTGTCTCGCCCCGCTGTCTCTGCATTGTGTGAAACGGTCTGTTTTATTTTCTGTTCAGGACGATCCATCCGGATATATTTGCTTGACTTTTCCTCTCCGTCCGGCGTATAGTATTCATAGACGAAGGATCTGCGTTGATATCGCTCTCGTATTGGACTTGAGCCATGCCTTGCGCAGAGCCTTCGGCAAAGGAAGCAGTCCCGGCAGACGTTTCGGACGTTTTCGTGAGGGCGAAAGCACTCGCTATGTCGGTTATGCTTCCTTTTTCTTGACAACAACTCTCCATCAAACATATAATATCTACAAATCAGAATCTGTTGTCACATTGCGCACCGTCGTTGGCTGCGTTTATGTTGGGTCGGAATTCTGCTTCAAGAAGATACATCCGATGCGACATCGGCGGAAGGTCTGCCTTTGGGTATGAGTCCAACGCTGTCCAAAGATGTATCTTCTTTTCATTCAAGCAATCGATCTGCCAAACGTCAAGCCCCCGCAGGAGCAGCACTCCTGCGGGGGCTTGACGTTTATGGAAGATTAATCCTTCTGCCGGTAGCTGCCGAAGAATTTTTCAAGACGCACGGAGGCCTCCTTAAGCGAAACGAGGTCGGGCAGGTAGACGATGCGGAAATGATCCGGCTCGCCCCAGTTGAAGCCCGTACCGGCGGTGATGAGGATCTTCTGTTCCTTCAGAAGATCGAGCGCCATCTGCTCGTCGCTGTGGATGTTGAATTTCTTCGTGTCCACCTTCGGGAAAATGTAAAACGCCGCTTTCGGCTTGGCAGCGCTCAAGCCGGGGATGGAGTTGAGCGTTTTCCAGATCAGCTCACGCTGCTCGTAAAGCCGTCCGCCGGGGCAGAGATATTCGTCCACCGACTGATAGCCGCCGAGAGAGGTCTGGATGATGCTCTGCGCCGGAACATTGGAGCAAAGGCGCATTTTGGCAAGAAGATTCAGCCCCTCGATATATCCCTTGGCGTGGGACTTATCACCGGCGAGACACACCCAGCCGACGCGGAAACCCGCAACGCGGTGGGATTTGGAAAGGCCGTTGAAGCAGAGCGTCAGAAGGTCGGGCGCGAGCGAGGCGAGCGCGATGTGCTCCGGTTCTCCCTGCATGACGAGACGGTCGTAGATCTCGTCGGCAAAGAGGATAAGGTCGTTCTCGCGGGCGACCTGCACGATCTGCTCAAGGATCTCCTTCGGATAGAGCGCGCCGGTCGGGTTGTTCGGGTTGATGACGACGATGCCCTTCGTGCGCGGCGTGACCTTGGATCGAAGATCGTTGATATCGGGGTACCAGTCCTGCTGCTCGTCGCAGAGATAGTGTACCGCCTTGCCGCCGGCGAGCGTGATGGACGCCGTCCAGAGCGGATAATCCGGCGCGGGGACAAGGATCTCGTCGCCGTCGTCCAGAAGGCCCTGCATGGTGAGCGTGATGAGCTCACTCACGCCGTTGCCGGTAAAGATGTCGTTGATGCCGACATTCGGAATGCCCTTGAGCTGGCAGTACTGCATGATCGCCTTGCGGGCGGAGAAGAGACCGCGGGAGTCGGAATAGCCCTCGCAGTTGCGCAGGTTATAGATCATGTCGAGAATGACCTCGTCCGGCGCATAGAAGCCGAAGGGGGCGGGATTGCCGATGTTGAGCTTGAGTATATTTGCGCCGCGCGCTTCCATGCGCATAGCCTCGTCCATTACGGGACCGCGGATGTCGTAGCAGACGTTGTCGAGCTTTTTGGACTGCTCGTAATTTTTCTTTTCCATGGTATTTCTCCTTTTCGCAAAAATGAAAACGCCCTGAGCCAAACGGCTCAGGGCGGAAAATACTCCGTGTTACCACCTGAATTCGGACAAAACGTCCGCACTCTGCCCGGTACTGCATACCGGTTCTCTGTATAACGGTGAGACTCCGTCCGGGCATTTTCTCCCGGCCGCTCATGGATGGCTTCCGAACGGAACGCATCAAGGCTTGCACCAACCGCCTTTTCTCTGCATGCGAACGCCGCTCGTACTCTTTCCCGTCAAAGCGTTTTCTTATGGATTGAGTGGAGTCTACCACCGTTCCCGCCGAATGTCAAGCGCAAATGAAAAAAACTATGAAAAGCGTGCCGGCTTTCAGCTTCCTTTCAGGTTCGCATTGTAGTATACTGTGGATGAAAAAGAGGTGTGTGCCATGAAAATATTGATCGTAGAGGACGAAAAGCTGCTGGCCGACTCGCTCAAAACGCTGCTCGAAAGCAAAGGCTTTGACGTAGAGACCGTGTACGACGGCATTTCCGGCGCAGAATACGCCGAGCTCGGCGTATACGATCTGCTGATACTGGATGTAATGATGCCCGGCATGGACGGCTACGCCGTCGCGCGCTCCGTCCGCGCGAGACGGTGCGGCGTGCCGATACTGATGCTGACGGCGCGTTCAAGTCTGGAGGACCGCGTAGAAGGGCTCAACGCCGGAGCGGATTACTATCTCACAAAGCCCTTTGACACGCGCGAGCTGCTCGCGTGCATCAACGCGCTGCTGCGGCGGCAGGGAGCGCAGGTAGACGCGCTCTCCTTCGGGAATACAACGCTCGATCTCGCCTCCGGCACGCTCTGCTGCGCCGATAAGTCCGTTCGGCTCTCGGCGCGGGAGTTTGATGTCATGCGTCTCCTGCTCCAGTCCGGCGGCAGCAATCTCTCCAAGGAAGCGCTGCTCTCGCGCGTCTGGGGCTTTGACTCCAACGCCGTGGAAAACAGCGTGGAGGTCTACGTCGGGTTCCTCCGCAAAAAGCTCGCGAGTATCGGGTCAAACGTCCGCATCGAATCCGTCCGGCGGCTCGGCTATCATCTGGAGGTGGCTTCCTCATGCTGAAAAAGCTCCGGCTGCGGTTTGTCGGCATCAATATGGCGATCGTGCTCGTGATCCTCTGCACGATCTTCGGCGTGCTGCTGCACACCACGCACGCGAATCTCGAGCGGGAATCCGTGGATATGATCACCGCCGTAGCCGCCGACCCCTTGCAGCTCAACTGGCCGGACACGGCTTCCCGTCTTCCCTATTTCACAGTGCGCATATCGCCCTACGGCAGCGTGCGCGTGAGCGGGACGAGCTATTATGACCTCTCCGACGAGCAGGTGCTTTCCGGCATCGTCACGGAAGCACTGCGCTCCGGCAGCGAGCAGGGGCTGCTGCGCGACTATTCTCTCCGCTATCTGCGGACAACATGGCGCGGAAGCGAATATATCGTTTTTGCCGACGTATCCAGTGCGAACGCCACGATGCAGAATCTCTGGCGAAGCTGTATTCTCATCGGGCTATGCGCCGCGGCGGTGTTTCTCGCCGTCAGCTTTCTTCTGGCGCGCTGGGCGGTAAAGCCGGTGGAAAGGGCATGGACGCAGCAGAAGCAATTCGTGTCCGACGCCTCGCACGAGCTGAAAACGCCGCTCACCGTGATCCTCACGAACGCGGAAATGCTCCGTGATCCTTCATACTCCGAGCCGGAGCGGCAGCGCTTTGCCGAGAGCATCCTCACCATGTCGCACCAGATGCGCGGGCTGGTGGAAAGCCTTCTGGAGCTTGCGCGAGTGGATAACGGCGCGGTGAAAAAAGTATTTGAGGCGCTCGACTGGAGTTCTCTGGTGCAGGACGCCGTGCTGCCGTTTGAAGCGCTGTTCTTTGAAAAGGGCCTGACGCTTCAAACCGATATTGAACCCGGCATCACGGTGCGGGGCAGCGCGCAGCATCTCCGGCAGTGCGCGGAGATCCTGCTGGATAATGCCGTCAAGTATTCCGCTCCCGGTACGGTCCGCGTAGCGCTGAAAAAGACCGGGTACGACAAATGCGCTTTGAGCGTAGCAACGCCCGGTGAGCCGCTCTCGCCGGAGGAATGCAAAAACGTGTTCAAGCGCTTTTACCGGGTCGACCGCGCCCGCGCCATGGATCACAGCTACGGTCTCGGGCTTTCGATCGCCGAGAGCATCGTGTCCGAACACGGCGGAAAGATCCGCTGCGAGGGCAAAGCGGACGGAAATGTTTTCACCGTTACGCTACTGACCATAAAAGGAGAAACAAAATAAACTTGGATATATCCACGCTGTCTGATCGATTTACCGTCCGGCGGCTGACGGACGCAGACGTTCCCGCCATGCATGAAACTAACGAGAAATAATATCAATGCCACGCCCCGCGCCGCAGAGCGAAGCGTTCTGGGCAAAGAACGGTTTTACCAAAGCCGGAGAAGTGTACACCAACGATTATTCCGCCTGTCTGCCGATGGAGCGGTTAATTTAAGCAAAGGAGAATACCATGCCAGTTACCTTCCGAAAGGCTGCGGCATCCGATATTGACGCCGTGACCGCCATTTATGATGCCATTATCACCGAAGAAGAGGCCGGACGCGCCGCGACCGGCTGGAAGCGCGGGATCTATCCCGTGCGCGCCACGGCGGAGGCTGCGCTCACGCGCGGCGATCTCTTCGTTGCGGAAGCAGACGGACGCGTCGCGGCGGCCGCTGTTCTGAATCAGATACAGGTCGATGTATACGCCGGTGCGCCGTGGAAGTTTGAAGCGCCGGATGAGGAAATTTTCGTTATGCACACGCTCGTGGTCGATCCCACCGCCGGAGGGCACGGACTGGGCCGCGCGTTCGAGACCTTTTACGAGCAGGAGGCCGCCCGGCAGGGCTGCCGGTATCTCCGTATCGACACGAACGTGCGCAATACCCGCGCGCGGCGGCTGTACCATTCGCTCGGGTATAAAGAGATCAGCGTCGCGCCATGCACATTCAACGGTCTGAGCGACATTGATCTTGTACTGCTGGAAAAAGCGCTTTGAGATCCATACGCAAAAACCGGCGGACGGGAATCACATCCTGTCCGCCGGTTTTTGGCGTTTCGCCGCAAGTCAGCAAGCATCATGCCACCTGATGCCTGCAAAATTTTCTGTGCGCTATGGGAAGCGCAACGATAATCACAACACATGCTGCAATTAGAATCATGCAAGGAAGAATTATGACAAGCTTGCCGAAGCTGAACAGAACATACGTTGAGAACACCACATGCGTATCCATTGCCTTTGCCGGGAGCAGGCAAAGGAGCTTGTTGAAAACTCCGTTGACGCGGCTTGTCGGCAGGAACATGGGCACGATCGTGCAGAGTGTGCTGATGAGGACAGCCGCAAACGGTGTTTTGCAGGCAGCGGACAGCAACAACGTAAACGCCATGACAGACAGCACCACAACATAATTGATGACGATGCCCACAAATACGACCTGCCATATTTTCATACCATAATAAGCGGTCGTGGAAAGGATCTGAAAATCACAGTTCCATCCTTGTACGCCGAATACCGCAAGCACAGAAATCAGGCTCACCAAAACCGCGATGAAATAGATTCTGCTTGTGACCGTGAACCCGGCGATCAGCTTTGCCCAAACGGTTTCCCGTCTGCCATACTTGGAAGAAAGAACGACTGCGTCTGCGCCTGTCTGATATTCATAAGCGAAAACCGGGGAGATGATGATGCACACGACCAGCGCAATCAGCAGGAATACCGTTGGGAAGTCACGGGTCAACAGCGTTTTCCATCCGTCCGAATAATCGTATGTGATAGGGTCAGATACTTTTGTATCCAGCTTTAGGATCGTATCCTTTTCTGCCTGCGTGTAGTTGCCGGTCGTGTAATCCATATCTACGATACTCTGGACCTGTGCATGGCGATCCTGATAGAAATTCTCGACTCTTTCATTTGTGACACTTGAAAGAATGTTCATGTCATACGCCCCAGCCGGAGAGTATATCCGCCGCATTAAATTCAAGATGCCGTTGTATGGCAGAATATCTTTGCAGTACACTTCGTCTTTCAAAGCGCCAGAAGCGCCAAAATTATCAGAATTTCCATAGACTGTGTGATACTGTTGCAGCGTGTCTTTCAGCCGCTTCGCAGTCAGCGGTCCGGCGAGCGCGTGATCCATTTCCTGCTTTACATGAATTGCCTCCATGCCGGATACTTCCGTGCCGTCGGTTCGGTAATAGTCTTGGTCAGAAACAAATACAAAGCTGAGTGCGATGATGCTGAGCAGCATGAGCAGGCAGGCAATGATGGTTGACTTTCGCCGGAGAATTTTTCTCTTTTCGTAATATATAAGCGTTTTCATTTCTGTTTTCCTCCTGCGGGGCGGGAAAGATCGCTGCCTAATTCGTCTGCAAAGTGGAACAGGTACAAATCTTCCAGCGTGGTCTGCACCAGAACAGCGGCGGGGGCGGGCTGGTTTCTGGACACGATGCGCAGCTCCACGCCATCTGTCAAGTGGCGCAGATTACAGATGCAGCATTGCGCTTCATACCGTCCGACCTCCCGTTCAGGTACAATCAGCGACCACGCAATTCCGGCAGACTGTTCCGTGAGTTCAGCCGGACTGCCCGCCAAGATCAGCTTGCCTTTTTTCATCATCAGGATTTGATCGGCAATGTACTCCACGTCGCTGACAATATGCGTAGACAGAATGACGATCTTATTCTGCGACAGGTCCGAGATCAGATTGCGGAAGCGAATCCGCTCTTTGGGATCAAGTCCGGCGGTCGGCTCGTCCAACACAAGGACTTTCGGATCATTGAGGACAGCCTGTGCAACGCCGAGGCGCTGCTTCATGCCGCCGGAGAAAGAACGGATTTTCTGTCTGGACACGTCCGACAGACCGACCATTTGCAGCAATTCTTCCACTCTATGTTTGGCAGCGCGGCCCTGCATGCCTTTCAGCGATGCCATATACAAAAGAAATTCATGTGCGGAGAAATCCGGGTAGTAACCGAAGTTCTGCGGCAGATAGCCGAGAATGTCACAATATTTTGCACCCATATTGCTGATGCTCGTGCCGTTAAATAGAATTTCTCCGCTCGTCGGATTCAGCACCGTGCAGATCATGCGCATCAGCGTTGTTTTGCCAGCGCCATTTGCGCCGAGCAGACCATAGACACCGTTGGACAGGGTATAACTGAAACCGTCTACGGCGATATGGTTCTGAAACTGTTTTGAAATACGATCAAGAGTCAATTCCAATTTGATACCTCCATCGTTATTTTAAGGGAACACATTCGAGGCGTTTCGCGGAATCCTTGAACAGTTTCCATAATTCAAGCGCAAAAACGCCGATGCTGATTGCAAGAATCAGCAGCCACACCGTAATAGCTGCGCTATCGTACCAGTCCGGGAGGGCGCTTACAGAAACAAGACCGAACGCAGATAGGCCGACACAATAAGCAGTCACATAGTAGTGTGTATTCGCATTCCGGCTTCTGTTGAGCAGGAACAACGAGCCGGATGCCGCCAGAAAGCTCGGCACAAGTCCATATAGGATCAATGCGCCAAAGGTGAAATACGTTTTCATCGCGGTCATAATCAGCATACAGGTGAGCGACAGCGTATCCACCACCGCCGCGATCACAAACCTTGCCATGAAAATCTGCGGCAGCGAAAAGCGCGACGGCAATTCCAGCTCTGTCATGTGATAGCGGAAAGACCGTGAAAGCTCACCACTGCCAAGCAGCACGACCAGAGGAGCCGCCGCGACAAGCAGCAGAAATCCGTCGCTGTCTTTCAAAATCATCGTCGTGAACAGTCCATACAGGCAGAGCAATAAAAGCTGACAAGCAAACAGGCTTTTATTTACAAAGCGAATCTGCCCCTTGATGAATTGCAGCATCGAGGTTTCCGTTGACAATGACAGACGTTTGCTTCGCGCCTGCTCCATAAGCTGTGCCTTTTTTGCCGCATCCGGCAGCGGCGGCGCTGCCTGCATAAGCTGACATAATTCGTTTTTCAGCACACGCTTCATGGCAATTCCTCCTTTAAGAGCTTTTTGAGCTGACGCAACGCGCCGCGCACACGATACATCACTTGAAACCTTGAAAGTCCAAGTATCTCTGCAATCTCACCTACTTTCAAGTCCTGCCCGTATCGTAAAAGCAAAACTTCCTGCTGTTGATTGGGGAGCGCGGCAATGGCGGTGGATAAGTAGATTTTCCGGATGGCATGATCCGCAAAGTCCTCCGCGGCAGGCTCTTGATCCCAGCGCAATTCATCCAGAGAATCCGGCGGCACTTTTTTCAGCCAGTTCAGACAGAGATGATGCGCAATCGTATAGAGCAGCGCCTTTGGACTTTCAATGTCGGAATATGTCTGCGCCGCATCCATGAACCGTATAAACGTATCCTGCGTGATGTCCTGCGCATCAACGGCGCTATGCGTTTTCCAATAGCAGAATTTATAAATCTGGTCATAGTACAGCGCAATGACCTGTTCCATGCTCTCCGGCTGTCCTGCGCGTTCATCACTGTTCGCCATTTCCTCACCCCCCTCACTTAGTAAGACAATGCAGCGATCAAAAATGTGGAATTTATTTTGAGGTTGAACGAAACCGGCGGACGGGAATTACATCCTGTCCGCCGGTTTTGTTATTCGGTTTTTGGCGTGTCGCCCCGGAAGACGAGGATTCCGGCGGCAGCAAGGAAAAGGATCCCGCCGCCGACCACGGCGAAACCCGCGGGGCTCGTCGTATCGAGCAGGAAGGAGAAAACAAACGAGCCCACCGGCATGAACAGCACCGCCACGGTAAAGATGATGCTGAACACGCGCCCGAGATACGCCTCATCCGCGCGAAGCTGTACATACGACATGAACTGAATGTTGAAAACCGTCAGCGCCGTGCCGGAGAGGAGGAACGGAATAAGGCAGACGATCGCGCTCCCTGTGAGCGCAGCGAGCGGCTCGAGCGCGAGCGCGGCGCCCATCGCGCCGAGAAAAAGCACCATGAGCCGCGCGTTTTCCTTGACCCGGCTTCCAAGGCGCGAACTGATAAGCGAGCCGAGAAGTCCGCCCGCTGCCTCCATAATGAGCACCTTGCTGTAAAACTCGATGCCGAAGGAGGCGTACATCACGTCGGTATACGGGCAAAGGAGGTTGAAGCCTGCAAGGAAGAAGTTGACAAGCGCCGAGAGCAGGATGAGGAACAAAAGCTGCCGCTCCCGTACGAGATAGGTAAAGCCCTCGGCGATATCGCGGAAGATGTTTTTCTTTTCCTTCGGCTTCTTCTGCACGCCCGAAATGGGCGTGAGAAGCATTTCGGATACGGCGGACAAAAGGAACGTGAGCGCATTGAAGAGCAGCGCCCCGCGCACGCCGATCCACCGCACGAGCAGCATGCCGGCCATCGGGCCCGCGATTTTTATGACCTCTCCCCCGCCGTTGCTGACGGAATTATACATGCCGATGCGTTCACCGTCGACCATCTCACGGACGATGGAGCGGTACGTCGGAGAGTTGAAGGCGTACACAACGGCAAGCAGAGCGTTCGCCGCGATGACGACCTCCGCCATGCGCGGCGAGGCGACGAAGAAGCTCACCGCAAGGCATATGGCCGCGGAAAGAACGTCCGTGACGATGAGGATCTTTTTCCGGCTGCCGCTGTCGGCCTTGGCGCCGCCGATAAGGTTGAATACGATCTGTATGACCGTCTCCGAGCTCTGGTAAAGCGCCAGCACCCACGGCGCGTGAGAGAAAGCACCGACAATGCTCACGCTGTTCGCGTAATCAAAAACGATGTTGCCGAGCTTGGACGTCCACTTTCCAAACCAGAGCAACGCCTCGTTCTTTCTCTCTTTTCGCATATCTCCCCTCAGCCGAGCAGCACCCAGCTCTCTTTCTCTTCCGAATAAAACATTTCGCTGTATTCTGCTTCGTCACATACGCGCAGAACGCCCTTCATACCCCAGATGGTGTTGGTCTTTGCAAACTCCTCCCGCTCGATCCAGAACATGCGCCCTTCCTCGGAAGAGTTAAGCTCGCCGGAAAACCGGTCGGCGCGATAAAGCGCGACGATAAAGCGCGTACCGTCCTCGCGCATCCAGTCCTTGATACCGCAGAGCACGGGATGCTCGATGGAAAGGCCGGTCTCCTCGCGCATTTCGCGGATAACGGAAGCGAGCATCGACTCGCCCGGCTCCACATGGCCGCCGGGAAATACAACACCGCAGCCGATCTTATCCTGCACGAGCACGCGGCTGCCGTCGCAGATCACGCAGAGGTTCGTTAGCTCAACGAGGCTTGCACGGCTCATGCTTTCGCTCCTTCCCGCTCAAGGATGGTCATAAATTCCTCGCCGGTGATGGTCTCCTTCTCATAGAGATACTGCGCAAGAACATCGAGCTTCGAGCGGTTCTCCGTGAGGATCTTTTTCGCCTTCTCGTGCTGCGTCTTGACGAGCGCGACGACCTTATCGTCAATGACCTTCTGCGTATCCGCCGAGCACGCGAGCGAGGCGTCGCCGCCGAGGTACTGGTTCGTGACCGTCTCGAGCGCGACCATATCAAAATCGTCGCTCATGCCGTAGCGCGTGATCATGGCGCGGGCGAGCTTCGTCGCCTGCTCGATGTCGTTCGAGGCGCCGGTCGTGATCTCGCCGAACACGACTTCTTCCGCAGCACGGCCGCCGGTGAACGTTGCGATCTTGTTTTCGATCTCCTGCTTGGTCATAAGGTATTTGTCGCCGGTCTCGACCTGCATCGTATACCCCAGCGCGCCGGAGGTGCGCGGAATGATCGTGATCTTCTGCACGGGCGCGGAATGGGTCTGCATCGCCGCGACGAGAGCGTGGCCGATCTCGTGATAGGCAACGACCTTCTTCTCCTGATCGGAGAGGACGGCATTTTTCTTCTGGTATCCGGCGATAACGACCTCGATACTCTCTTCAAGGTCCGCCTGCGTCACGATGGTGCGCCCGTTGCGCACAGCGCGCAGCGCGGCTTCGTTGATGATATTGGCAAGCTCCGCGCCGGAAGCGCCGGAGGCCATGCGCGCGATCGTATGGAAATCCACATCCTCCGCAGGCTTGATCTTGCGGGCGTGGACTTTCAGAATGGCCTCGCGTCCGGCGAGATCCGGCAGTTCGACCGGTACGCGGCGGTCAAAGCGGCCGGGGCGCGTAAGCGCGGGGTCGAGCGATTCGGGGCGGTTCGTCGCGGCGAGGATGATGACGCCGTTGTTGCTCTCAAAGCCGTCCATTTCCGTGAGAAGCTGGTTGAGCGTCTGTTCGCGCTCGTCGTTGCCGCCCATTGCGCCGCCGCTGCGCTTCTGGCCGATGGCGTCGATCTCGTCGATGAACACAATGCACGGGGCCTTCTCCTTCGCCTGGCTGAAAAGGTCGCGCACCTTGCTCGCGCCCATGCCGACGAACATCTCCACGAACTCCGAACCGGAGATGGAGAAGAACGGCACGTTCGATTCACCGGCCACGGCCTTGGCAAGCATCGTCTTGCCCGTTCCCGGAGGGCCGACAAGGAGAATGCCCTTCGGCATCGACGCGCCGGCGTCCGTGTACTTGCTCGGATTATGGAGATAGTCCACGATCTCGGCAAGGCTTTCCTTCGCCTCGTCCTCCCCGGCGACATCGTCAAAGCGGATGCCGTGCGTAGACTGGACGTAGATCTTGGCATTGCTCTTTCCCATGCCGAAGGACATGACGTCTTTGCCGCCCATCTGATCCATGAGCTTCTTTCGCATGAACTGGCCGAAAATAACAAAGATGACCAGCGGCAGAATGAGCGTTAAGAGATAGCTCAGCACCGGCGACATGGTCTGCTCAATATCCTTGGCAAATTCCGCGCCGGAATCGTACAGGCGCTGCGTGAGCGTCGGATCGTACATAACGCCGGTCACATAGATCGTATTGTCGTCCTTGTCGGTAAATATGATCTCCGTGTCGCTCACATCGACCTTGCCGATCTTCTTTTCGGCGATCATGCGCATAAAGGTGCTGTAATCCGTCTGCTCCACGTGCTGCCGGTTCAGAAGCGGCGCGACGAAGATGTTGAAAAGAAGCAGCGCAATGAGCGTAATGGAGTAATAATACGCCAACGGTTTTTTCGGGTTTTTGACTTCCTTCATTGTCGAACCTCCTTGGTGTTTCTATGTTATATGAAGCTGTTTTAACGGATCTTCCGGCATTCGAGATAATAGCGCTTGTCCCGTGCGTTGCCCATGGAAAAGCTCTTTTTCGGCAGAGCGCCGTTCTTGAGTACGGAAAGGAAAAGACCGCTCTTTTCGACCGGCGGCAGCAGCACCGCAGCGCAGTTCGGCTTCTCGCCGAAAGAGCGTGCCGTATCGTCGCCGTGGATATAGTCGATATAGCCGCCGTGCGCGGCGATATACGCGCGGCAGAAGCTCTCCGCCGCCGCAACGCGCTCGCCGAGCGTTTTGTCCTCTGCTTCCCATTCCGTCCGACGCGCTGTAAATTCCGCAGCAAAAGCCGTCTTATCGGTATCGAAGATCACGCGGTGGATCGGCTCAAAATCGAGCGACGGCTCATGGATGTTCTCGATCTCCACGAGCGCGAAGCGGGCGGGATCGGTCTCCCGCTCGTTTTCCGGCAGTGCGAGCAGCCGCAAAGCATTGGAAATACTCAAATTATTCAACGTTGGGTAATTTGATTCCGCCCCAAAAAGGGTCTGCTGCTGCGCCCCGTATTCGCGGTACAGCGTCATAAAGCGCGATGCCGTGCTCTGGCTGAACTCCGTCTGCGCCTTCAGGTACGGCAGCCACTCCCCGTGGCCGATCATCTCCTTCCCCTCGCACAGCCGCCGTCCGATCTCGATGCCGAACCACAGCGTCATCTGCTTTGCCTGAGCCGTCAGGCCGCGGATCTCTGCGCCCACGGTCTCCGGCGTTCTCGTCAGTTCATTCATGCCGTTTTCTCCTTTGCTTCCAGTATTGGCTGCTTCTGCTTGTCGCGGCGGCTGCCTGCGTGCACCCAGCCGAGCCACGCATCCAGAAACCATGCGTACCGCTCCTCCGGATCCTGCGCATGGTTATACCCCTCGTTCCTATACCCATGGATCTGGCGGATCGTGTCCTTCCCCGTCAGCTCGATGGTCATCCACGGTCGCTCCGGCCGCTTCTCGTGCCGTAGGAACAGGATCGTCGTCTTCCCGTTCATGTGCCGCGCAGCGTAGCCGCCCACACAGTGGTGCAGCGTCTTGCCCTCGCGCACGATCTCGCTGCCGCTCTTCGGCACCATGATGCGCAAGCCGCTCATGGCAAACTCGTACTTCTGGCACAGCTTCTTGTACCGCTTCGCATAGGCCGCAGTGGCGGCCTGGTCCTTCCGGATCTCCAGCAGCTCAGCCGCCGCGTCGTGCCGCTCCCGCAGATCCTTCGGCATGGCCACCGTCGCCTCCGTCAGGTCATAGCCCAGCTCGCGCGCCATGCGCAGATAGTCCGCCCACAGCTGCACGCCCGTCTTGCTCTCGGCATATCGTGCCGCCTTTTCCAGCTTCACGCCGGCCGTCTCCGCGCACTCCTTGCACGCTTCCACCATCCGTCCCCCGCCGAGCCGCTGGCAGAGATGGATGTACACATCCGGTGTCAGCTCCGGCGCGGTCTCCCGCCAGCTTCTCAGCGTCTCAAAGTTCCCGCCAGACTGCAGCCATGCGCGCGCCTCCTGCTTGCTCATTCGCATAAAGTCTGCCGGATTTCGCGCGTTCCAGTTCAGGATCCGCGCGTTTTTCACGCCGCTCACCACAAGCTGTGTCACCGCGTCCCCGAGGCCGAGCTTCACGGCCATTTCGATCTGTGGCCACATCGCGTAGCCCGCGAGATACGTCACAGCCCACTTCACCGGCTCTTCTTCCCAGCACTCCGCAAGCTCATAGCGCATCCAGTCCTCGATCTGGCAGTAGCGCCACGCCTTTGTCTCGCTCAGCGCGTCCGTGCCGATTACGGTATAGTCGCCCTGATAGCACGCCCAGCCCATCATGTTCGGCGAAAAAGGCTCTGACACCGTGGCCTTCGCCTTCCAGTACGGCAGCGTCCACTCTCCGCAGCTCCATTCACGCGTCCGCTCCCACATCTGCACCGTCCCCGGCGCGAGATAGTAGGCTTTCTGCCCCCAGCAGTTCATGTCGTAGTAGATGCCGTCATAGATCAGACCCTTCGTGTAGCTGATCTCGATCTGCATCGCCTCGATCAGCAGTGCCTTGCCGGCCCTGCGCAAAAACGCAACGTGCGTTTCTTCCCGTAGGGAACGCATCTGCTCGCCGTATTTGCCGATTGCATTCCACACGGCCACCTGCCCGCAAAACGGGCAGTTTCCCTCGCTGCCGTGCTTCGGCCCGCGCTTGCCGATGATCCCATGCTGGCGGCAGCACGTTGCCCATACCTCGCGTTCGTTGCCATAGGTCTCGAAAAACACGTGCGGCGTGAACAGATCGTGCACTGCATCCTCTTCCTCCTGCGTCGGGTAGTGCCAGAACTTCCCCAGGATCTCCTCGTGCCGCTCCGGCGGCAGGTTGCATTTC
>ENA-ORMN01001858-ORMN01001858.1-human-gut-metagenome-genome-assembly--contig:-NODE-1858-length-19620-cov-5.089190_pt1 | contig 19620 bp, 16 predicted proteins | sample MGYA00242102_ERZ508993 | MGnify/ENA primary metagenome ERZ508993 (study PRJEB26280, sample SAMEA2338770) | human gut metagenome | biome: human gut; feature: human-associated habitat; material: faeces...
CAGGCTCGTCCGCCGGGTCCTGGGGCACGAGCTTGCCCTGCACCGCCATCTGGAAAACCGACTTGCGCAGGCGTTCGGGCAATGCGGCGTCCAGTGCCTCGCGGGCGTCCTCTAGCTTGCCGCACTTCTCGACGAGCGGCATGAGCTCGCCGACGCGCTTGACGATGCGGCTCTGCTCGGCAAGGGGCGGTACGGGAACAATCAGATTAGCCGCTTTGGTGGCGCTTAGTCCTTCCTTTGTTGCGCCGACCTGGTCGATCATTATTGCAACCTGCACAACCGGCGAAACAATCGCAACATGCAGGTACCCATTAACGGCCCCGTCGACGGGACGCATGATAAGTACATGCTGGTTTACGTCGGCATCTCCAAATGCATCAGGAACAATCGCACATCGACCGATTGATGCGCCGGTAATATTGAGCAGCACATCGTTCGGCAATACGTGGCTGCTGCGGTTTTCGAAAAGCAAGCGAGAAAAACGAGCGACATCGTCAAGCCTGAGTCCGTCGTTATGGACATTTTGGGACCTAATTAGCATCGGTCCCTTGTCTTGGTAAACCTTGCGCCCGCCCGCAGGGGTACTGCCTGAGCCAATCTTAGTAAATAGCGATGACAACCTTGCCCAAGCCCACCCCTCGGGCAGCCCCTCAAATGGCGCTTCATCTGCTATGCATTCGTCGCTCAGCACGCGGCCCTTGGCGTCCACGCGCTTCTCATAGGGGGAGCCATCGGAACCCACCTCGATGAAAATGCATATTGGAAGTAAAATGGCTTCGTTCGTTTAGCTCAAGTTTCTAGGATTGCGTATGAAAGATTGCTACAGCGTCACCACTTACTCAGTGCAAAGCATTCTCGGGCTTATAGAATCCGGCGACATCGCGATTCCTGAAATCCAGCGGCCCTTCGTATGGGACAGTACCAAAGTTCGCGACTTGATCGACTCTCTTTACCACGGATACCCGACCGGCTATCTGATCACCTGGAAGAACCCCGACGTGAAGATCAAGGGCGGCGGCGTTGCGGAGGGCAAGACGGTGCTTATCGACGGTCAGCAGCGCGTGACTGCGCTCACCGCCGCGCTCGCGGGCAAAGCCGTGCTTAATGAAGATTACGAGTCGAAGTGCGTAAAGATAGCCTTCAACCCTCTTTACGAAGGAGAGGATACTCCCTTTGCCGTGCTTACGCCGGTAATCGATAAAGATTCGCGCTGGATATCGGACATTGCCGAGTTCTTCGCCCCCGATTTCGACTCCTGGACTTTCGTCAACGGATACATGGAGGCGAATCCCGGCTGCAATCCCAAGGTCGTGAACTCGAGGATCACCGATCTTAAAGCGATAGCAACGCGCCAACTCGGTTGCATCGTCGTGGCTGCTGAATGCAGTATCGACGAGGTTACGGACATCTTCATCCGCATCAACTCTAAGGGTGCTGTTTTATCTCAAGCCGACTTCGCGATGTCTAAAATCGCTGCCGATGAGGCCCACGGTGGCAACATGCTGCGCAAGGCCATCGACTATTACTGCCATTTGGCCGTCAAGCCCGAATTCTGGACCACCATCAGTCAAAACGACGCCGAGTTCATGGAATCCGAGTATGCGGATAAATGCGAATGGCTCAAAGACGACAAGGATGACATTTACGACCCCGACTACAATGACGTCCTGCGCGTAGCGTTCATGCACATGTTCGGCCGCGGCAAACTCGCCGACCTGGTGTCTCTTCTTTCTGGCCGCGATTTTGAAGCCCGTGATTTCAAAGGCGAGATAGCGGACGCATCCTTCGCCAAGCTGCATGACGGCGTGATTAAGTTCATGCGCAAAAGCAATTTCCAGGACTTTACCGCCGCTCTTCGCTCGGCAGGGTTCGTATCTTCGTCGATCATCGGATCCAAGGGCGCGGTTAATTTTGCCTACAATCTGTATCTCACCCTGCGAGAAGATGTCTCCGTGCCTTCGACCGATGTTAAGCGCTGGGTGCAGCGCTGGTATGTGATGTCCACCCTCACCGGACGCTATTCCGGCTCGTCGGAATCCATTATGGATCGCGACATGCGTCGAATATCCGAACAGGGATTCATCCCGTTCTACAACGAAATCGCCGCATCGCAGCTTTCCGACAATTTCTGGGAAGTCACCTTGCCGCAGAGTCTCGTTACGACCTCAGTGCGAACTGGCGCATGGATGGTCTACGTAGCGTCACAGGTTCGTTCGGCTGACAACACCCTGTTCACAAACGGGTTCAAGGTGGCCGACGTCGTCGGCAACGTTGGCGACATCCACCATATCTTCCCGAAGGCGTATTTGAGGAAAGCGATTGATGCGCCGCAGCGCCTCTATAACCAGATCGCGAACTATACCTACCTTGAAAAGCGTATCAACATAGCGATTGGCGAAATGCGTCCCGGCGAGTACTTCACTAAGGCGCGCGAAGCCATTGCGACAGAAGACAACTATTTCGGCGATATCGCCACCGAGGCGGATCTTATTGCCAATCTCAAAGCGAATTGCATCCCGAAAGGAATCTTCGATATGGACGCGGTCGATTACGAGGGCTTCCTTGCTCAACGTCGCATCCTTATGGCCAGGAAAATACGTGACTACTACGAGAGCCTGTAGCTTCGATTGAGTGGCAGGGGCCGTAGCCGCATCCCGACACTTTGATCCGGCGAAGCCAGGTTCCCGAGCGGAGCTGAATTACCCCTTGGAACCGAACGGAAGCCGAAATATTCGATAAACGCTGGTTGTAAAAGTGCACATAACAGGTGCGTTTGAAGGAATCGGCAACGCTTGGATGGTGCCAGAAAGGTCCTCATAACCCGGAGGCTGTTGGTTCGAATCCAGCCCCCGCGACCAAATGTTCAAGCCGCCCATCGGGCGGTTTTTTGCTGCGCGGAATCTTGTCCATAACTGCAGTTTTGAATCGGGAAATAGCTCTAGCTGTTCATCAAGGGCATAGTCAGCATAATAGCTTGCTACACAAGCTCATTGCGCTGGAGAAACGGGGCTTTAAGCTCGGAGTTCATTCCGAACGCAGGGCACCATTGGTTTACACTGCAAGGAAGTGCTTTGTGAGGAGACGACCATGCAGCAACCCATAGCAACAAACGACGTGAACCTGTTCTCTGTTCTTAAGGAGAACCAATATTTCGATCGCAAAAGCGCCCGAAAGGACGACAGAGAGATCGCAAAGCACATCAGCGCGTTTGCCAATGCCGCCGGCGGCAAGCTGGTAATCGGAATCGAGGATAACGGTGAGGTTACAGGCTTCAAACGCGATGGCGCGCGCGATATCGAAAATTTTGAACGCGCCGCGCTTACAACATGCGCACCAAGCCCAATCGTCCGTAAAGAACGCATCCCTGCAGTTAATTCATCTGGCGAGGACGATTTGATCCTCGTTTTGGATATCGAAGCCTCGACCAGCCATTCTGTTGCCCGCGTCAGCGACGGCGAGGTGTTTTTACGCCAGAACGACAAAAGTGTGAGGCTCAGCCGTGAGCAAATTCTTGCTCTGGAGTACGATAAGGGGCAGAGAGTCTTCGAAGACGAGCTTGCCGAAGACTCTTCCATAGAGGATATCGACCACGACGTACTAGATCGATACAAGGAAATCCTTGGAACCAATGCCTCAGACGAGCAGGTTCTAAGGAGCCGTCGCTTCATGCGCAACGGAAAGCTAACCGTGGCAGGCGCCCTACTTTTCGCACAGGACCCGTCCGTTATGCTGCCACAAGCACGAGTTCGCGTCCTTCGCTATGACGGCGTGAAGATGAAAACAGGCGAGCACCTCAACATAACTAAGGAGCGCAGCTTCCACGGCCCACTACCCAAAGTTATTCAGGATGCGTACACACTCATTTCGAGCATGCTCAGGGAGTTCCAGTTTTTAGGCCCCGATGGTAAGTTCCAGACAGTCCCTGAGTATCCAGAGTTTGCCTGGTTCGAAGGGCTCGTCAACGCAGTGACCCATCGTGACTACGCATTTAGGGGTGACTATGTTCGGGTGTCGATTTTTGATGACCGATTGGAGATAGTCAGTCCGGGTGCCTTGCCCAACATTGTGACAATCGACAACATGAGAACTACCCGTTACTCACGCAATCCTCGAATCGCCCGCACATTGTCCGAGTTCGGTTGGGTTCGGGAATTAAATGAGGGAGTGCAGCGCATTTATACCGAGATGCAGAATTCGCTTCTCAACGATCCAGTCTATTCTGAGCCAGGCAAGGTAAAAGTGCAGTTGACCCTTGAGAACAATATCGTGGCAAGAACAATCAGGAGGAGCGAGGCCCTTGAAGACCGGGCGTCGCCAGAGGTTATTTCCTCTCTCAGCGAGTATGAACTTGCAGCGGTAAGGCTTGCATTCGCGAATGGAAAAGTGACCGCGAGGGAGCTTGCCGCCCACATCGAAAGAGACCGGCGAACCGCCAGCCGCGTTCTTAGTAAACTGACGAAGGACGATGAACTGCTCGAATGGCATGGATCTTCGCCCAACGACCCTAAGCAGTTCTACACGATGAAGTAAGCCCTACTCACGAATCAACGCCTTTGTCGCACCTTTGTCGCAGTAATGTCGCACCTTTGTCGCAGTAATGTCGCGCCTTTGTCCGCATCCTCGTACCGCCACATAAATGCGAAGCAAGGTGGCAACAACGTGCTTGTACGCATAATGTACAAGCGGAGCCGAACGGGAGCTGAACTACTTGACAAATGCTGGCTGCAAAAAATGCACATAACAGGTGCTTTGAGGGAATCGGCAACGCTTGAATAGCGTCCAAATAATCCTCATAACCTGGAGGTCGTTGGTTCAAATCCAGCCCCCGCGACCAAGCATTTTCGCAGGCCAGAGGTTAATTCCTCTGGCCTGCTTTGTTTTCTTAGACCCTGGGTGGTCCCGAAGCGGTCCTGGGCCCCAGTAAGTTCTAAGTTTTCACGCTGCCATTGCTAGAAGTGTGGCGACTGTTGCGTGTTTCGGAGATGCGCAGGACTTCCGAATCTGTGAAGGTCTCGCATTGCTCCGCCGTTTGTTCAGTATATTGAACAAACGGCGCGATTAGCCGCTCTACCCCAAAAGCTCTTTGCGGCACGCGACGATCCATTCTGCAAGTTCTGGGATTCCCTCCCCAGTGCGTGCGCACGTTTCGAATATCTCAAGGTGGGGGTTGAGCACGCGTGCTTGTTTGTGCAGTGCTGCCATGTCGAAATCGGGGTTAAGCGGAAGATAGTCGGTTTTGGTTACGATGAGTGCATCCACTACCGCGAACATGGGCGGATACTTGTACACCTTGTCATACCCTTCGGGAACCGAAAGCAGCATGACGCGTTTGTGTGCACCGGTGTCGAACTCTGCCGGGCAAACCAGGTTGCCGATGTTCTCTAGAAATAGGTAGTCGAAATGCTGTCCGCCAAACGCCTGGAAAGCGCGTTCGACCATGCTCATCTCAACATGGCATATTCCCCGCGTTTCAAGCTGCACTGCTTGTATGCCCGCATCCTTGATCTTCCGCGAATCCACGAACGACTCCAAGTCTGCTTCGATGATGCCGATGCTTGATGATTTCCGCAGTTCTTCAATGAGCGCCAGCAGCAAGGTGGTCTTGCCTGCGCCGGGAGATGCCATAACATCCACGAAGAAGGTGCCCTGGTTTTCAAGCATCTTCCGAAAATCGTTTGCGGCATTGGTGTTGTCGGCAAGGATGTCTTCTTTTATTTCTACGATGCGTGATTCTTCCATCGGTAACCCCTCTTCAATGGGAAGGCGGCTCCCCCCCCCTAAAGTCGGGGGAGCCGCTAAAGCAAATGCTAGTCAACCGTTTTGCCCATGATCTTGTTTGCAGCGTAAATGCCGCTGATGCATGCGGGCTCCAGGCCCAAGCCGTTCACGTCGCCTGCCATGATGAGTCCTGGTGCCAGGTTTTGCGGCAAAGCCTCATGGGCGGCGGTGTACAGAGCATGGCTCCAGTACTTCTTTCCTATAACCGTCCACTCGTCGAAGTACTCGTCGAATTTGCGGGTTTCCTCGAAATCGACCTCGGTGAACACCTCGTAATCGTCGTCGAAGCGCTTGGCGATATAGATAATCGGAATAGTGTCATCGAACAGGTGAACAAGGTGCCCACGGAACTTCCGCTTGACTTTCCCTCGCACCAAATAGCCCGTAAGCTCGGAAGCCTTGCGAATATCCAGTGCGGGAATTCCCTCGACAGGCTCCAGGAGGCGTTGTGTGTCTACGGCGGGAGATGCCATAACCAGATTGCTCGTCGTAAAGCGTCCTGCGCCGCATTCGACAGCCCAGCCCTCGTCGCACTTCTCAACCCGGGTTATCTCGTCGATAAGAACCTCTCCCGAACCCTGCGCCAAGCGCTGCTTGGTCCCTTCGGAATCGAAGTCGAAACGCTTCAGATCGAAAAGCAGCCGCAGAGGAGGGATCTTCATGGTAAGGGGCTGCACGGTGTTCAGATAATCAAGGGCGGTAAGGTCCTTGATCTTCGTTCCCGTACACGCGTGAGCGAACATGCTGATCAGATCGTGGGCGATGGGACCAAAACCCATTCGCTCGATCATGTCCATTGCTGATTCTTGGTACAGCTGCTTGATCAGGGGGTCTTTCTCAAGGGCTGCCGTGACCTCCATCACCGTGCAGTTGTCCTTGAACTTGGTGTAGCGGGGGATGAATTCCTCGCGCATCCACTTCATGTACTTCAGAAGCGAAGGCGCGTCGGCAATTGTTGTAGGGGAAACCGGTTCGTACTGTTTCCCGTTGTCGTGATGGCAGCAGCCGGCGCTCAAAGCGGGCAGGACATCAGGTCCTTCAATCAGCAGCTTTGAGCGGAGCATATATTTGTAGGTTCCGAAATAGAACACCGCGCCGTAGTTCATGTGGCGTTCTTCGTCGTTGCAGATTCGCCCGCCAATATTGGGGCTGATCAGCAGGTATTCGCGATCGTTTTTCTGGAGCTCCAAGCAGCAGTTCATGCCAGCTGCACCGGCTCCAACCACGATGGTTTCGTAATGCGTTTTCATGGCGCCTTCTTTCCCTTAGTCGAAGTAACGCTTGCGGAAATCTCTGCGACCCTCCGACAAGCCGGTGATTGTTTCCATGCAGCAACGCCCCATGACAAGGGATGCGGTTCCCAGGATGAAAACAACGAAGTACTTGTGGATGGGAGTGCGCAGGAAAGGATCGAAATGGCAATCGCAACGATAGATGAAGCGCGATTGGGTTTCATTGATCTGGTACACCTCCCAGTTCCCACGTCCACGCAAAGCGGTGGAACCACAGGCGAAGCGCGCCTTCCTGATTTGGGCCGCGGTTTTTCCACGTTGGATCGGTAGCCGTATCGGAGTGGGCTGCCCAATAATAGAGGCCGTTTTCTCCGTTGGAACAATCGGTTACCCATTCGCCGATAGAAAGCGGTGCCTGGTGAAACCACTGAAACTCACCAACATGGAGGTTCTGCCACTGAGGGTATTTCTTCCAGTCGTAATGATTGCGGATGTCGAAGGTGAACAGGCGTTCCAAGCGCTCAAAGCTGTACCAACCACCCTTTGATTGGCCTGCCTGTTGCATGTAGGGCCATATCTCTTCGGGCAGAGCGTTGACTGTAATGCCCCCGTCGTAGCGAAGCGTTTTCTCCCCGTTGTGGAAGTGGTCGTCGCCCTTGAGATTGTAGGCGCGCTCGGCATCGGTCATCTTTGTGCGCAAACCGTAGATCCACAACATCGAAAGCACAATGAAGCACGCGCCGCAGATGCACCAAAGAATGTTCCATACCGTGACGCCAGGGCCGAACAGCTGGAGAAGGTAATCGGCTTTGTTGATCCCCAAAGCCAAGAGGGCGAATCGGGTGATCATGCTTGCGCCCCAACCGATAAGGCCGTACCAAATTGCCTCGGCGCTACATTCCATCATCTTTTTCTTGTGGCCGATAGCCCAGTCGATCAAAACGCCTATGATGCCCAGGAAGTACCCCAACAGCACAAAACCTACTTTGGTGGCTTTAGAGAAACGATCCATGAAGCGAGGCTGTTTTTCGGGCATTGAAGGCAAAGTTCCATTTGCTGCTTTTGCCATGAGTGTCACGCTCCTTTCCTCTGCTTGCTATTTCTTGTGTTTAAGAAGCAGCCACGCCAACGCTCCTATGCCAATGGCGCCTGCCACGTATTTCTTGTTGTACTTGAAGAAGGCTTTCGCGCTTGTGCATCCAAGATTTCGCGCCGCCTCGTCGGCAAGTGCTACGGTTTTTTGACCCGCTGCCTGCATAATTGCCATCGGATCCATTTGGGTATCCTTCCACTCGTAATCTGCCGGAGGAATCTCCATCGTGCATTTATCCATGACCATGTCGATCCTTCCTTCTTCCAGGAAGTACTCATGGATGCTTTCACGTAGGGGCATGGTTTGTTGAAGGGTGATGGCATCGTTCGGGCAAACGCTCTTGCAGTACCCGCAGCCGATGCAATGGTCTTGGTCGATTGTCACCTTGCCATCGGAGTTCACCGTGATGATTTCCTGTGGGCACTTTTTGGCGCAGTTGCCGCAACCCGTGCATTTCTCGTGGTCGATTACCGCCGTGAAACCAGCGCCGCTGAATCGGTTCTTTATGGTACGGTTCGCGTTCTTGCAAACATCGAGCGCCACGCAGCAGCAAGGGCAGCAGAAGCAGATTTCCATGAACTCATCCATCTTCTGATTTTCGAAGCCCCAAACCATCTGTTCGAGCTCAACATATAATGCCTGTCCGATCAAACCCGCATCGCGGGCATCGTAGACATGCTGCTTAGCCTCTTCCTTCGTTACCGGCTTTGCCAGCCCGTTTTTCACCGCCGTTACTCCCGCCATGTTGAAGAACAGGCAGCCCAGCGTTTTTTCGTATTCGGAGCAGTCGTGGGCGGAACGGCAAATGCACCGATTCATTTGAGCGATGCATTCAGCGCCATCGATGGCGTCCATGATCAGATCTATGGGCAAAACCGCGGTTTTGCCTTCCTCGACCATGTCCACATTAAGGGGCAGCACAGTGCCGTGCGTGTACATTTTCTCATCGGGCGAGAACTGGGTAGCCCTTTTATAGAGCTCTGGAATGATACACTCTTTTCCCGTAAGCTTTGCTCCTGATACGATCATCATGAACACCTTAAGGGTACGGTCCCATGTTTTTGGCGTTGTGGCCAGCACCTTTGTCATGATGAAGTCTTTGATTCCCAGCCCGCGCGGGTGGTTTTTGTGCAGGGGCTTGTCTGGCAGCTCCCTGCGGTGCAGGCGGCCTTCGTCCAAGAAAAGCACTTCCCCCTGCGGAGTGATGTTGCCGCCGTCGCGCGGGTCGAGCGAGGCAATTACCTCATCAGGAACCCCGATGCTCTTCAGTTTCTCGTAATCGATGCCTGGCTTTACCCGAACGGAAGCTGCTTGCGCTTCCGTAGCGTTCTCTTGAGCTTGGTTGAGCATTTCTTCCCCTTTATGCATTTCCCGCTCCTTCCTTTTCCGAACGATTTATGTCCCCTTGTTCGTAATACGTGAAGTAGGCCTATCTGATTTCGATTTCCTTGATAAGGAGTTCTCCGCCGGTGACCATGTCGTAGCTTTCGCTTCCGCAATCGGGGCAGCACATATGCCTGTCGCTGCCCATGGCAAGTTGGAAGGTTGACCCGCAGTCGTTGCAGTAAAACGCCATAGGTACCTTCTGGATCTTGATTTTTGCGCCTTCGGCAAGGGTGCCTTTTGCGCAGCGGTCGAAATAGCGCTGCACCCATTCTTCTTCCAAGTTGCGCATTTTGCCTATAACCAGGCTCACCGAAAGGACCTGTTTGGCCTGTTGGGCCTGTGCGTTACGCAGCACAACATCAACGATGCTTCTGGTTACCCCAAGCTCGTGCATTTTGCCCACCTTCCCCTCAAGGTAGCAGAACGAAGCCCCTGATTTCCCCATTTACCAGGGCGCATCAAACAGCGATGCAGCTTCGTACCCTGACAAGTAGTATTCTAATTGCAACTTGAACGTGTTCATGCAGAACGAGACATTTTGCCTGGGATTGTATTAGCCGTATTAACCCAGATGAGCCCACTTCGCAGAATGCCGCCTCGGGAATAAAAGATGAGGTAACGATGATTCCCATTCAGCAACTGCCCAAATCACCAACGCGAAAGTGCTTTGAAGAAGCATTTCTTGAGCTCTATGCCCAAAAGCCGCTCGACCAAATCAGCGTTATGGTTCTTACGGAAAAGGCGGGCTATTCACGGGCGACGTTTTACCGCAACTATTACAGCATCAGCAATGTTCTTGAGTCTGTCGAAGAAGAAAATACCTGCACTTCAACCTGCCAAGCCATTATTTCGTGCTTAGACGATATTACGCTTGAGCAGGCTACCGATGCGATGGCCGACTTTTACCAAAAACGCTTCAGGGAAGTTTCCATTTTGGCGAACGGGGAATATGGGTCTATTTACCTTGATAAGCAACGTGAGCCGATGAAACAGCTGTTCGCCGCATTGTTGGATAGGGGCTTTGAGCTTTCTTCTTTCCAGCTTGATGTTATTTCGGAGTACATCGCTTCGGCGAAAGTGGGCATGCTTCGGCTTTGGGTGAATGATCCAAGCAAGATTACCCTTAACCATTTGAACAAGATGACGGAAAACATCTTCGAATCGAGGCTTTGGACCTACCTTGCAAAGTGTCTTTCAGGCGATGGCGCCAAACAGGACAAGATCGTGCTTCCCGAGGAGTTTCCGGATTATCCCTGGATGATGAAGTAGGGGCATGCTGATGGGGCGACATCTAACTGCGCTTCTTGACTTCCAGCGTGGCAGCGCCGAATTCACTGCTACAAAGATGTTGAGTTGTGCGCAAGGACGTCTGTTGCGGGATCCAGCGCAGCCGTCGTTGTCGGCACGATGGACATGAGATTCAGCTTCATCGAGAAGGTGGGGTTCGCTCTGATTTTGATGCGGACATGTTGCGGCTACCGGCCTGCCGCTATCTGCAATCCTGAAGCTGCAAGGGAGAAGGCCGCCGCTCTTCTAAATGGCTATTTAGAAGAACTTGCGGATTCGTTGTTCAAACGGCGCTTTGGAGAACTCCCCGACAATGCGTTTTTGTCGGATGTGGCGGACATCACCATGGGGCAATCACCTGCCGGCAGCTCGTATAACGAAAATGGTGTTGGGACGGTGTTCTACCAGGGGCGCGCGGAGTTCGGATGGCGTTATCCATCCCAAAGACTTAGCACAACCGAACCAAAACGCATGGCAAGGCGCGGCGATGTGCTTATGAGCGTTCGAGCGCCTGTTGGCGACCTCAATATAGCCTTCGAGGATTGCTGCATCGGGCGCGGCCTTGCTGCTATTCACTCTGAGCACCCGTCGTTCTGCCTTTATCTAATGAGATCACTTCATAGCAAACTGGATGCTTTCAATGGCGAAGGAACGGTTTTTGGTTCAATCAATGGCGGAGCTTTAAAGAGTCTGCCCATAGCGCAGCCAAAGACGCGAGAGATCCAAGCGTTCGAAAAAGAGGCGTCTCACATTGATGCACTGATAAGAGGCAAGGAGCTTCAGTCGCGCCTTTTGACAACTCTTCGCGACACTTTGCTTCCTAGGCTTATGTCGGGCGAAATCGATGTCTCGAAAGTTGCTTTAATCTAGACATTGCGAAAAAGAGGCCGAAATGGATTGGCTCAGAAATTTATTCGAGAGCGATTTCGACAAACTCATTGAAAACGGAACCGATGAGGAACTTGAAATCAATTACGAGAGAAGACGTCAAGAATGGCTCTCGCGCGGACAAGATGGAACTGGTGAGAAAACGCCAGAAATGAAGCGTCTCGATAGTGAAATGAGCCAGCGCTCCGCAGAGTGCTGGCAAAAAGATCCCCGAAGAAGCCCTGATCCCAATTATAGATGGACGGATGCCAACCGGTGGGATGACTAACGCCCTCAGCGGACCATTACGCAGCTAAATAGCCATTTAGCGTAACAGGCTGAAAGAATCTTTCAGCATCTCGTCAATCGAATTTGTCGCTCAATCTTGCTAATCGTTTTGGTGCTGGTGAGTGATCCATATGCGGTCTCGAGTGCGTTCTCGGCATCAAAGAGCTCTTTACGCTGCGATTTCTCGTTCACTTTCTCGACGGCTTCCTCAAGCGTCCAACCGAATTCCCTTGCATTTTTCTGCATATGGTCGAGCAGGATCTGGTATCGATACATTGAGAGTAACGATGCTTGGTAGGCATCGAGAAAATTTGAAATGGCTACCCCAGGTTCTCCCCTGAAAATAAAGCGAGCTTCGGTAGCAAGGGAATTCAAGTCATCGAGTTTAAGATGAAGTTTTAGCTGGTAATCGGTTTCCGAAGCATGAGCTATACAGGGCGTAATCTCCTGCAAAAAAGTAGTGTTCGTCAGCCATGTATAGCGAAGGTCAATTGTCAGCTGTGGTTCCTCGTCTCGCTTCGATTCGCAAGCACTGTTGCGGTAGAGACAAACGAGCTTTTCCGTAATGGTCCAAAGGTCAAGCCGTCGAGCGAAAAGACTCTGCCTGTTGCTTAAGCATGTCTGCCAACACGCTATTCCTAAGGCGATGATGGCAGCGATGGCGGATACCCATGCTGCAATAATTTCCGCATTAAAGTTCATGCGCACCTCGTTTCAACAATGTCGTCAATACATGCGATTCTAAGCTGTCCCTGTAATTAACTCTACGCCGACAGTGAGGAACATTATGGAAGCCGTTATCAACACCGTGCTCGCAGAGATGCAGGCCATCCTCGAACCGCACCAGCTCAAACGCCTTGCCGACACACTCAGGCAAACTCTCGGCCTCCGGCAACCCGAGTCGAGTCAGGACCTGCTCGCGCTCTTTCTCACCGCCAAAGGAGTCGAAGGTTGCTCCCCCAAAACTATCGAGTACTATGAGGCCACCTTGCGCCATATGGATAAGTCGCTCGCCAAACCCTACACTCAAATCGAGAGCGATGATCTGCGTCGCTATCTCAGTGACTACGAGACCGAACGTGGATCAAGCAAAGTCACCATCGACAACATCAGGCGCATTATGTCTAGCTTTTTCTCCTGGTTGGAGGATGAGGATTACATTGTTAAGAGCCCTGTGCGGCGGATACATCGCGTTAAGACGGCGCAGATTACCAAGGAGACATTGAGCGACGAAGAGTTGGAAACCTTGCGTGATGCTTGCGAAAGTAAACGCGACCTAGCGGTTGTGGATCTGCTCGCCTCTACAGGCATGCGTATAGGCGAACTGATACGGCTTAATGTCGCCGATGTAAACCTGCAGGAGCGTGAGTGTGTCGTTACCGGCAAGGGAAATAAACAGCGGCCGGTTTACTTTGATGCGAGGGCGAAACTGCACCTGGCGGAATATCTGGAAACTCGTGCTGACAATAACTCCGCATTGTTCGTCTCGCTTGACTCCAAGGCAAGGCGAATTACTGTCGGAGGCATGGAACTGCGACTACGAAACCTCGGCAAGAAAGTCGGTGTTTCGCGTGTGCATCCGCATAAGTTCCGCCGTACGCTGGCGACTCATGCCATTGATAAGGGGATGCCGATCGAGCAAGTGCAAAAGCTGCTTGGCCATGCGAAAATAGACACCACCATGCACTACGCTATGGTGAACCAAAATAACGTGAAGGCTTCGCATAGGAAGTATTTGGAATGACCCTACTAGCTGAAGTTGCTGACATACAAACTGGACCATTCGGCAGTCAACTCCATAAAAAAGATTATGTTGCCAGCGGAAGGCCAATCGTTACTGTAGAGCATTTGGGCAAACGAGCTTTTACTAGACAAAATCTGCCGTTTGTCAGCGAGTTCGATGCGGAACGACTAAAAAAGTACCAAATGAAGCACGGAGATGTCATCTTTAGTCGTGTTGGGTCGGTCGACCGGTGCTCGTATGCCGAAAAACGAAATGAAGGATGGCTCTTCTCTGGTCGTTGTCTTCGTATTAGACCTAAAAAGTCAATCGATCCTGAGTTCCTGTATTACTACCTCTCTTCAAAAGCGATAAAAGACTTCGTTAGGAACATCGCAGTTGGCGCTACGATGCCATCAATTAATACTACTTTGATGGGCGAAATACCCATTCCTGCTATTTCGCTCGATCGGCAACGAGCTATTGCTTGCATTATGTCCTCGCTGGACATCAAGTTGCAGGCTAATGCTAAGCTAAATGGCTATTTAGCTGCGTAGGGTCAATCTCCGAGACATCGATTTCGCCGGACATGAGTTTGGGAAGAAGAGCATCGCGCAAGGCTTCATTCATTCGGTTTTCTCGCTCAAGCACTTCTTGCTGTGCAAGGATGGGCGCGGCAAAGGAGCTGAACTCAGCACATGCCGATTTGTTTGGAACGGCCAACTCCACTGACTTCATCATCTTGCCTGAGACCTCGGGGAAGGTTGTCCCTGCGCCCATGTCGGCTATTCGCTGTTTATTCCTGGTCAAAAAACAATAGATAAATGCAGTGCCGATTTCCTCTTTTGGAACAACCGACTTAAATCCCTGATTTGTCGCTACCTCATCGGCGGCAATCGCTATATACCCTATTGGGGCGCGTGAACTAAACAAGACACTGCCTTTTGGCAAGAGTTTTGCGCTGCACGAATCGTAGCCCGCCTTGGTGATATCATCGGCGCCATGAGCAATGAACTTATCGTTGGTGTTTGATAGATCGCGTGGGGTTATCCAGCCGATTCCGTTTGAGCAGTAATACTCCGGCTTTTTCTTCGAGGGTGTAGCGCCGCCAATAACATCCCCCGCATCGGCCAACGTTCCATTGAAATTTCCATCAGCGGGAAACAAGTCGTCATATTTTGCGAGTAAAAGCTCTTCTAAATAGCCATTTAGCTTAGCGTTGGCTGTAATCTTGGCATCGAAGCAATGCAGAAATGTAGCTATAGCGTCTTGTTTGTCAATTTCAGGTAGCTCTACTTTCATGTTGAGCAGGCTAGTCTGGCTTAGCTTTGGTTGCGTTGAACCTGTAACATATGCGGCAATATCCATGTTGTTGAGCAGATGCCTCAGATAGATTAGGTTGCAGCACTTAGTAGCAGCAATCACGTGGGCATGGTTATTAACTCTGAAACGGCCATGGGCTGCATTTGCAATAGGCTGTTTTCGCGACCTAAGGTTTTCTCCATCTTCTGCAACGAGAAGGTAATCGCCTTCGTACGTGTAGTCATCGAGATAATCGACAATACCTTGAGCACCATAGTAGGGATAGACGCCCCTTCGATTGTCTCTTTCTCTAGAAGATAGCGGTTGGCGTTTGGAATCTTCTAATTGGATAACATCCCCGAGGCTGACGACTCTATAGCCCATACCCAATCGCCTCCAGATTCTTCTTGATCTGCTCTTGCAGGCGGTTGGACTCCTCGAAGCATTTTGATATCTCGCTGGTTAGGCGCGCCATCTTCTCGTCAAAAGGCTCGTCGTCTTCCTCGACGTCGGCGATGCCCACATAGCGGCCGGGTGTGATGATGTAGTCCTGTTTGGCTATATCCTCGATGCTCGCTATAGCGCTGAAGCCTTTCTCTTCTTCAAGCTTGCCTTCACGAAACGCATCGAATGCATCGGCAATTTTGGCAATATCCTCATCGGTAAACTCGCGTAGCTTGCGACTCACCATGGTTCCCATGTTGCGCGCGTCAATGAACAGGGTCTTGCCCGGCTGTGTCTTCTTTTTGGCGATGATCCACAGGCACACAGGGATCTGTGTGCTGTAGAACAGCTGACCCGGCATAGCCACGACGCCTTCTACTAGGTCGGACTCAATCAGCTTGGCACGGATGGCACCCTCGTTGTTCGTTTGGCTGGAAAGCGATCCGTTGGCTAGCACCATGCCCATGCGGCCGCTGCGGTTCAGATGGTGCACCATATGCTGAACCCAAGCGAAGTTGGCGTTACCCTCGGGTGGCACGCCGTACTCCCAGCGCGGGTCATCCTTCAGCTTGTCGCCGCCCCAATCTTTCATGTTGAAAGGTGGATTTGCTAGGACGAAGTCGAACTTCTCGGTGCGATGCAAGTCGTTGAAGAACGTATCGGCGTTTTGCTTCCCTAGGTTTGCGTCAATGCCGCGGATGGCAAGGTTCATGGTTGCCATTTTCCATGTGGTGGGGTTGCTCTCTTGGCCGTAAACGGACAGGTCGTCAATCTTGCCTTGGTGGCGCTTTACGAACTCTGCTGACTGCACGAACATGCCGCCACTACCGCAGCAGGGGTCGTACACGCGTCCGTGGTATGGTTCGATGATTTCGACCAGCGTCTTTACGATGCAAGCTGGCGTATAGAATTCGCCGGCGTTTTTGCCTTCTGCCTCGGCAAACTTTGCCAGGCAGTACTCGTAGGTGCGGCCAAGGATATCGCGCGTATCGCCCTTTTCGGCCATTTGGACGTTGGTGAACAGGTCCACTACTTCTCCCAGACGGCGCTTGTCCAGCTCCTGGCGGGCAAAGTTTTTGGGCAGGATGTTTTTCAGCTTATCGTTCTCGGCCTCGATCTGGCGCATTGCTTCATCGATAACCTTGCCGATCTCTGGCGTATGAGCTGCGGCGGCAACGGTGGCCCAGCGGGCGCTCTCCGGTACGAAGAAGATGTTCTCGGCCAAGTACTCGTCGCGGTCCTCTTCGAAGCCTTCGCCCTCCTCGACCAGCTCTTGGTGGCGCTGGTCGAACTTGTCGGAGATGTATTTCAGAAAGATGAGCCCCAGTACTACGTTCTTGTACTCGGATGCGTCTATGTTGCCGCGCAGCTTGTCTGCTGCGCTCCAGATCTGCTGTTCGAAGCCAATTTCGGCGGTGTTGTCGGCTTTCTTTTTAGCCACGATTCGCTCCTATTCGAACGTCTTGCCGTCGGCCCAGAGCTCGCATTGTCTCATGACCGTGTCCATTGCATCGTCCACACCCTCGGGCGGGTATTTGTATTTGCGCAGAAGGCGCTTGATGGCGCGCCGCATGCCAGCGCGGGCGCTCTCTTTTTTCTGCCAGTCGATGGTAGCGCTTTTCTGTAGCGTTTCGGTGAGTTCGCGTGTAATGGCCACCAGCTGGTCGTTGTTGTAGAAGTCGTGCACTGCCTGCGGCTTGGTTATGGCGTCGTAGAACGCTATTTCCTCATCGCTCAGGCCCAGCTTTTCGGCGTCGGTGCGGTCCTTCATCATCTCGTGTGCCATGTTCACTAGCTCTTCGATGACTTGAGCGTTGGTGAGCATGCCGTTCAGGTAGCTGTTGAGTGTGCCCTGCAGCATATCGGAGAACTTCTGGGCTTTTACCACGCTGGTTCTTTGGTAAGCGCGCACCCTCTCCTTGATGAGGCGCTTCAAGCTTTCGACGGCAACGTTCTTTTCCTTCATGTTGGCAACTTCGGTGAGGAACGCCTCATCGAACAGCGATATCTCGACGTCTTTGCCGTCGAACAGGTTGAGCACGCCGTCGGCATGGACCGTCTGCTTCATAATATCGGTCACGCGCTTGTTGAACTCCGCGTAGGTCATGCCTTTGCCGCCGCCCGCCTTGCGGCCTGTGAGGCGCAGCACCTGCACGCGCAGCACGGAAAGATAGGCTGCCTCGTGCTGGTCTTCCTGCGAAACTAGACTCTTACATAGGCTGAGCGCCTGGTTCATGAGTTGGCATTGCTTCAGGAACTCTTCACAGTCCTCGCGGCGCATGGGGTCGAGCAGCCAGTCGGTGCCCTCGGCGATGGCGGCGGCAAGCTGGGTTTTCTTGTCGGTGAAGATGAGCTTGCCGTAGTTGAAGCCGTACAGCAAGTCGCGGCACACGTCTAGCTTCTCCAGGAACTTGGGATATGCAGTGGCGGCAACGTCCATGTTGCCGTAGTTGCCCTGGTCGCGCTTGGTGTAGTCCTTCATGGCCTGCTTGAGCGCGCGGGCAATGCCGATGTAGTCCACTACCAGGCCGCCCTCTTTGCCCTTGCACACGCGGTTGACGCGGGCGATGGCCTGCATCAGGTTGATCTTGCCGTGGGTGCGGGGGTTGGCCAGCGACCAGATGTGGCACTTGGGCTGGAAGGAATCATAGTAGGTGTACAGGCCCTTGTCCTCGATGATATAGCCGGGGTCGAAGCCGCCGAGGTCGACGGCCGCGATGGACGTGACCATTTTGTAGACCGAGCCGGGCGGATAAGCCGTGAGCGCACGGTTGAACAGCGGATTCATTTCGTCTTCGCTGAGGGTTTCATAGTCCTGATTGAACGTAGAAATGTCATAGGTCGGGTAGCTCGCCATGGCGAGGATCTCGCCCGTCTTGCACGCCTGCACGACGACCGCGCCGCCCCGGGCGTCCTTGCCCTCCTTGTTCCGGCCGACGCCGTTTTCGCGCAGGTCGAGGATGACCTTCTCGAGCGACTGCTCGGCCACGGCCTGCAGGGAGATATCGATCGACAGCTCCACGTTGTTGCCGGGCACGGGCTCGGTCACGTAATAGCGGTTCAGGATCTCGCCGGTCGAGGAGACCGTCGTCTTTTTCAGGCCGCTCGAGCCGTGCAGGTACTGCTCAAACGCCTGCTCCACGCCGGATTTACCGACGAGTGCATTCATGGAGTAGCCCTTTTCACGGTATTCATCGGCTTCCGCGCTCCAAATTGGACCGATGTAGCCGAGAATGTGCGCGGCGTACTTCGTGTTATATTCGCGCACTGTGCCGTTTTCGACCACGACGCCCGGCACGGCCAGCTCCATGACGGCGGCGAGGGATTCCGCGTCGACGTCCTCCGCCAGCGTGTAGTTTTCCAGGCCGACGCCCTCGATCGAGCGCAGCTCCAGCTCGTACCGAACGGCGATGATGCGGTAGACGTCCGCCTGCTTCCAGTCGTCAGGGATCTTGTATTCGCTGCGCAGCCGCTTCATGAGCGTGGGCGCGGAAATATCGAGGTCATAGCCGCGATCGGCAAGGAATTTGCGGAAATTTTCCTGCCAGGCCGAATTGTTGTCGTCCGTATATTCGTAAGGCCGGTCCGGGGTGACGGGGAAGTGCGATTCGTACTGGATCCCAAGCTCGTCGCAAAGGTCCAGCACCTTTAAGAGATTCCCGTTCGGGTCCGGCGCGTTGAAGAAGACGAAGTTGACGATGACGAGGTTATAGCTCGCGCGGTTGGAGACCAGCGCGTTGCCGTTGCGGTCGAGAATATTGCCGCGCGCGGCCTCGACCGTCGACTGATAGGTCATGGAGTCGGCGTCGGCGGCGACGAGGGATTCCTCGGTGACGGTCGCCTGCGTCTTGTAAAGCCGCAGGGAGAATACGCCGATCATGGCCAGAATGATGACGATGAACACGATCATGCGGAAGCGGGAGATTCGCTGCATTTACTTGGCACCAACCTTTCGGATCGCCCAGGCTCCCAGGTAGATGAGCGGGCAGGAGAGCAGACTCAGGCCGATCTGGATGGGCAGCGTGTAGATCGTGCCGATGTAGATCGTGCCGAGATAGCATTGGAACAGGAATAAGATCGTCTGGCAGACCGTCAGCGCGAGCAGGCTCATGATCAGCGCCGACAGCAGCCGCCGCACCAGATACCGGTCGCAGAGATAGCCGATCACCGCGCCGCAGATCGTCATCAGCACGATATGCAGCGCGCCGCCGCTCGCCCCGGTG
>ENA-ORMN01001860-ORMN01001860.1-human-gut-metagenome-genome-assembly--contig:-NODE-1860-length-19601-cov-7.675125_pt1 | contig 19601 bp, 14 predicted proteins | sample MGYA00242102_ERZ508993 | MGnify/ENA primary metagenome ERZ508993 (study PRJEB26280, sample SAMEA2338770) | human gut metagenome | biome: human gut; feature: human-associated habitat; material: faeces...
GAACGGTACAGGTCCAAGGTGAACATGGTGGATGCGGAGTTCAGTACCGAGTTAAAGGAGGACAGGATCGCACCGAACATGACTGCTGCAAAGAAACCCAGTACCGGAGTCGGCAGGATGTCCTTGATCAGAGACGGGTACGCCATATCGAAGTCGGTCAGTACGCCGCCGTCACGGATGAACTGGATCACGCCGGGCGCTACCAGAAAGATCGGGCAGAATACGCAGGTAAGACCGGTCAGCAGCGAGCCTTTCTGCGCTTCCTTCAGGTTCTTCGCGCCGAGTACGCGCTGCATGATGGACTGGTTGGTGCACCAGTAAGAGATGTGGTTGATACCACAGCCAAGTACGATCATCGGCCACGGAATGTACGGCGGCTGTGCGTTGGCAGGCTGGATCGCATTCAGGTGCTCCGGAGAGGAGGTAGCGAAAAGACGGATGCCTTCTGCGATGCTGCCGTCGCCCAGCGCGATAAATGCCAGAACCGGGATCAGGATGACCGCGCCGATGATAAAGATGATGCCGTTCAGAGAGTCTGATACGGCTACGGCCTTCAGGCCGCCGAAGATTGCATAGATACCGCCTATTATGCCGAGTGCGACGCACATTACGGTGGTTGCCATGAAACGGTTGCCGCCCATCAGTGCGGTAATACCGAAGATACGCTCCATCGCTACCGAGCCTGCGTACAGCACCAGCGGCAGCATGGTTACAATATAAGCGACAAGGAAAATGAACGATACAATGACGCGGGTTGCGCGGTCAAAGCGGCTTTCCAGAAATTCCGGGATAGTGGAAATGCCTAGCTTGAAATACTTCGGGATGAAGAACAGTGCCATCAGCGTCAATGCGATTGGGCACATGGTCTCCCAGCCCATTGCAGTCATGCCGGCTGCATAACCCTGACCGTTGCGGCCTACCAGCTGCTCCGCGGACAGGTTGGTCATCATCAGAGAACCAAAGATAACCAGACCGCTCAGGCTTCGGCCTCCAAGGAAGTAACCGTCTTTGCTGGTCTCGTCCGTTCCCTTGGTTTTAAGCCAGCTTACGAATGCCACTGCTACAGTGACAAGCACAAATGAACCCAGTGTAAATACCATTTTCTTGAAACCCCTCTTGTTTGCTGTGTAAATACGCTGCCACGGGTGTTTGCAGCAGCTTGTCCCTCTTTTTCTCTGCAGCCTGCAGGATAGTCTGTATGGAAATGCTAATTTTGTCTATCTCATCCAACCTCGGTTCATAGCAATGCCCCCTATTCCTGCTTGGGCAGGAGCAGGGGGCACCACCATATAGAGAAATAGAATGAGAGAAAGGATCTGTGAAATTTGCGTTTATCCATATCGGATTGGCAGAACGTTGGAGCGTTTTCCTACCGATCCGGAGAGAGGATCTTACGCGTGAACATTATCGCACAATCTGCGTTTGTGCGAAATGCAGTTTTCTTAGTGGAGCTGCGTCTTCAGGGTATCCAGACGCTCCTGCGCGTTGTCCGGGGTAACTACGTCAGAACCGGAGTCAACGAACTCGTCAACGGTCTCGCCGTCCAGAACCTGAACCATGGTCTCAACAGCCTTGTAGCCCATGTCGTAAGCTTCCTGTGCAACGGACATGGTCTCCTCACCAGCGAGGATAGCGTTGCATGCGGACTGGATGCCGTCGAAGCCAACGAAGATGGTCTTCGCGTAAGCTGCGTTGCCCTTTGCTGCGCGAGCAGCTGCCATAGCCATATCGTCGTTGTTGCAGACGATGATAGCGACGCCTTCCGGATGGTTCTGCATGATTGCTTCCATCGAGGTAGCAGCCTTATCAGCAACAGCGTCAGCGTACTGGATCTCGCCCTTCAGGAACTCGCCGCCAGCCTCGGTGATGCCCTTCTCGTAACCGGTCAGACGAGCGGTAGCGGTGCCGTCGCCCTGTACGCCGGAAATTGCGATAGCCTTAACTTCGGACCAGCCAGCGTCCTGTGCAGCCTTGACAGCTTCCTTGCCGCCCAGTGCAGCTGCGTCCTCGTTGCCGGTACCTACGAAGGAAAGTACCTCGGGAGCGTCGATGTTGGTGTCAACAGCGATGATCGGATCGCTCTTGCCGGCGATCAGGGTCTTAACCAGATCAGCCTGCAGCGGAGCGATTACGAATGCGTCGTATGCGCCGGAGTTCAGGTCGGTCTCGATCATATTCTGCTGCTCGTCGTAAGCGGTCTCGGAGGTAGCGCCCTTAACCTCGACCTTTACGTCGCTGTTATCCTTTGTATATGCCTCAGCGCCAGCCTTGACGTAGCTCCAGTACTCGGAAGCAGTGGTCTTGAGGATGACGTCAACGGAGCAGGAACCGGTGGAAGCGGTGTCGCCGCCCTTGTTGCTGTCGGTCTGGGTGTCGCCGCCGGTGGGAGAGCCGCCGCCGCAAGCTGCCAGCCTTAGCGCCGCCATCCTTCTGGGTGTCGCCGCCAGCCGGGGTAGAAGAACCGCCGCCGCAAGCTGCAAGGCTTGCAACCATAGCGCCAGTCATCAGCATAGCAAGTAATCTCTTCTTCATGATAAAAACCTCTCTCCTTTTTCATGCGGAGCAAACAGACTCTCAGGTTGTCTGCTCTGCGGTCGGTTCCCACTGCTGTGGGACTTAGGAACGCTCCAACGTTCTGGTAATATTTTAATGCAATAATACCGTTTTGGCAACCCTTCGTTGTTATTTTTGTAAGAGGTGGTGATTTTCGCATGTTTCGTTTTGTGCACATTCACAAATTCCTGCTTTGACAATCGAAAACCAGATGCTGTGCATTGTGCATTTTTATTTTTCTTACGGCATTTTTCCTATAAAATCATGGGAATTTCATGGTCGTTTTGGGCATATTTTGGAGACATCTCTTGCCAGCAAAGGTTACAATGTGGTAAAATTACCGTATCCTAATGAGAGAAGGAATATGACAATGAAGCTTGCTATCAAAACCTGCACGCTGGATATGCCCTATGAGCAGATGCTCGACTTCTGCGTGGAGCAGAAAATTGCCGCCATTGAAATCGGCACCGGCAACTGGTCGGGTGCGCCGCACTGTGACCTCGACCTTCTGGTAAGCGACAAGACCGCCCGCGAAAAATGGTATGATGCCATGCGTGAGAAGGGTCTGGAGCTGTGCGCGCTCAACTGCTCAGGCAACCCGCTCGCGTATGAAAAGGACATGGATGTAACAAAGAAAACCTTTGAGCTGGCGCATCAGCTCGGAGTAAAGAAGATCGTTATGATGAGCGGTCTGCCGGTCGGCTGCGAGGGCGATAAAACGCCGGTGTGGATCACGACCTCGTGGCCGCCCGAGACGCAGGACATTCTGGATTACCAGTGGAATCAGGTTGCGATTCCCGCATGGAAAAAGCTCGTTAAGCTGGCAGAAGATTGCGGAATCGAGCGGATTGCGCTCGAAAACCACGGTATGCAGCTAGTTTACAACCCGGAAACGCTGCTCCGTCTGCGTGAGGCTGTCGGCCCGATGATCGGCATGAACCTTGATCCGTCCCACCTGTTCTGGATGGGCGGCGATCCGATCGAAGCAGCCCGTGTGCTCGGTGAGCACGGTGCAATTTACCATATCCACGGCAAGGATTCACGGCCGGAGCGCCGCTACTGGCAGCCAAACGGCATGCTGGATACCAAGCCGATCGACGCATTTGCCCGCCGCTCGTGGAACTATGTTGCCGTCGGCGCGGGACACGATGCCAAGTGGTGGAAGGAGTTTTTCTCGGTTGTCCGCATGTCGGGCTACAACGATGAGATTTCCCTTGAAATGGAAGATTTGACGCTCTCCATGCTCGACGGTCATCTCGCCAGCCTGCAGGTGCTGCGCGAAGCGCTCAATATTGGTTAAGGCAACACCGCACAATTAAAGCGGCGGTGCTTTGCGGAAATTTTGTGTCCTGACTTTGTTGCAGTTTCACGGTAATACATCAAGTATTACCGCAAAACTGTGCCTCGTCAGTACGCAAAATTCACTCGCAAATCACTCTTGTTCAATTATGCGGTATTGCCCTAAATTGAAGTGCAGTTGTTGACATGGAGATACAACGGGTGGTATAATATCCGCAGAGTATTACAGGTTATTGTATCATGAAGGGGTGGAGCCGAATGAAATGTCCGTTTTGCGGCCATGATGACAGCAAGGTTGTTGATTCTCGACCGACCGATGAGGGAACGAGCATCCGGCGCCGGCGCGAATGCCTCAAGTGTTTCAAGCGGTTTACCACATACGAAACCGTAGAACGCATGCCGCTCATGCTCGTCAAGCGCGACGGCACGCGGCAGCCCTATGACCGGCAGAAGCTGCAGTTTCATGGACAGTACATACATCATCAGCAGCGCCAGGAAAAAGGATGGAAGGGAGGACAGAAAATAAGTGACGAAACGAATCATATTGTCAAACCCTCTGTCCTTATACTTCGCACACAGTACTCCGATCGGAAAGGAAATCAGGATCGTAAGCGCGAGCGCTGCCACTGTCAGAAGCAGAGTCGCCGGAATCGTTTTCTTTAACTCGCCGGCCACGGCTTTTCCTGTTTTATAGGATTCTCCCAGATCTCCGTGGAAGAATTCATTCAGCCATCTTCCATACTGCACGGCAAAGGGATCATTCAGGCCAAGCTCTTCCCGTTTTAATTCCAGTCCCAAGGTACTGGGTTTTATCACAGGCTTGTTCTTAAAAGTTAACTCATAAACAGGAGCACCTTTTTGATTCAAGCTAAAGTCCATTACCAGATTCCCATCCGGTGAAGTCAATTTCTGTGCATTCGCCCACAATGCACAACAACACAAAGCTACAAAGGCAAAAGTTTTTCTTGTTTTCATAAGTTCTTCGTGGTATTAATATTGATTAGATTTTATGTTTTTCAATTATCGAGAGCAAAATTATGCGTCACTTTTTCATCTTATTTTCACAAAAAGGAAAATATAAATCAGCATAAATGGTAATCATCTTATAATAAGCTAATTAATCAGTTTTACATAGCCTAAAAATAGAAACGTTTTAGAAGTTTAGAATGAGATTTTCTCTTCCATCCAAACAAAGTTTCCCGCTTAAATTCACATTTTTTCCGGTCAATACGTCGAGTGCATTTTCTCGTGGAAGGATTTCCTGGTAAGGAGCCAGGTCCAGTTCTTTTGAGTCATCCGTTCCGTTCATGATAATTACCACCGATTTACCGTTAAACTCACGCTGATACACATACACTCCGTTTTGAATAGAATAATGTTTCAGGCTTCCTTTACCTATCACCTGATTTCCTTTTCTCCAATTCAGCAATTGACGGGTAAACTCAAATGCTTCGTTTTCCAGTGCCGTCCGCCCATTCTTTGCAAAGCAGTTGCGCGTATCTCCTTGCCAGCCTCCTGGAAAATCCTTACGCAAGTCACCATCACCCTTGCCTTTATCACCGGTCATCAGTATTTCCGTACCATAATAAATCTGCGGAATACCTCTGGTAGTAAGCAGAAAGACCATGGCCTGCTTATAACGTTTCAGGTTCTTCGCCATTTCATCGGTCTGTGCAAAGCGGGAAGTATCATGATTATCTAAAAAAGTCAGCAGATTCATCGGATTGGCATATACCAAATCCTGTGTCTGATAATCATAAAGCTTATATAATCCTCCTCCCCACTCACCAGTTTCTTCATCAAATGCCTGATTCATCAAAGCCTGCAAAGGAAAGTCCATCACTGTAGGCAAGTTAGAATTCAGCGGCGCAGCCAGTTTGCTGTCCTTCTGCCAATAGGAAACCAGCATATTACTGTTCAACCAGGTTTCTCCTACAATATTGAAATAAGGATATTCATCCAACACCTCTTTACACCACTGACTCATAAAATCAAAATCCGCATATGGATGCGTGTCCTGTCGGATACCGTTGATTCCCGCATACTCAATCCACCAGATACTGCTCTGTATCAGGTAACGGGCCACATGACGGTTCCGCTGGTTAAAATCGGGCATCACCGATGCGAACCAGCCGTCCGTAGCTATTTTCTTTTCGTATGCGCTGGCGTGAATATCCATCACACTGGCGGTTTTAAATGAGGTTTGAACGTAATTGGAACGGTAATTAAACCATTCTTTAGAGGGCTTGTCCTTGAACAAATAGTTTTCACTTCCGCAATGATTGAAAATCATGTCCATCACTACCTTCAGGTCCTTTTCATGCGCTTTCTCTACCAGTGCACAGAAATCTTCATTACTTCCAAACCGTCTGTCAATCTGATAATAGTCTGTAATGGCATATCCATGATAGGAACCGCTTTCCATATCATTTTCCTGAGTAGGATTCAGCCAGATTGCTGTCACTCCTAAATCAGCAATATAATCCAAATGACTCGATATACCTTGAATATCACCACCATGACGTGCAAATCCGTCCGCGCGGTTCACCGTTTTCTCCCGCATCCCGTCTATCACGTCATTTTCCGGACAACCGTTAGCGAAACGATCGGGCATAATCAGGTAAAGCACATCTTCTGAAGTAAAACCTTTTACATCTTCTCCTCTCCGCACACGCGATTTCAGTTCGTATGGAATCTGCAATTTCTTTTTTCCGTTTTTCAACAGGATTTGAAAAGTCTGTGCCTTTGCTTCCGATAAATCAAGGTAGAGCAACAAATAATTCGGATTGTCCTGCCTAACTGTTTCTTTCAGAAAAATTCCTTCGCCGGATACACTCACATCCGACAAAGCCAAATTCTCTCCATACAACAAAATCTGGAGTTCTGGATTTTTCATTCCTGCCCACCAGAAAGAAGGAGCCACTTTCTTTATCTCCATTGCCCGAGCAGCCTGTCCTCCTCCCCACGAGAAAAGGAACACAATCAATAAAATTAATGCATGTTTCATGATATTGAGGTTGAAATGTTTTTCAACGCAAAAGTAGATTCATGATAAAAGATTTCTTATCTTTGGAAATAAAATATAAATACATAAAAGAAGTAAACAGAAGGTTTACAAGAAGTTAACAAAATTTGAAGCAACTAAAATATAAATGATATAACATCAGATATTCAACCTTAAAACTATGAGATCTATACTTTTCCTTATATTGTTTATTGCAGAAGGCTGGTTCATCTCCATTTCCGCACAAGACTCCGAGCAACGAATCTTAGAGCAATTAGATAAAGCAATTTCCCAAAAAGAGAAATTTAAAAACGACAGAGAAGCTGTCATATCTCAAATCAAACAACGACTGAACTATGCCACAGACAATACCGAGCGTTATAAACTCTGTGGAGAACTATTTAATTTGTATCTACATTATCAGGCTGACTCTGCCTGCCACTATATTCGTCGTAAAGAATACTACAACTCTCTCCAGCCTCAACCGGAGAGAGACATCGAAATCTCTATCAATCGGGCAGAAGTAAGAGGTGTCATGGGCATGTACAATGAGGCCTTGACAGAATTACAAACAATTCACCCTCATGAGCTGTCTTCCCCCAACTTAGAATATTATTATTTCACCATAAGAGCCTGTTATGGATGGATGGCAGATAATACAGTAGACCTACACGTAAAACAAACGTATCTGAAAAAGACGGAACTGTATCGTGACTCCCTGTTGAAAATACTTCCTCAAGGAAGCAACCGTAACATTGTATTGGCAGAAAAAATGATATTAAGCGGGCAGGCAGACCAGGCTATTCCCATTTTGAACAAAGTGCTTACTTCTCCTTTAGACATACAGGAAAAAGCATACGCATACTATACCCTTTCATTGGCATACGAAGCCAAGAAAGACACAGACATGGAAATCTATTACCTTGCTCAGACAGCCCTCATTGACCTCAATGCATCGGTTCGCGAATACGCGGCCCTTCAAAAGCTTGCTCGCCTGGTGTACCAGCAAGGCGACCCGGAAAGAGCTTATAATTATGTAAGCTGTTCCATGAAAGACGCTGTAGCCTGCAATGCACGCCTGCGTTTTTTAGAAGTCACAGAATTCTATCCCATCATCGATAAGGCTTATTCCGACAAAAAGGCGCAAGAAAAACGGTTAGGAAGAATCCTGACTCTTAGCATTACCGGATTGGCTGTATATCTCATCCTACTGGCCTTTTACCTATACCATGGACTGAGAAAACTTTCTCTCATGCGAAAGAATCTCTCAAAAAGCAACAAAGAACTGGTAGCTCTCAACCAGCAATTGCAGCAGACTGGAAAAATCAAAGAAGTGTACATCGCCCGTTATCTGGACCGTTGTGTCAGCTACCTGGACAAACTGGAACAATACAGACGCTCACTTGAGAAATTAGCGATGGCTTCCCGCATAGAAGATTTGTTTAAAGCTATCCGTTCGGCAGACTTTCTGCGTGAAGAACGTAAAAACTTTTATAACGAGTTTGATAAATCGTTTTTGGAACTATTCCCCAACTTCATCCATGATTTCAACAACCTGTTGAATGAAGATGGAAAAATTGAGCCCAAACCTGGAGAAATCTTAAACACTGAGTTACGTATTTTCGCCTTGATTCGCCTGGGAGTGACCGACGCCAACCGAATTGCCCATTTCTTGGGATACTCATTAGCTACGGTATATAACTATAGAAGTAAAATACGTAACAGGGCTAAAGGTGACAAGGATAACTTTGAACAGGAGGTGATGAGATTATAACAACATTATTTCTTCCGATTTCCCTACCAAATTCTTGCTTTTCCCCTTAAATATAATTACCTTCACCAAAGAGAATTCTCTGTTTCACACTGTGGGATACAAAAACCACAGTGTGGGATACATATTTCACACTGTGAAATACAAATCCCGCACTGTGAAACAGAGAATGCTTCAGTGTATTTAAAAGAATTGTTCTAACCCTTTAAATTTATTGATTCAAATGGCAGCTACTTACACCATGCAGGAAATGAAAGACCTGCACAACGAAAACGAGACCATCCTCTATCCAAGAATGATTATCAAGGGACAATGTTCTACAGAGGAGCTGATTGAAGACATCGCACATCACACCACCTACAACACCGGAGAGCTCCGGGGCATGATTATGGCCCTGAAAGATGCCATGGCCCGCGAAATGAGCCGGGGATATTCGGTCAAGCTCGATGAAATCGGCACATTTACTCCTTCGTTAGGAATAACGGAAGGAAAAGAGGCCGAACAACCCGCAGGAGAAACCCGTCGCAATGCCAGAAGCATCAAAATACGCAACATCAACTTCCGTGCCGACAAAGAACTGATTCGCAAGACGGAAGGGCACTGCACGCTGGAAAGAGAAAGCGGTACCAGCAAGCTGAAAACTTCACACCACTCCAGCGAAAAGCGATTGAAAATGGCCCTGGATTTTCTGACCACACACCCGTACATGACGGTGGCGGATTACATGGCCCTCACCGGCTTGAGCCATACTACCGCAGCCAGGGAACTTCAGAAGTGGGGAACAACACCAGAAACAGGCATACTCCCCAAGGGGCAGCGCACACACAGAGTCTATGTGGCCGTCACCGCTAAAGAAAAAGGCTGATGGCTACATGATAAAGCAGCAGATAAAGAGTTTTTTTGTACCTTTGCAAAACCAACTTTCTTCACATGAAAAAATTATCTATTTTATTCACATTGATGGCCTGCTGCCTGATGGCATGCACGGGCGGTCAGAAAAAGACAACCAATATGGAAACTGGAAACGAAACACTTGTACGTCTGGAAACGACCATGGGAAACATCACGGTCAAACTGTATAATGAAACTCCCAAGCATCGGGACAATTTTATCAAACTGGCGAAAGAGGGTACTTATGACAGTACGCTCTTCCACCGCGTAATCAAGAATTTCATGATTCAGGCAGGCGACCCGCAGAGCAAGACAGCTACCGATACCACTACATTAGGTAACGGAGATGTAGGTTACACACTGCCGGCTGAGTTCAACCCGAAATTCTTCCACAAGAAAGGTGCGCTGGCTGCTGCCCGCTTGGGTGATGAAGTGAATCCGAACAAGGAGTCTTCCGGATGTCAGTTCTACATTGTGACCGGACGCAAATTCTCTGAAGCACAGATGATCAGCATGGAGAACCAGTTGAATGAGGCACGTTTGGAAACAGTGTTCAACGAACTGGCTCGCAAGCACATGAAAGAAATTTACAAGATGCGCAAAGCCGGCGATAACGACGGCCTGTTGGAATTGCAGGACAGCCTGGAAGCACAGGCACGTGGCATCGTAGCCAAGGAACCGGCCCTGAAGTTCAGCCGTGAACAGATTGCAGCTTATACTACCGTAGGAGGTGCGCCTCATCTGGACGGAGCGTATACCGTATTTGGAGAGGTGACAGAAGGTATGGACGTCATCGACAAGATTCAGGCTGTAAAGACCAACCGTGCCGACCGTCCGGAAACAGACGTGCGCATTCTGAAAGCAACCGTGATTGAATAATCTGATTTCCGCATGATTCAAGTAAACCGTTATACACTGGCTAACGGGCTGCGGATTGTACACAATGAGGACGACTCCACACAAATGGTCGCCCTCAACTTGTTGTACGACGTGGGAGCCCGCGATGAAGACCCGTCGCACACGGGATTTGCCCATCTGTTCGAGCACCTGATGTTCGGAGGCTCCCTTCATATCCCCGATTATGATACTCCTGTGCAGAATGCCGGAGGGGAAAACAATGCCTGGACCAACAACGACATTACCAACTATTACATCACCCTGCCGCACCAGAACGTAGAAACGGGATTCTGGCTGGAAAGCGACCGCATGCTCAGCCTGGATTTCAGTCCGAAAAGTCTGGAAGTGCAGCGCCAGGTGGTGATTGAGGAGTTCAAGCAGCGCAACCTGAACCAGCCCTACGGGGATGCATCGCACCTGTTGCGTGAACTGGCATACGAATCGCATCCATACCGCTGGCCGACTATCGGAAAGGAAATTGCACACATCGCTCAGGCTACACTGGAGGAAGTGAAAGACTTTTTCTACCGTTTTTATGCACCGAACAATGCCATCCTGGCCGTAACGGGACATATCTCGTTCGAAGAAACCATCCGGCTGGCAGAGAAATGGTTCGGCCCGATTCCGGCACGGAACATTTCTCCCCGACAGCTTCCGGCTGAAAAGCCCCAGACGGCTGTACGCCGCAAGACGGTGGAACGGAAGGTACCGGTAGATGCCATCTACATGGCTTTCCACATGTCCAACCGCATGCATCCGGATTATTACGTGTACGACATGATTACCGACATTCTGTCGAACGGTCGTTCTTCACGGTTCATCCAATCGTTGGTGCAGGAACAGAAACTGTTTACTTCCATCGATGCCTATATTTCAGGCAGCCTGGATGAAGGGCTGCTTCATGTCACCGGTAAACCGGTAGAAGGTGTTTCTCTGGAACAGGCAGAAGAGGCCATCTGGAAGGAACTAGAGAAAATGAAGACTGTACCAGTGAGCGAACAGGAACTGGAAAAGGTAAAGAACCGCTACGAAAGCGAACAGATTTTCAACAACATCAACTACCTGAACGTGGCAACTAATCTGGCTTTCTTTGAACTGACAGGAAAAGCAGAAGACATCAACGAGGAGGTAGGAAAATACCGTGCCGTAACTGCCGAACAGATTCAGACGACTTCGACCCGTTGCTTCGTTCCCGAAAATTGCAGCATACTCTACTATAAGGCTATTTCATGAGACATTCAAATTACCGTGCACTCCTCTGGCTGGGCATTCCCATCGTCATCGGACAGATTGGAGTCATCATCTTAGGCTTTGCCGACACATTGATGATTGGGCATCACAGTACGCATGAACTGGCGGCAGCCAGCTTTGTGAACAACATGTTCAATTTAGCGATTATTTTCAGTACGGGTTTCAGCTATGGTCTGACCCCTATCGTGGGCAGTCTGTTCGGACAAAACCGTTGTGAAGAAGTTGGACGTACCCTGAAAAACAGTCTGGCAGCCAATACGCTGCTGGCCGCAATCGTGTGTCTGGTCATGGCGGTGCTTTATTGGAACATCGATAAATTAGGGCAGCCGGAAGAACTGCTTCCCGCCATGCGACCGTATTACCTCGTATTGCTGGCTTCACTTCCTTTCGTGCTGTGGTTCAACGGTTTCAAGCAATTTACTGACGGAATTACCGACACACGTATCTCCATGTGGATTCTGTTAGGGGGTAACGTGCTGAACATCATAGGAAACTATCTTCTGATTTACGGAAAGGCCGGATTTCCGGAGCTGGGACTGCTGGGTGCAGGCATCGCCACCCTGGCCTCACGCATCCTGATGGTCATTGCCTACGTGATACTCTTTTTCTGTACCTCGCGCTACGACATGTTCAGAAAAGGGTTCGCCAAAGGACGCCTCAACAGGTCCGATTTCGGGTTATTGAACAAGCTGGGATGGCCCATTGCCGGCCAGATGGGAATGGAGACGGCTTCGTTCAGCCTCAGCGCCATCATGGTGGGATGGCTGGGAAGTACGGCGCTTGCCTCCTACCAAATCATGATAGCCGTGTCGCAAGTCTGCTTCATGATGTACTACGGCATGGGGTCGGCCGTATCGGTACGCATCAGCTATTTCTTCGGCCAAAAGGACCTGGAGCATGTGCGCCATACGGCCAGAAGCGGCTTCCACATCATCTTGGCCATGATTGTGCTCACGGGCATTCCTATCTTCCTGCTTCGCCACTACATCGGCGGCTGGTTTACCAATGACGAGGCCGTAAGCCTGATGGTGGCACAGCTCATCATCCCTTTCCTGCTGTATCAGTTTGGCGACGGACTGCAAATCAATTTCGCCAACGCCCTGCGGGGAATCGCCGACGTACGCCCCATGATGTTGTTCTCGTTCATCGCCTATTTCCTGATTTCCTTACCTGCAGGCTATCTCTTCGGATTTGTCTGTGGCTGGGGAGCCATCGGTATCTGGGCAGCTTTTCCTTTCGGACTTACCAGTGCCGGAATCATGTATTACCTGCGATTCAGATATAAAACGAAATCTATCCGCTAAACCATGTTCTCCACTTCTTTCAAAATCGTTATCGGCTACATATTGCTGGTGGGGCTTCTGATAGGAGCTTTCACCTATACCATGCAGCAGATGAACCTGCTGACTACTCCTACCAGCCTGAGAGACCAGCTCGACCACCGGCGCCACATCACTCACCGTATCATCAGCCAGCTGTATGACGCGGAAAGTATCGGGCAGACACTCCGCACCGGAAATCTGAACGAGTATTATCACTACCTGAAGGCGATGAAAGAAGTGAACGCTTCGATTGATACACTGGAAACGATTCTGACGGACACCCTGCAGCAAGCCCGTCTGGACACCGTAAGGACCTTGTTGCAGAACAAGCAATGGAACATGTATGCGGTGCTGGAAGCCATGCGGAATACACCGACCGACCAGATTTATCAGGAGCAGCTTGACAGCCTGATAGCTCAGCAGGATTCTTTGCTCAGTACGCCGCATATACGCAGAAAAGTCATTACGCACCATAACTCCTACACCATCCATCACAAAAAGAAAGGATTCTTCAAAAGGCTGGCTGACGTATTCGCACCCGGGAAAGAAGATTCCACCCAGGTGAGCAACGTGATTCAGGAGGAATACACGGATACACTGGATGAAGTGTACAGTCCGATAGATACCATCAGCAGCATGATTACAGGTATTCAGCACAAGGTATTTCAGACCCGCCAAAAGGAAACCGAGATGCTGAACACTCGCATCAGCAGCCTGCGCGTCATTGGAAGCGGACTGAGCCAGCGTGTCAACCAGTTGCTGGAAAACATTGAACACGATGAACAGGAAGCCGCCCGCACCAAACTGATGCAGGAGGAAGAGATACGGAAAGAAGCTGCTGAAACCATGGCCAAGATTGCCATTGCCGCCTTTGTGCTGGTACTGGTATTCTCCATTGTCATTGCACGCGACATCACTCGCAACAACCATTACCGACGGGAACTGGAAAAAGCGAAGTCGTATGCCGAGAACTTGCTGATAGCCCGTGAAAAGTTGATGCTGACCATCACCCATGACATCAAGGCCCCCGCCGGCTCCATCATCGGCTACATCGACCTGCTCATCCGCCTGGTGAACGACCGGCGACAGCAGTTTTATTTATCGAACATGAAAAGTTCGGCACAACATCTGCTGGCACTCGTCACTTCCCTGCTGGATTACCACCGCCTGGAAGCAGGTAAGATGGACTTACATCCGGTAGCTTTCAATCCGCACGAATTGCTGACAGATATTTATAACAGTTTCCTGCCCTTAGCAGAAAAGAAGCAACTGCAACTGGATTTCAAGGAAAAACTTCCGGAAACTCTCACCCTGGAAGGAGACCCGTTCCGCATACGCCAGATTGTGGAGAACCTGCTATCGAATGCCCTGAAATTTACAGCTGCAGGAGGTATTACCCTACAGGCAGAATACCACGGCAATCAGTTCGTGTTCAGCATATCCGATACCGGATGCGGCATGACAGCCAGTGAGCAGGAACGCATATTCAAAGAGTTCACCCGCCTGAGCAGTGCACAAGGACAGGAAGGATTCGGACTGGGATTGTCCATCACTCGCAAGCTGGTAGAACTTCTGTTAGGAAGAATAGACATCGAAAGTGCTCCCGGAAAAGGTAGTACGTTCAAGGTATCCATGCCTTTACCTTCCATTTCACCCAAACCAGCTCCCGACACAAAGGAACCGGCCATTACTCTTCCTAAAATCCATCTGCGAATTGCCATCATCGATGACGACCGGATACAAATGCATTTGACGGAAGCCATGCTGCATAATGCGGAAGAAGAAGTGAAAGGCCTCAAAGTAGAAACGGTATGCTGTGAACAGCCGGAAGAGCTTATCGAACAGCTCAAGAGCCGTACGTTCGATCTGGTATTCACGGACATTCAGATGCCTGCCATGAACGGATTTGAACTGCTTCATCACCTTCGCAGCCAGGATTTTGCCCAGGCCCAGTCTATTCCGGTCATTGCCATCACAGCCCGAGGGGATATGAATGAGAATGACTTCCTGCAGAAAGGGTTTGCCGGCATGTTGCAGAAACCTTTCAACCAGTCGGAACTGAAGAAGGTGGTAAAAAATGCACTGACCCACCTCACCGTATCGGACAATATTCCTGACACCTTGCCAGTTCAGAAGGAAACCCACGAAACTTCGCCACACACAGACCAGCCTTATAACTTTTCTCCGCTGACGGCTTTCTCGGAGGATGACCCGGAAGCTGCCAAAGAGATTCTGCGCACCTTTGCACAGGAAACACAGAAAAATATGGAGAAGTTACAGACTGCCATCAGTAACAAAGATATGGAAGCCTTGTGTGCCACCGCCCACAAAATGCTGCCTACCTTCCTGATGATTGAAGCACAAAAGGCCATTCCTCTGTTGAAATGGCTGGAGCAGCAACGCGGCACACAGACCTATACCCCGGAAGCAGAACAAGCGGCAGAAGCCGTAATTGCAGAAACAAAGCAGGTGCTTGCATGCAAAATATTAAAAGACATAGAAAGGGGATCGTAAAAATATAGTATCTTTGTAAAATCAATTAAACAAAAAATCACATGGTTCCGTCTATTTTAATCGTTGAGGATGATTTGACTTTTTCTACCATGCTAAAAACATGGCTGAGGAAAAAAGGGTTCGAAGTGGAGACAGCAAGTACGCAGGCCAAAGCACGTAAGCAGATTGGCACCCGCGACTTCGACCTTATCTTGTCTGATTTACGTCTTCCCGACCAGGACGGACTAAGCCTGCTGTCATGGCTTCGTGAGCAGGGCAATCAGGTGCCCTTCATCATCATGACCAGCTATGCGGAAATTCAAAGTGCCGTACGCGCCATGAAGGAAGGAGCCACTGATTATATTTCGAAACCGGTACAACCTGACGAATTACTGAAAAAAATCAAAGAAGCTATTCATCAGGAGAAAACTCCTGCAGAAAGCGGAAAAGAAAAAAACGCTGCACAAACAGCTCATGGTTTTCTGGAAGGAGAAAGTGAAGAGGCTCGAAAATTATACAACTACGTAGGACTGGTAGCTCCTACACAAATGTCGGTACTGATTAATGGAGCCAGTGGAACCGGAAAAGAATATGTGGCCCACCGCATTCACCAATTGAGCAAACGTTCGGAAAAGCCTTTCATCGCCATTGACTGCGGTTCTATCCCTAAGGATCTGGCGGCTTCTGAATTCTTTGGTCATGTGAAAGGTTCGTTTACCGGTGCCTTGAATGATAAAGCCGGTGCATTTGAAGAGGCCAATGGAGGTACATTATTTTTGGATGAAATCGGGAACCTCAGCTACGAAGTGCAGGTACAATTGTTGCGTGCCTTGCAAGAACGTCGTATCCGCCGAATTGGCTCTACAAAAGAAATTGAGGTGGATGTCCGTCTTATCAGCGCCACGAATGAAAACCTGAAAGAGGCCATTGCAAAAGGAAATTTTCGTGAAGATTTATATCATCGTATCAATGAGTTTACACTACAGATGCCTTCCTTGAAAGAACGTCCGGAAGATATTCTGCTGTTTGCTAACTTCTTTCTGGACCAGGCCAACCATGAGCTGGAACGTACATTGATAGGATTCGATGCAGAAGCCAGTGAAGCTATGCAGAAATATCCATGGCCGGGTAACCTGCGCCAGCTGAAGAATGTGGTCAAACGGGCTACCTTGCTGGCTCAAGGTGAATTTATCACGGCTAAAGATTTAGGAGAAGAAATAAACGAACGGAAAACGGTATGCGAAAATCCGGAAATGGAAGAAACTTTCGCCCTGCACGACGAGGAAACCGAAAAGCACCGGATTTTAAAAGCCCTGCAGCAAACCGGAAATAACAAGACCAAAGCGGCTACATTATTGGGTATTGACCGGAAAACATTATACAATAAATTAAAACTCTACCACATTCCACAATAAACGTGTGGAATTTTTCCACACGTTCCACAATTATTCCACAGCGTTCTGTGTAAAAATCCCTTCTACAAGGCATTCTACGGGTTTGGCACAGGTTTTGTCTGTTTATTTACAGATAAACAAAGACAATGAACAACCAAAACAAACTAGGCTAAACCCAACCCCATAGAATAAAGTTCAGAGATTGTTTACCTCATTTAATTGAATTCTCAATTATATACAATCTCAGATAAAATGAAGATGCCTATGTGTTAAAAGAAGGGGACGCTGTGAAGCGTTTCCTTCTTATCTTTTTTATTCCATACCGAAATCATTCCACAGATTGCCTGCAGGAAGAGGGGCTACCAAATCTATCGGCTCTTTGGATACCGGATGAATAAAGCGTACCCTGCGGGCATGCAAGCAGATACTTCCATCCGGATTGGAACGTGGAAAACCGTATTTCAAATCGCCTTTAATAGGGCATCCCATCTTTGCCAGCTGACAACGTATCTGATGATGGCGTCCGGTCTTCAAATCTACTTCCAACAGATAATAGTTTTCTGAATGACCAATCAAACGATAATTCAGTACAGCCTTCTTGGAGTTTTTCACTTCCTTATCGTAGGCGTACGACTTATTCTGCTTTTCGTTTCTGACCAGATAGTGCACCAGTTCTCCTTCTGCCTCCTTAGGCTGTTGTTTCACGATGGCCCAATACGTTTTCTTTACTTCGCCATTACGGAACATCTCGTTCAGACGGCTCAATGCCTTACTGGTCTTGGCAAATACCACCAGTCCGCTTACCGGACGGTCCAGTCGGTGAGTGACTCCCAAAAACACGTTTCCCGGTTTGGCATATTTCTCTTTCAGATATTGCTTCACGGTCTCCGACAAGGGAATATCACCGGTCTTATCGCCCTGTACTATTTCTGAAGCAGTCTTGTTGACTACTATGATGTGATTATCTTCGTAAACTACTGTCATACACAAAAAAAATGAAGAACAGAGAATACTGAAGAAAACTCTTCCCTATTCCCCATTCTTCACTCTATACTAACATTATTATATTACATGTTCATACCACCGTCAACCTGGATGACCTGTCCTGATACGTATGAAGACATGTCAGAAGCCAGGAACAGAGCGATGTTGGCTACATCTTCCGGTGTACCTCCACGACGCAAAGGAATACGTTTGTTCCACTCAGCCTTTACTTCGTCAGACAACTTAGCTGTCATTTCTGTAATGATGAAGCCCGGAGCAATGGCATTGGCACGGATACCGCGAGAACCCAATTCCTGTGCGATAGACTTAGCCAGACCAATCATACCAGCCTTAGAAGCTGAATAGTTGCACTGTCCTGCATTACCGTGTACGCCTACTACAGAAGCCATGTTGATGATGCTTCCCTGTTTCTGACGCATCATAATCGGTGTACATGCATGGATGAAGTTGAAGGCAGATTTCAAGTTGACTGCAATCACCGCATCCCACTGTCCTTCGCTCATACGCATCATCAGACCGTCTTTTGTGATACCTGCATTGTTCACCAGGATATCAACAGAACCAAAGTCGTTGTGAATCTGTTCTACCACCTTTGCAGTATCTTCAAAGCTTGCTGCATTTGAAGCGTATCCTTTTACTTTTACGCCATAAGCCGCAATTTCCTTTTCTGTATTCTGGCCGTTTTCATCAATAACCAAATCCGTAAAGGCAATGTTTGCTCCTTCTGCAGCAAACTTCAATGCAATGGCTTTACCAATACCACGTGCAGCACCGGTAACAATAGCCGTCTTTCCAGTTAATAATCCCATTTTCTTTATTTTTTAATTAAACGATATGATTATTTTCTTTTTTCTTGCACCCTAATGCGCCATACACAATCTTGGCCACATAGCGCCAGCCCGTTTCATCGTCCAGCTCTTCGCCTATCTGACCGCGAATATAAGGCACTTCAATTCCTTTTATGCAATAATGCAAAATATCAGCTGTAATCTCCACATTGTCTATATCGAAAAGATTCAGTTCCTTTCCTTCATGCAGTACGCGGCGAAACAACGCTGTCTCCTTCCGGTCGAACTCCTTTCGCATGGCTTCTACCCTCCAAATATCCCGAAAGAAATCGGCTCTCAACGTTCCATTACGGTATACCACCATTTTTATCGCATCCAGATGAGTCATAATCAGTTCTAGAATCTTTTTATCCGGAGATACCGGCTTGCTTGCCGCCTTCTCCATCTGAGTGGAAAGCATCTCCAGTTCCGACTCTACCACAGCCATGTAAATCTGTTCCTTACTCTTAAAGTAAGTGTACAACGTCCGTCTTCCTTTCTTTGAAGCTTGGGCAATGTCATTCATCGTGGTATCTTCCACCCCCTTCTTCGCAAAAAGTTGTCGGGCAACGTCTACCAACTTGGCTCTCGTCTTTAATACTGTCATCTTTCCTTATTGCACAACTGATAAAAATCTGAGCAAAAGTACTGTTTTTCTTCATACTACACAAATATAAGGTGTCAAATTCATCTGAAAAGCCCTTACCTCTCTTTAGATTCTTCAATTATATGACTTAAAGCCTTTATTATTCTAAATAAAAGCAAACCTTTCTATATTTTTCGCATAAACATTTGTTTATATGGATTTATCTCCGTACCTTTGCACCGCATTTAAGAAATAAACATCGCGGAGTGGAGCAGTTGGTAGCTCGTTGGGCTCATAACCCAAAGGTC
>ENA-ORMN01001867-ORMN01001867.1-human-gut-metagenome-genome-assembly--contig:-NODE-1867-length-19555-cov-3.896103_pt1 | contig 19555 bp, 15 predicted proteins | sample MGYA00242102_ERZ508993 | MGnify/ENA primary metagenome ERZ508993 (study PRJEB26280, sample SAMEA2338770) | human gut metagenome | biome: human gut; feature: human-associated habitat; material: faeces...
TTCGAACCCAAGACCGACCGTCCCGTGTATTGCAGCGATTGCTTCGCTAAGATGCGTGAGAACGGCTGATCAGCCAGACTGACATATGATGCGGGAGTTGCCTATGCGGCGGCTCCCGCATTTTATATGCCCAGCCCGATACGGACTCTGCATTTTCTGTGATTTTCACAGGCTGTTCATGATTTTCCTGTTGAAAAAGACGGAAACATGGGATATACTAACGATGTAAATATCAAACGGAGGTTTTGACACATGATCGAAATCAAAAAGGACACCATCATCGGTGATATTCTGGATGTTGCCCCTCAGACCGCTCCCATCTTCTTCTCCATCGGTATGCACTGCCTGGGTTGCCCCTCTTCCCGTGGCGAGACTGTGGAGGAGGCCTGCGCCGTTCACGGTGTGGACGTGGACAAGCTGCTGGAGCTGGTGAATCAGGAGGCCAACAAGGCCGCTGAGTAAAACGCAGCGAACGCATACGGTCATGGTGCCGTATGCGTTCCTTTCTGTCTGGAGGGAGGCATCATGAAACGAATCGCATTGCAGCACAGATTGCGCCTGCTGGCGGAGATGACGCCGCCCGGCGGCCGTCTGGCGGATATCGGCACCGACCACGGCTATTTGCCAGTCTGGCTGCTGCAGGAAGGGCGTATCCCCTCCGCCATCGCCGCCGATGTGGGAGCAGAGCCGCTGGAACACGCCCGCCGCACGGCGGAGGAATACGAGACACAGGGGCTGGACTTCCGGCTCTGTGACGGCCTGTCCGGCATCGAGCCGGAGGAGACGCTCTTTTTTGACGACAGCGAGAAAAACTGCGAGGCCGCCCGCCAATGCGGGTTCCAAGCCCTGACAGCCCCTCTTGAGGGCGGCTGGATGAACTTTTTTGACAGCGAACTGAACCTATGCAAATAATTACACTCCACACTCTGCCCGCTGAAGTTTACTGCACAGCCACCATTGGTTTTTTCGACGGTGTTCACTCTGGCCACCGCTACCTGCTCGACCAGCTCAAGGCTGCCGCTTCAGAGCAGAAGCAGGCTACGCTTGTTGTCACCTTCAGGCGGCATCCGCGACAAGTGCTCGACACGAACTACCGGCCGCTCCTGCTGCTGGACTATGATGAAAAAATAGAGCATCTGGCCCAATGTGGCATTGACTATTGCCTGCCGCTCGACTTCACCCCCGAACTGGCAGCCCTGACAGCACGACAGTTTATGGAGCAGTATCTCTATGCCCGGCTACACGTCAGGCAGCTTCTGCTCGGCTACGACCACCACTTCGGGTCCGACCGCTGCAGCTTCAAGGAATATCTGCAAATAGGCCGCGAAACGGGCATCCGGATCATCAAGTCGCACGCCTTCACGCCGCAGGACACCTGTATTTCCTCGTCGGCCATACGGCGTTTTCTGCAGGCCGGCAATGTAGAGTCCGCCCGCTGGGCTTTGGGATACCCTTTTGCCCTGTACGGCACGGTGGTTGAGGGCCACCGGCTGGGGCGGCAGCTGGGTTTTCCTACGGCCAACATCCTGCCGGACTCGCCAGAGAAAATCATCCCGGCCGACGGAGTCTATGCGGTACGGGCCGAAACAGACGGCCAACAATACGACGCCATGCTCAACATAGGCCGGCGCCCCACCGTTGACAACGGAAACGACCGCACCATCGAAGCCCACCTCTTCCACTTCAACGGCAACCTCTACGGGCAGCACATGCAACTGCACTTCATCGGCCGACTGCGTGAGGAAATCCAGTTTGACTCCATCGGTCAGCTGCAGGCACAACTGCAGCATGATGCGCAGCAAGCCCTTCAAATCCTGCATTCCTAACCCACTCAGATTTTATGAAAAAGTCATTTTATATTCTGCTGGTATATCTCGGCTGCCAGTTCGTGCTGTATGCCCTGTTCCTGCTGATTTATGCCCTTTTTGCTCCCGACCACAAAATCCACTACGAGCTGTTCGGCAAGCAGCCCGAAGCCATGGGCTACTACCTGCTGGCTACCGACGTGATTCTCTACCTCGCGCTACGCAAGCTGCGTCTCATCCGCACGCCGCTCTGGCCGGCCAAGTCCGTCCGCCCGCCACTTCGCGGGAGCATATGGGCCATTGTCGGGGTGCTGCTCTTTTCCATAGGCATCTCATCCGTAGGCAGCCTGCTCCAACTGCAGGACAACGGCACGACCGACCAGTTCGGACAAATGATTGACAATCCGATATGCCTGCTCACCCTTTGTCTGGCAGGACCGCTGATTGAGGAAATCATCTTCCGCGAAGGCATCCTGCGCAAACTTTCGGAATCGGGCACGGCTGCCTGGGCCGCCATCTTAGCCAGCTCGGTGCTCTTCAGCATGGCTCACAACAATCCGGCACAAAGCCTGCCGGCCTTGCTGACTGGCGCCCTGCTGGGCGTACTTTACGTAGGCATAGGCGACATCCGCCTATGCGCCACAGCCCACGTTCTCAGCAATATCCTGGCGGCAGCACTGCTGCTGGCCAACCGCCACGCCCCGCAGAGCCTGCCCCAGCTGACCGGCACGCCGCTCATACTGACGGCTTCGGGCTGTATCATACTGGGCCTGCTCTTTATAGTGATATGGTGGAAGCGCCGCGCCCCCTACTCGTTTTTGTCTGACTGCCGGAAATCACCTGATTATCTATGAAAATAGGAAATATTGAACTGGGCCGGAACCCCGTGTTGCTGGCCCCCATGGAAGATGTGACAGACATCGGCTTCCGACTGCTTTGCCGCCGTCTGGGCGCCAGTATGGTCTATTCTGAATTTGTAGCGGCCGATGCTCTGGTACGTATGGTCAACCGCAGTCTTGAAAAACTGACGGTATGCGACGAGGAGCGCCCCGTAGCCATACAAATATACGGCAAAGATCCCGCTGCCGTGCGTGACGCTGCCCAAATCGTGGTGGAACGCGCCCATCCGGACGTGCTCGACCTGAATTTCGGCTGCCCCGTCAAGCGTGTGGCCGGCAAAGGAGCCGGAGCAGGCCTGCTGCAGGACGTGCCGCGCATGCTCGAAATTACGCGCAGCGTGGTTGACGCTGTCAACCTGCCGGTTACGGTAAAGACCCGCCTGGGCTGGGATCACAACCACCGTATCATTGAGCAGCTGGCCGAACCTTTGCAGGACTGCGGCATTGCCGCGCTTACCATACACGGCCGCACGCGCTCACAGATGTACACCGGCGAGGCCGACTGGAGTCTGATTGGCAAGGTCAAGCAAAATCCGCGCATCCACATCCCCATTATCGGCAACGGCGACATTACTTCGGCCGAAAAGGCCGTCGCTGCTTTCCGCGACTATGGTGTAGATGCCATCATGGTAGGCCGGGCAACCTTCGGGCGGCCATGGATATTCAAGGAAATTCACGATGCGCTCTTCCCCGACGAGCCCCACGAAGCACAACACGCCATTGAAAGCGAATACCCCGTACTTACGGCCGACTGGAAACTGGACGTGCTGAAAGAACAGGTACGCCAGAGCGTACAGCGCATTGACGAATACCGCGGCATCCTGCACATACGGCGCCATCTGGCGGCCACTCCGCTCTTCAAGGGCATCCCCAACTTTCGCGAAACGCGTATCCGCATGCTTCGGGCCGAAACGGTTGACGAGCTGTTCGAAATCATGGAAAGTACCCGCCCGCTCATACGCCAGGAAGGCTGAAAAAGAAGCCCGGGCCCGGCTCCGCACCCCCTCAGGAGAGGGCTCTGCCTTCAGCGGGGAAAGAAGTTTCGCCGTTTTTTAGCATTATTATGATTTCGGCCCTGCGTTAATGATTTATAAACAGCATGTGCCATAGGCTTTATTGCCTATATTTGCCACTGATGTATTACCTTAAAAATCATTCTATCATGACCGAAAAAAACATCTCTGCCCCTCAGCGCAGTGCCGGCATTATGAGCGTCGGTATTGCCCTGCTGATTGGCCTGGCCGTGCTGGGCCTTTGCATCTACTCCGGCCTGAAAAGCATTTCGCAGGGCGAGCGCGTAGTTACCGTACGCGGCCTGGCCGAGCAGGAAGTTAAAGCCGACCGCGTTATCTGGCCCATCAGCTACAAGACAACCGGGTCGAACCTGCAGGACGTATATGCCAAAACCAATCATGCTTCTCAAAAAATCAAGGAATTTCTGATGAAAAACGGCATTCCGGCCCAGGACATCACGACGGCCTCGCCCGAAATCATCGACCTGCGCACGGACCGCTATACGCGCTTTCAGGGCAGCCAGCCCTACAACGTGACCCTCGTGACCACCGTTACGTCAAGTCAGGTTGACAAGGTACGCCAGCTCATGCCGCGTATGGGCGAACTGCTCAAGGAGGGCATCGCCATATCTCCCAACGAATACGGCAACGCCGTGCAGTATCAGTTTACGAGCCTGAACAAGATTAAACCGAAAATGATTGAAGAAGCCACGCGCAACGCCCGCGAAGCCGCAGAAAAGTTTGCCAAAGATTCCGACAGCAAACTCGGAAAAATCAAGACGGCGCAACAGGGGCTCTTCACCATTGAAGACCGCGACAGCTATACACCTTATATAAAGAAAGTAAGAGTGGTGACCACGGTCGACTTTTTCCTTGAATCATAACCGACTGGCCTTTATCACGGCTTTAACCGCGCGGTTTGGAACTGCGGAACACAAGCCTCACCAACAAGAAATTAACCGGCACCGCTACGGCAAACACCGGCAGCGGTGCCCACTTTTCGGGTATGCCCAGCCAAAGAAAAAGGCTGAGCAGCGAAATATGAAGGCCATAATTAACCGCATGCGCCCCCAGAAAGCCCAAGCCGCGCCTTGCCGTGGCCTGCGCCCGAAACGTCAGCGAAGCATTGAGCAAGAAATTGACCACCAGACTCACGCCGTAGCCCAGCGTATAAGCCCAGCCGGGGCGCATCACCCCCAGCAGGCACCAGTAAATACCATAGTGCAGGCCCGTAGCCACTACACCTATCGTACCGAAAATCAAGGCTTCACGCAATATTCTGCGCGTCATAATCTGACGAATACATAACTTCATTGTCCGCAAAAATAAGACTTTTAGGGCAAAAGCGCATACTCATGCAACATCTTTTTGCCACTCCGTCAGACACACACCCCCCGCCAATCCTCCCCCCCGAGAAGACCTGAAGAGAAAAAAGCGCCACGAAAAAAGATTTTTCCGGCACCTGTTTTTGTTTTCAAGAGACCTTGTTTGGTTTTCTTCCCGATTTGTTTTAACCACCCGCAATGCCCTACAACCATACTGGCAGCTCCACAAAGCCCCGTTCGGCCTTTTCAGCACAAGCTGACACAAGAAAAAAACAAATTCAACCTGCTTTTTTTTGCTAAGTCTGCTTCGCAACCTGCCGAATAAGTCGTATCTTTGTAGTCGATAAAAAGGATGTAGAAAAATGGAAATTGAGAAATTCTTTCAGACTCATGTCTACCTGATAGAGCACACCCATGTTCCGGTACGCCGGGCCCTGATGGATACCATCGACTGGAGCTACCGCATGATAGGCATCAAAGGTCCGCGCGGCGTAGGAAAAACCACCTTTCTGCTGCAATATGCCAAAGAAAATTTTGACGTCCGCCTGCGCCAGTGCCTCTACATCAACATGAACAGCTTTTATTTTCAAGGCAGAGGCATCGTGAGCTTTGCCGGCGAATTTGTAGAAATAGGCGGCCAGGTGTTACTGATTGACCAGGCCTTTAAACTCCCGAACTGGAAAGAGCAACTTTGCGAATGCTACCGGCGCTATCCGCGGCTGCGCATCGTATACACCACATCCTCCGTTGAAGAGGGTGACGGCCCCGACGATAGCGAACTCTCACAGCTGAGCCGCTGCTACGTGCTCCACGGATTCTCGTTCCGCGAGTTCATCAACCTGCAGACCGGCAACGACTTCCGCCCCTACACCATGAACGAAGTGCTGCACAACCACGACGTGATTCTCAAATCCATCCTGCCCAAAGTAAAGCCCTGGGAATATTTCCGCGACTACCTGCACCACGGATATTACCCGTTCTTTCTGGAAAACCGCAACTTTACGGAAAATCTGCTCAAAGCCATGAACATGATGATAGAGGTGGACATCCTCTTCATCAAGCAGATTGAACTGAAATACCTCTCACGCATCAAGAAACTCCTCTACCTGCTGGCCAAAGAGGGCGGCACGGCTCCCAACGTGAGCCGACTGGCTGAAGACATCGTAACCTCACGCGCCACGGTGATGAACTATCTGCGCAATCTGGAGCAGGCCCGCCTGATTAACATGGTCTACCGCGAAGGAGACTCCTACCCCAAAAAGCCGGCCCTGGTCATGCTGCACGACACCAACCTGATGTATGCCGTATATGCCTCAGGCATAGCCGAACAGCAAGTGATGGAAACATTTTTCGTCAACTCCCTCTGGCGCCATCATCAGGTAAACAAGACCCGTCGCGACGGCGTTTACCGCATAGACCAGACCATCGAAATATGCGTGTGCGACAGGCCCAAGCGCTTCAAGTCCTCACCCGACATGATTTGCGCCAACTACAACACCGAAGTCGGTCAGGGCAACCAGATGCCCCTCTGGCTCTTCGGCTTCCTCTACTAAACAAACCTGAAGCCCGGCGGCGCCCCGTGCCTCCCGCCGGGCCAACAACAAGCATACTTACAAACATTGTTTTATCATAACAACAACATTATGGCAAAAGAAAAGAAATTCATTACTTGCGATGGTAACCAAGCCGCAGCACATGTAGCCTACATGTTCTCCGAAGTGGCCGCCATCTACCCCATTACTCCGTCATCTCCGATGGCTGAGCATGTGGACGAATGGGCCTCACAGGGTCGCAAAAACCTCTTTGGCGATACCGTATCCGTACAGGAAATGCAGTCGGAAGGCGGTGCAGCCGGTGCCGTTCACGGTTCATTGCAGGCCGGTGCCCTGACCACCACATTCACCGCATCACAGGGTTTGCTGCTGATGATTCCGAACATGTACAAGATTGCCGGAGAGCTGCTTCCCTGCGTGTTCCACGTATCAGCCCGTACCTTGGCTACCCACTCACTCTGTATCTTCGGTGACCACAGCGACGTAATGGCCTGCCGCCAGACCGGCTTCGCCATGCTCTGCGAAGGTTCCGTACAGGAAGTGATGGATATGTCAGCCGTAGCTCACCTGGCCACCATCGAGAGCCGCGTACCGTTCATCAACTTCTTCGACGGTTTCCGCACCTCTCACGAATACCAGAAAATCGAGGAAATCGACCAGGAAGACATCCGTCCGCTCCTGAACCAGAAAGCACTGGCAGAATTCCGCAGCCGCGCCCTGACACCGGAGAACCCGGTTGCACGCGGTATGGCCGAAAACCCCGAAACCTTCTTCGCACACCGCGAAGTTTGCAACCCGTACTACAACGCCGTTCCCGAAATCGTGGAGAAATACATGAACGAAATCTCCAAGATCACCGGTCGCGAGTACAAACTCTTCAGCTACTATGGTGCTGACGACGCCGAACGCATCATCATCGCCATGGGTTCAGTAACCGAGGCTGCCCGCGAGGCCATCGACTACCTCAACAGCAAAGGCGAGAAAGTCGGCATGATCAGCGTTCACCTGTATCGTCCGTTCTCTGTCAAGCACCTCTTGGCTGCAGTGCCCAAGACCTGCAAGCGCATCGCCGTGCTCGACCGCACCAAAGAGCCGGGCGCCGTTGGCGAACCGCTCTATCTCGATGTTAAGGAAGCATTCTACAACGAAGAGAACCGTCCGCTCATCGTAGGCGGCCGTTACGGTCTGGGTTCATCCGACACTACGCCGACCATGATTATCTCCGTATTCGACAACCTGAAGCTGGCTACTCCGAAAGACCACTTCACGCTGGGTATCGTGGACGATGTAACGTTTACCTCACTGCCTCTTGAAAAAGAAATGGCTCTGGGTGGCGAAGGCATCTTTGAAGCCAAATTCTACGGCCTCGGTGCTGACGGTACGGTAGGTGCCAACAAGAACTCCATCAAGATTATCGGTGACAACACCGACAAGTACTGCCAGGCTTACTTCTCTTATGACTCCAAGAAGTCAGGAGGTTTCACCTGCTCGCACCTGCGTTTCGGCGATCACCCCATCCGTTCAACTTACCAGATTAAGACTCCGAACTTCGTGGCTTGTCATGTTCAGGCCTACCTGCACATGTACGACGTCATCCGCGGTCTGCAGAAGAACGGTACGTTCCTGCTCAACACCATCTGGGAAGGTGACGAACTGGTGAAGAACCTGCCGAACCACATCAAACGTTATTTTGCCGAGAACAACATTACGGTTTACTACATCAACGCTACGAAGATTGCTCAGGAAATCGGTTTGGGCAACCGTACCAACACCATCCTGCAGTCTGCCTTCTTCCGCATTACCGAAGTAATCCCGGTTGATCTGGCCATCGAGCAGATGAAGAAATTCATCGTGAAGTCTTACGGCAAGAAGGGCCAGGATGTAGTAGACAAGAACTATCAGGCCGTTGACCGCGGTGGCGAATACAAACAGCTGACCGTAGATCCCGCATGGGCCAACCTGCCTGAAGATGAAAAGATTGTGCGCGACGAACCGGCCTACATTTCCGACCTCGTTCGCCCCATCAACGCACAAAACGGCGACCTGCTGCCCGTATCGGCTTACCAGTGCTCGGTTGACGGTACTTGGGAACAGGGTACTGCTGCCTACGAAAAACGTGGCGTAGCCGCTTTCGTTCCGGCATGGAACTCTGAGAACTGTATCCAGTGTAACAAGTGTTCATTCGTCTGCCCGCACGCTTGTATCCGTCCGTTCGTACTCGACGAAAACGAGATTGGCGGCTTCCAGGACGCTACCATCGAAATGAAGGCTCCGGCTGCCATGAAGGGCATGCACTTCCGTATGCAGGTTGACGTACTCGACTGTCTGGGTTGCGGTAACTGTGTTGACGTATGTCCGGGCATGAAGGGTCAGAAGGCACTTTCCATGCAGCCGCTTGAAGGCCAGCTCAAGGAAGACGCCAACTGGTCATACCTCATTAAGAATGTGAAGACCAAACAGCATCTGGTTGACGTGAAGGCCAATCCGAAGAACTCTCAGTTCGCTACTCCGCTCTTCGAGTTCTCAGGCGCCTGCTCAGGTTGCGGCGAAACGCCGTACGTCAAACTGGTCAGCCAGCTCTTCGGTGACCGTCAGATGATTGCCAACGCTACCGGTTGTTCTTCCATCTACTCCGGTTCAATTCCTTCAACTCCCTACACGAAGAACGAAAAGGGTCAGGGTCCTGCATGGGCCAACTCTCTGTTTGAGGACTTCTGCGAATTCGGTCTGGGTATGGTATTGGCCAACAAGAAGATGCGCAAACGCATTCAGGACATCCTCGAAAAATCAATTGCCGACGAACACGTACCTGCTGCCTTCAAAGAGGCTGCACAGGCATGGATTGAAGGCAAGGACAACGCTGAAGCCAGCCGCGCTGCTGCCGACAAGCTTATCCCGATGATTGAGGAAGGAAAAGCACAGTGCCCGGCTTGTGCCGAACTGAGCCAGCTTTCTCACTACCTCACCAAGCGCAGCCAGTGGATCATTGGTGGTGACGGTGCTTCATACGACATCGGTTACGGCGGTCTCGACCACGTACTGGCCAGCGGTGAAGACGTTAACATCCTGGTACTCGACACCGAGGTTTACTCCAACACCGGCGGTCAGGCTTCCAAGTCAACGCCTATCGGCGCCATTGCCCAGTTTGCTGCCAGCGGCAAGCGCATCACCAAGAAAGACCTTGGTCTGATGCAGACTACCTACGGCTACATCTACGTGGCTCAGGTTGCCATGGGTGCCGACCAGGCCCAGTGCCTCAAAGCCATCCGCGAGGCCGAAGCCTATCCCGGTCCTTCACTCATCATCGCCTACGCTCCGTGTATCAACCACGGCTTGAAGATCAAGGGCGGTATGGGTCGCTCACAGGCCGAGGAAGGTCGCGCCGTTGAGTGCGGTTACTGGCATCTGTGGCGTTTCAACCCGGCACTCGAGGCTGAGGGCAAGAATCCGTTCACACTCGACTCCAAGGAGCCCGACTGGAGCAAATTCCAGGATTATCTGAACGGTGAGGTCCGCTTCCTCTCATTGAAGAAAGCCCTGCCCGAAGAGGCTCAGGAGCTTTTCGACAAGACGGAAGAAGCTGCCAAGCGCCGCTATGCGTCATACGTACGCAAGTCTAAGGAAGACTGGAGCAACGAATAATTGCTGACAGCGGCCTGAAGCCGCATACATATTTGGCGAGGCATTGTGTCACCTGCGGGTGAACAATGCCTTGCCTGCTTTACCGGCGCCTGCGCAAACATCTGCCACAACCGCACCACCCCGCACAGCACGGAAACGAAACAACATGGGAGCTAAGATTTTTTACCCGGCCTGTAAAAAATCTTAGCTCCCACTTTAATTGAACCATACCGGCCCTTATTTTCCCCTCAAACTCTCCGCCGCCTGCGTATCGCTCTTCCGGTCCGGAGAAAAGCGCCACGGCGCAAAAAAAGGCAGCAGCCGTTACCGACTACTGCCTCACACAGTAAACTTATGTAAAAAACAATACTAACTTTCCTTGTTTGATTCCTCAAACTCCTTGATCAACTGGTTCTGCAACTCGGCAGGTACCAGCTCGTAGCTGGCAAAGCGGGTAATGAACGAAGCCTGACCGGCAGTAAGCGAACTGAGCGTGGTAGCATAGTTGCTCATCTCCTTCAAAGGCACTTTGGCCTGCAGTTTTTCATAACCGTTTTCGCTGCTCATGCCGACAATCAGTCCGCGGTGACCCTGAAGGTCGCTCATCACGTCGCCCATCTTGTCCGAAGGCGTAAATACCTCAACGTCGTAAATCGGCTCCAGAATCTTCGGGCCGGCCTCCTTGAAGGCCTGGCTGAAGGCCTGACGTCCGGCCAGCATGAACGAAAGCTCGTTCGAGTCAACCGGGTGCATCTTACCGTCGTACACCACCACGCGCACGTCGCGGGCATACGAGCCCGTCAGCGGCCCCTGCTCCATGCGGGCCATGACACCCTTGAGGATAGCCGGCATGAAGCGTGCATCGATGGCTCCACCCACTACGGAGTTGATGAACACGAGCTTGCCGCCCCATTCCAGCGGAATTTCCTCCTTGCCCTTCATCGTCACGCGGATTTCCTGATTACCGAACTTGTAAACCGTCGGGTCGGGCATGCCGTCGCTATACGGCTCCACAATGAGGTGTACTTCAGCAAACTGACCGGCACCGCCGCTCTGCTTCTTGTGGCGATAGTCAGCGCGGGCGGCACGCGTAATGGTTTCACGATACGGTATGCGCTGCGGGGCAAACTCTACCGGAATCTTGTCGATGTTTTCCAGACGCCATTTCAGCGTACGCAGGTGGAACTCGCCCTGACCGTGCACCAGAATCTGGCGCAACTCCTTGCTCTGCTCCACTTCCCACGTGGGGTCTTCCTGACGCATACGGGTCAGGGCAGCCATCATCTTCTCGGTGTCGGCCTCGTTAACGGCCTTGATGGCACGCGTAAACTTGGCATTCGGGTATTTGATGAAGTTGAAACGGTTTTCACAATCCTTGCCGTTGAGCGTATTGCCCGTGCGCACATCCTTCAGCTTCACGGTGCAGCCAATATCGCCGGCCTCCAGCTGCTCAACCTTCTCACGGTTGGCACCGGCACACACAAACAGCTGCGACATACGCTCCTTGGAGCCACGGTCGGCGTTGGTCAGGTCGTCACCCTCGTGAACCGTACCGCTCATCACCTTGAAGTACTGCACCTCGCCGATGTGCGGCTCCACCCCCGTCTTGAAGAAATAGAGCGACGTCGGTCCGGCGGCATCGGGCTTGACAGCCTCGCCACGGGTGTTGTGAACCTCGGGCATTTCGTCCACGAAGGGCACAATGTTGCCCAGGAACTCCATGAGTCGGCCCACGCCCATGTTCTTGTAAGCACATACGCAGAAAATGGGAAAGATGCTGCGCGTCACCATTCCCTTGCGGATACCTTCGCGCATCTCGTCCTCGGTCAGGTGTTCGGTCTCAAAGAATTTTTCCATGAGCTGCTCGTCGTTCTCCGCTGCAGCCTCCACCAGGAGTTTGTGCAATTCCTGCGCCTTGTCGGCTTCCTCGGCCGGAATATCCTCAATGGTCGGTTTTCCTCCATCGGGGCCCCACGTAAGTTTCTTCATCAGCAAAACGTCGATGAGCGAGTTGAAATCAGGACCGGTCTTTACGGGATACTGCACCACTACGGCTTTCGTACCGTAAATGCTCTGCAAATCCTCTGTGACCGTGTCGTAGTCGCAAGCCTCGTCGTCAAGCTGGTTTACCAGGAAAACAACCGGCTTACCCAACTTTTCGGTATAGCGGAAGTGGTTCTGCGTACCTACCTCGGGGCCTCGGCCGCCGTTGATGAGCAATACGGCCGTATCCGTTACGTTCAGCGCCGTCAGGGCGGCACCTACAAAGTCGTCAGAGCCCGGACAGTCAATGATATTCAGTTTTTTGTTGTTCCACTCCACATGAAATACGGTGGAGAACACGGAATAACCATAATCCTGCTCCACCGGGAAATAATCAGAAACGGTATTTTTGGCCGTGATGCGGCCGCGACGTTTTATCACCCCACTCTCAAAGAGCAAGGCTTCAGTGAGAGTGGTTTTACCGGAACCGTCATTACCCAGAAGGGCAATGTTTTTAATTTCGTTTGACTTATATACCTTCATAGTTGGGTTAATTTTACGTTGTGTTTTACATATTGGTTTTTCAAAACCACGGCAAAGTAGCTATTTCTGCCGAATTATCAAAATCGGGGTGGTATGTTTTTCAGCATAGTTTTGCCGGCGCCGCCCGCCTCAGACCCGGCTGCGGGCCACGGTTCACCTTTAGGACAACGGCCGCAATTATGCCGCAAACATCCCTGCCGTTAAAGAGAAAAGGCGTAACTTTGCCGCATCCACAAGCCAGCGGCGTTATGCCGCCAGGCGAAAAAGAAACATCACACCATGTCCGGAGTCTACCTACACGTCCCCTTCTGCGCCCGCCGCTGCGCCTATTGCGCCTTTTATTCCACCACTACCGGCCCCGACAGCCGACAGGCCTACCTGCTGGCGCTGCAAGCCGAGCTGCACGCCCGTCTGGGCGAACTGCCGCCCGGCCCGCTGCACACCATATACTGGGGCGGCGGAACCCCCTCGCAGCTGCCGATTGAGGGCATAAGTGACGTGTTCGACGTCATCCGGAACGAACGCGGCTGGCTGCCCGAAGCCGAAATTACCCTCGAAGCCAACCCCGACGACGTCAGTCAGCAATGGGCCGAAGCGCTCTCCCGGCTGCCGGTCAACCGCGTCAGCCTGGGCGTACAGACGTTTAGCGACGACCTGCTCCGCCTGATTGGGCGCCGCCACACGGCCCGTCAGGCCATAGAGGCCGTACACACGTTGTACGGGGCAGGCATCCGTAACCTCAGCATTGATCTGATGTATGGCCTGCCGGGGCAGACGCTCGAGGATTTTGACCGCGACATCCTGACGGCGCTCAGCCTGCCCGTCAGCCACCTTTCGGCCTACGCCCTCAGCTACGAACCGAATACCCGACTCACCCGACTGCTGGAACTCGGCCAACTGCAACCCACCGACGAGGAAACGAACCGCCGGATGTACGAACGGCTCATGGACCGCTGTCACGAAAAAGGCCTCCGCCACTACGAAATATCGAATTTTGCCTACCCCGGGCGCGAGGCGCGCCACAACACGGCCTACTGGACCGGGCTTCCCTATCTGGGCTGCGGTCCGGGCGCCCACTCCTACTCCGGCCGGCGCCGGCGATGGAACCTGTCGGACCTGGCGTCCTATCTTGACCACCCCGGAGAGCCACCCTTTGACTTTGAGGAGCTGACGCCCACCAGCCGCTACAACGACTACGTGATGACGGCGCTGCGCCTGCCGCAGGGCATGGACCTCGAAACCGTGGCCCGGCAGTTTGGCCAGGAACGCCGGCAATATGCCCTGCGGGCGGCCCGCACCTCACTGAACTCCGGCCACCTGCAACTGACCGATGGGCGCCGGCTGAGCCTGACACGCGAAGGACTGTTCATTTCCGACGAGATAATGAGCGACCTCATGGCGCTTGACGAATAGTCATCTCCCCCGCCCGCAAATGCCGACGCCCACGCGCACAAAAAAAGCCGGCACCCTGCTAAAAAAAGTTCCGACCTTGTTCAAAAAAAGCGGCACCTCTTTTCCCACAAAGTCCGCACAACATAAAAATGACCGCTGCCCGTACCGGCACATCCTCGTCAGACGTTTCGGTACGGGCAGCGGCTATTCTTTTCTTACCGGCCCATGCGTCGCCCTTTATCGCGAGCGCATGTACGTAATTTCATAGAAGCAGGGATAAACATCGCCCAGAGCAGCCTGCTGGCCTTCGGTGCTGGGCACAATCAGGCGAACCTTGGCTATGGGATTGCCGTCCTGGCGGCCCAACTTGATGTAAGGCATCGGCACGAGCCATCCGCCGGGCACGGTGGTTGACTCATAAAGCAACTTCATCAATCCAGAAATAAACGAAGCCGAATACGTTCCGCTGCTGTTGCTCACGGTCATCACTTCGGGCTCGTTGGCATACGAACTGTTGTTGTTGGTCGACTGGATACTGTCGGTGCTGATGTTCAGCTCCGTATAGCGTGACAACACCGTGCGCGTATCGCCGTCCTCCAACTTATCGCCGCTTCCCTTTTCCATAATCTGCATATACACGCCACGGCTCTCGAAATAAACGTACTCGTTTTTCGACACGTCGGTCGTGCTGTCCTGCGCCTCAAACTGCTCTTCCGAAATCACCGTAATCGGCGCAACATATAATAAGGTATCGCCATCCTCACTAATCTGGCAGGTTCCGTTTTTCACAAAACTGCTAATCTGACTGCGCTCTCTGTCGCGACGCTCTGCATAGGAATCGTCATCGCTGCAGGCCGTAAAGGTCATCACCCCCAACAGGCCGACGGCCATCCATGCCGTATACTTTTTGGAAAAAATCATATTTCTGGATATAACAATTTAAGCGCGACAAAGTTAGCATAAAAAAGTGAGAAACAGGACCCCGTACGTCTTAATTAACCTTAGCAAATAAACAAAGTCTGGTAGCGAGAACTGAAAGTACACATCACACAACGACAAAAACGTCGGACGGAGAAAGCCTTCGGAAAGGCTCTTTCACACACCGAGACATACACACTTCTGCTGTGCCGTACTATTTTTATACTTCCATAGCGCTGATTTTTCGGCAGATATCCGTAATTTTGCACACTGAAACTAAATAAAACATCTGTCATGGAAACGATTTCCACTGAAAAGATATATGACCTCTTTCGCCAGTACGGCGCTATCACTACCGATACGCGCAACTGCCCGAAAGACTCCATTTTCTTTGCCCTGAAGGGCGCCAACTTCAACGGAAACGCATTTGCCGGTCGCGCCCTGGAAGCCGGCTGCGCCTACTGCGTGGTGGACGATGCCGACGTAGCGTCCACCGACAACCATATGCTCTACGTCGACAACGTGTTGCAAACCCTGCAGGACGTAGCTGCCCTGCACCGCCGCACGCTCGGGCTGCCGGTACTGCAGATTACGGGTACCAACGGAAAAACAACAACCAAGGAACTGACTGCCGCCGTGCTGGAACGCAAATACCGCGTGCTCTACACTGCCGGCAACTTCAACAACGACATCGGTGTGCCCAAAACGCTGCTCCGCCTGACGCCGGAACACAACTTTGCCGTCATCGAAACGGGAGCCAGCCATCCGGGCGACATCAGCACGCTCTGCCGCATGGTAAAGGCCGACTTCGGACTGATTACCAACGTGGGCAAAGCACATCTGGAAGGTTTCGGCTCGTTTGAGGGCGTTATCCGCACCAAGAGCGAACTGTATGACGACCTGCGCACGCGCCCCGACAGCCTCGTCTTCCTGAACGGCGATGACGACATCCTCTGCCGCCAGGCCCAGGGACTGAAGGCCTATCGTTACGGACAGAGCGGAAAGGGTTATGACATAGAGGGCGAACTGCTCGACGGCGGTCCCTTCCTGGCCCTGCGCTGGCGCCGCCGCGAAAGCGAGTGGCACGAAGTACGCACACACCTCATCGGGGCCTATAACCTGCAGAACGTACTGGCCGCCGCGGCCGTGGGCGCCCGCTTCGGCGTGAGCGACGACGACATCACCGCTGCTCTTACCGCCTACGTGCCTACCAACAACCGCTCGGAACTGCAACAGACGGCCCACAACAGTCTGATTATCGACGCCTACAACGCCAATCCCACCAGCATGGCCGCCGCCATCGGCAACTTCAGTACGCTTCAGGCTCCCCACAAAATGGCTATTTTGGGAGATATGCGCGAACTGGGCAAAGCTTCGGCCGAGGAACACCAGCAGGTGGTAGACCGCATCAGCCAGGCCGGCTGTGAACGCGTATGGCTGGTGGGCCGCAACTTCGAAGCCACCCGACATGACGGCATCCGCTGCTTCGACACCGTGGACGACGTGAAAGCCGCCCTGAAAGCCGAGCCGGTGGAAAACTTTACGATTCTCATCAAGGGCAGCAACGGCACGCGCCTTTTTGAACTGCCCGAATTCCTATAAGAAACGAATATCCTCACTCCCACGACATGGCCAAGAACAAAACGGTTTACGTCTGCGAAAACTGCGGGCAGGAGTCGCCCAAATGGATCGGACGCTGCCCTTCATGCGGCGAATGGAATACGTTTAAGGAGCTTCACGTAGCGCCGGCCCAGCCTGCCGGCCGTCAGAGCACACCGGCCTGGCATCCCGCCACGCCGGGAAATACCGAAAAGAGTCGCCCCGTGGCTCTGACAAACATCGAAACGGGGCGCGAACAGCGCTTTGACACCCACGACCATGAGCTCAACCGTGTGCTGGGCGGCGGCATCGTACCGGGGTCACTCATCCTGCTGGGCGGCGAACCCGGTATCGGCAAATCAACCCTGCTGCTGCAAACCGTACTCCGCATGGCCGACCGCCGCATCCTTTACATCAGTGGTGAGGAAAGCGAACGACAAATCAAGTTGCGGGCTGACCGCATTGCCCCGGCTGAGGATACGGGCCACTGCCTGCTGCTCTGCGACACGGAGCTCAACAACGTGTTTACCCACGTGGCTGATGTGGCTCCCGACCTCGTTATCATTGACTCCATACAGACGATGTCGCTGAGCGAGGTCGACAGCGCGCCCGGCTCGGTCACGCAAATCCGTGCCTGCGCCTCCGCCCTGCTGCAATTTGCCAAGCAGAGCGGCATTCCGGTCATCATCATCGGACACATTACCAAGGAAGGAACCCTGGCCGGCCCCAAGGTACTGGAACACATCGTCGACGCCGTCCTGCAATTTGAGGGCGACCGGCACTATCTCTACCGCATCCTGCGCTGCATCAAGAACCGTTTCGGCTCCACGGCCGAATTGGGCATCTACGAAATGACGGGCGACGGCTTGCGGGCCGTTGAGAATCCCTCCGAGCAGCTTCTGGGTGAGGGTAACGAAGGCATGAGCGGTGTAGCCATTGCGGCCGCGGTTGAAGGTGTCCGACCTTTTCTGATTGAAACGCAGGCTCTGGTCAGCACAGCCGCCTACGGAGTTCCCCAGCGTTCGGCCACGGGTTTCGACCTGCGCCGCCTGAACATGCTGCTGGCCGTGCTCGAAAAAAGAGTCGGCTTCAAGTTGGCCCAAAAGGACGTGTTTCTTAACATTGCCGGCGGCATTCGCGTAACAGACCCGGCCATTGATCTCTCAGTCATTTCGGCCGTACTCTCCAGCAACGTCGACACGGGCATCGAGCCCCTGACCTGTATGGCGGGCGAAGTGGGTTTGAGTGGCGAAATACGCCCCGTCACCCGCATTACGCAACGGGTGAGCGAGGCTGCCCGACTGGGATTCCGCCGCATCATCATTCCGGCGTTCAACAGCAAGAGCCTGGACGCTTCAAAATACGCCATCGAAATTATACCTGCCGCCCGCGTGGAAGACGCTTTGCGGCATTTATTCGGATAGTCTGTCCGAAAAAAACAGAATCTTTACCAAATCATGCAGAAAACCATACAAATCCGGGTAACCCCCGACGTGGCCTACCGCAGCGACGCCTTGCGCCGCTACGTAACGCAGGCAGAGGGAATGGATGCCCGCACACTGACGGATATGCGCATACGCCGCCGAAGCATCGACGCCCGACAGCGCACCATATACGTCAATCTGACCCTCGACCTCTACATCAACGAGCCGGCTCCGGCACTGGATTACGAGCCAGTAAGCTACCGCCCCGTAGACAAGGCGCCACAGGTCATTGTAGTCGGGGCCGGACCGGGCGGACTGTTTGCTGCCCTGCGCCTGATTGAACTGGGCCTGCGCCCCGTGGTTCTGGAACGCGGAAAGGACGTACATGCGCGTCGTCGCGACATTGCCCAGATTTCGCGCACCCACAAGGTGGACCCCGAGAGCAATTACTCCTTTGGCGAGGGGGGAGCAGGAGCCTTTTCCGACGGCAAACTTTATACGCGCAGCAAAAAACGTGGAAACGTGGAAAAAATTCTGCGCGTCTTCTGCCAGCACGGGGCCTCGACCGACATTCTCTGCGACGCCCACCCTCATCTGGGCACCGACCGCCTGCCGCACATCATTGAGCAGATGCGCCACACCATTATCCAATGTGGAGGAGAGGTTCGCTTCGAGACACGCGTTGACGGTTTCATTCAGGACGCCGATGGCCGCATTGCAGGCGTAACGACGCAGCAGGGACAAACGTTCCGCGGCCCCGTAATCCTGGCCACGGGCCACAGTGCCCGCGACGTCTACCGCCGGCTCTACCAGTCGGGCATAGCCATCGAGGCCAAGGACCTGGCGGTTGGCGTACGTCTGGAGCACCCTGCCGAACTCATCGACCGGCTGCAATATCACAACAAAAACGGGCGCGGGCGCTACCTGCCGGCTGCAGAATACAACTACGTATGTCAGGTGGAGGGGCGCGGCGTGTACAGTTTCTGCATGTGTCCCGGCGGCGTAGTTGTTCCGGCCGCCAGCGGACCGCAGCAAATTGTGGTGAACGGCATGAGCAATTCCGGCCGCAGCTCGGCATGGAGCAACTCCGGCATGGTAGTGGAAACTCACGTTGACGACCTGCAGGGCGAACTGGCCGACTTCATGAAGGAAAGCATGACCGACCCCGACTTTGCCGACCGCCATGCCGACTATGACAACCCCGATAATCCGCTACGCATGATGTACTTCCAGGAAGCCCTGGAGCGCCGCTGCTGGCAGCAGGGCAACTACCGCCAGAGTGCCCCGGCACAGCGTATGAAAGATTTTGTGGAAGGGCGCCTGAGCTACGACCTGCCGCCCTCGAGCTATACGCCGGGCGTGGTGTCATCGCCGCTGCACTTCTGGCTGCCGCAGTTTGTCAGCCGCCGCCTGGCAGGCGGATTCACCGAATTCGGCCGCCGAAGCCCGGGGTTCCTGACCCGCGAGGCTACCCTCATTG
>ENA-ORMN01001883-ORMN01001883.1-human-gut-metagenome-genome-assembly--contig:-NODE-1883-length-19438-cov-8.098746_pt1 | contig 19438 bp, 25 predicted proteins | sample MGYA00242102_ERZ508993 | MGnify/ENA primary metagenome ERZ508993 (study PRJEB26280, sample SAMEA2338770) | human gut metagenome | biome: human gut; feature: human-associated habitat; material: faeces...
CATTTGCTTTGACACCGAGACCACCGGTCTTCATCCGAACGGTAGCGACCCGGATGAGATTCTGACCATCTCCATCATCGGAAGGGACGGTTCCGTCCTGTTGGATGAGAGGTTCCGACCGACCGTGAAGACCGAATGGCCGCACGCGAGCGCCGTCAACGGCATCTACCCGGAGGACGTGGCAGACCTGCCGACTATCGAGACAGCCATACCGCGACTGAGGGAAATCTTTGCAGGGGCGGACGAGATTATCGGCTACAACGTCGGATTCGACCTCGGATTCCTTTCCGCCGTCGGGGTGCGCCCGAGAGAGGATGCACGCATCACGGACACCATGAACCTGTTCACGTGGTTCATGGGAAGGCGCTACAAGCTGGTGGATGCCGCCGACCACATCGGATACGAGTGGACGGGCAGGGCGCACGGGTCGCTTGCCGACGCGCTCGCGACGCTTGCCGTGCAGCGATGGCTCGAACAATGGCTCGTAGCAGAGTAGATACGTGCTTAGGGCGTGTGAAGCGTTGCTTTTCACACGCCCTTATCTTTGCAGCGTAAGTGTGTGCAATCTATGTGGTTATCTTGCTCTCTGGGTTGCTGGTATTCTGGTCTGCTATATTTATAGACAGCAAGGGACGAAAGTTTTCCCGGCAGGAGGATTCCAGAATCCTCCGCAAACACCATCGAGAGATTGGAAAGACAATGGCTATCAACCGAGTGACCATCATGGGCAACCTCACGCGCGATGCGGAGCTTCGCAAAAAGGGGGATGCCACGAGTGTCCTCACCTTCGGACTCGCCATCAACGAGAAGAAGAAGGACAGCGAGACCGGCGAATATGTCGATGCGCCGGTGTTTGTCGATTGCGCCCTGTTCGGTGCGCGAGCCGAAGCACTTGCTCCCTATCTCACCAAGGGGAAGAAGGTTTCGGTGGACGGACGGCTCCGCTACCACTCTTGGATGAAGAACGAGGAGAAGCGCCATGCCCTTTCCGTTCTCGTGACCGATATCGAGTTTGCGGACTCGAAGGGTGCCGGGAAGGATACGGTTTCTGCCAAGGGGCAGTCTGCGGAACCGGAAACGTATGATGCGGATATTCCGTTCTAGGGAGGACGGAATGCACTTTCGTGGCGTTTCAGTGCGGGAAATCCCCTTCATGCTCTTCCTCGGCCTGCTATTCGCGGTGACCGTCGGATGGTGGGTGTTTCTCACACTTACGGTTTCGGTCGTTTTCGGAAACGTGGCTGCTGCGGTATTCGCCGTGTGCTCGGCACTTTCCGTCACCGTCGGTTACGGGCTTGTGCGCGCATCCGATTCCCGTGAGTAGCGTTTTTCAAACAGGACAGAAAGGACTTCTAACATGTACACGATTCTGATGCTCAACCAGAAGGGCGGAGTCGGCAAGACCACCATCGCGGACGAGCTTTCCTTTGCGCTTGAGCGTCGCGGCAAGACCGTGGCGTTCGTCACCACCGACCCGCAGGGCGGTTCCGTCCATGAGGTCTGCGATGACCCGGATTTTGCGGAGGAGTGCGATTTTCAGGTTGTCGATACGGCGGGCGTGCTCGTGGGCGGTGTGAACGATTGGTGCCGCGCGGCGAATCTCATCCTCGTGCCCATGCTTCCGAGCACGCGCGACATGGAGCCGACGCTGAGAACGCTCGATATCGTGCGTGAGTCCGGCACTGGCGCAAAAGCGTATGTCATCGTCAACAACTTCTATGCCTACGGCACACTCGACCGTCAGCTCGTGGAGTACCTTGAGGGCGAGGAGGTTCCCATCATCGCGAAGATTCCCCGCGCCGTTGCCCTCTCGCGTGCCGCAGCAGCCGGTGTGTCCGTGGCGGAGTACGACCCGAAGAGCCATGTGGTCGCCCCGATTGAGCTGCTTGCAGATTCGGTTCTGAACGAAGAGGAGAAGAACAATGGCTAACAAGACCACAGCGAACGCGTTCATGGCGAGCGCGCAGAAGTCCAAGCGCGAGATGGCGGATATCCAGAAGGAAGGTTCCGGCAAGCATGAGACGGACGAGGTGGAACTCAAGAAAATCAGTCTCCTCATCCCGGCTTGGCTCCACAAAGAAGCGCAACTCCACCGCGTCGAGACGGGGGAGAGCATGACCAAGCTCATCGTCCGACTGCTTGCCGAGGAGCTTGGTTAAGGGGATGGTGATGAAGGGATGGGCTTGATGGTAACGGAATCGGAAAAATCGAAGCACGACATGCTGCGTGCGATGCGGAAACACATACGCGAGAATGGCATCACAGACTTCACCGATTTTCAGGACTGGTGCGATGAGAACAACGACTGCTGGTCGCTAGCGCTCGATAGCGGACTTTCGCCGGTTATTGAGAAATACATCGACGGGCGCTTTTATTAGAGAAGAAGCGAAGCCGGTAGCCGGATTCATTTCGGAAGAGGGGTATGGAAGATGAACCTAATCACCATGGTTCCCGCCACCGCGAAGTTTTTCGAGCAGATGCGGGCGATGCGAAGGTACATCGTCGAGAACGGTGTCACCGAGTTCGCGGTATTTCAGAATTGGTGTGATGAAAATAACAGGAGGTGGGCGGAAGCACTCGACAGCGGATGTGCTGATGCTATCGAGAAGTTCATCGCCGATTGGAACGGTCGGGCGGATGCAGGCCGTTGGAAACACGTGGCGCAGGCGGACGATAACGTTTGGGATAACGAGTTGAAGTAGGAAGTAGCGATGAACGAGAAAGAGAACCATCTTCCGAATCTCAGCGACAAGGAGCGTGCGCACGCATTGGAGCTTGCCATGAAGGCTCGAAAGCGCCGTGCCGTTCTCAAGGCACGTATGAAGTCTGGTGAACTAGCATTTACTGATGCCTTGAATGAGGAGGACGCGAAACGTATAGAGGTCGTGTCGCTTTTGAAATGCGTTCCCGGCATTGGTGCGAGCAAGGCGGAAGCCATCAGGAGGTTGGTCAAGATTCCATTAGGCCGACGTGTTAGTGGACTTGGTATCCGGCAGCGCGAAGAGCTGACCGCTTTGGAAAAAAACGGTTGGAAAATGACAGCACAGAAGTCAAAGGCTTTGTGATGTATCCGCGCTGGACGCATTGGCGCGACCTAAAGGGAATCTGCCCCATTTGCGGGGAACCCGCACACGTCGGAACGAGCAAAAGGACGGGCAGGCATTTCTGGCTTCACGACAAGTATGACATGTACGAATACTATAACGGTCATGGCATTCACGGTCTTTGATATTGCAACGGCGGCTTGCAATCCGAATTAGCAAATTGATTTTCAACGAAATCGTGGATAGTGAAAACGGACACTAATCGAGGTGCCCGTTTTCATATTGAAGCAATGAGAGAAATGGGATGCGCATCATGGGAAATCTCTATACCGATAATTTAATCGGCACCGTGATAGGGCTTTCGGTTGCAGATGATTGGGAAGGTGCCAGACGCGAGTGGGAGATAGTCGGATGTGAGGTTGACGAAACCCATTCTGCAACATGCGTTTGCGGAAAGGAGGGGCTTCGCTATGTCTATACGATAGCGAATACGGAAACCGGGGAAACACTCTCTCCGATTGGGTCGAGTTGTATCAAGAAGTTCGAGCAAAGCGATATGGACGAGGAACTTGCCGGTTGGCAGCAAGCCATCAAACTGATGGAGGAAGCGGCGAGAATCGGAAAAGAGGATTACGTCCATCTGCATAGCGGAAGTTACTCGCGCAAGCTCCTGTACTTCCTGTACGAGCAAGATGCGTTTCGACCGACAAAGTACAACGGATATGATGGTTATAACGACTACCTATTCTTGCTTGACATGTTCAACGGAGGATTCTGTTCGGAAGCGCAGGAGAGAAAATGCCAAGCTATCATCATGCAATTCTTGCCAAGGCGATTGCTTCCAAGTAGCGGTTGTTATGCAAGAATGTTCAGAAGGCTCAGGCCGGGTCTTCGATGGAATTGATTTTGTCTTCGCAGATGATGGGAACCCGAGGTGTCGGCACCTCGGGTTCTTGGTTTCCGGGCAAGCCGGAAACCCCGCAGAAAAGGCATGGGAAAGGGTGCGGCGGCACCCCCTTTTCCATGCCTTTTCTGCTCTCGCACTGATAGAATATCAGTGCTCACCGGCCAAGGCCGCTCTTCGAGTTGCAAGATTTGGGAAGCGTATATACAAAGTCACGTAAACGAGACTTTTCCATACACTTCCATCTTGCTCCCGAGCGGCTTTCGGAGCCTTGACGGGAGGACGCTTACGCTTAACGAATCGACAATTTAGGATTGCCGGTTCCCGTTACTCAGCAAAGTGAACCGTCGCTTTCGTGTCATAGTCAAACGGTGGCGGCACCGATACGACTATGAGATTATGAGAAAATACAGAAGGGGAGTGATGAAGGTGGCAAAAAGAGAAACCGCAGTTCTCATCAGATTGTCTGAACGTGAGAAGAGAACGCTTAAGCGGAAAGCCGCGAATTACGGTATGACAGTTTCCGAATATGCCCGCACGTTACTTATCCATTCCGATGACGTGACAATCAAGGTCATCGACACCGAGCCTTTGAAAAAGACGGCACACGAACTCGCGAAGCAGGGAACGAACCTGAACCAGTTCATGAAGTTCTTGAACACCTATGGCATCAAGGTGTTCGATGTGAGGGAAGCGCAGCGCGTCCTCGCGCGTGAGGTGGAGACGTTTATGGAAGTCGCGGAAGCCCTTGCTGCGCTCCGAAGGGAAGCAGACCGCAACAACATCCAAATCCGAATCGACGATTTTGATAACCCAGATGCAGAGCAGGAAGGATAAATAGGGTATGGGGTACTACAAAGACACGGGGAGTTTGTGGAGCATGGCATCTGCGGAAGCTATCTTGAAAAAGCGGATGCCCGAGAAGGTCGGTATCCTACCAGTTGCCGAGCACGATATGAAGGGACACTTTCATCCTTCCTTCCGTTTCGTGAAAGCGAAACGATACAACGCGAAACCTCATGTCTTGATAGAGCTTGATGGGGAAACGCTCGCAGATATCAACGGGCGCTCGAAATACTACGAAGGCTTTTCACGATGCGTGGATAGGAAGCCGGAAGAGGGCGCTTGGATAGAACCGACAGAATTTGGAATGATGTTTCTCTCTATCCTAGATTTGGGTATGTCTGAGGAGGAAGCGGAAAAAATCGGAATCCCGATTACCCAAACATGGAAACGGATATCCAGAATCCGTTACTGACAAGTCCACCGTTTGACGGAGTTTGGAACGGAGCAGTGCAAGATGGGCGAAGAGAAAAAGGCAAAAAACGAATGGGTGCATTTCCGGGAGCTTCGCGCCCGGTGCCCCGTTTGCAAGAAGGTTGCCCATGTTGCGTGCAAGAACGGAACGTATTTTTTCGTTCACGATGCCTACGACCCGTTTGCAAGGCACAACGCAGTGGAGACCACCGAGCCAGTATTTAAGATTCTCTTTGACGGGTTCGTGAGTGTAAACGGAAGGGAGCCGGTAAAGTCTGGGAACCGGACACTCACGAATGAAGCGATGATGCAAGATATGTTTCCACGGAAGGGAAAATGAAAATGGAAGGAATCGAACTCTACCCGCACAATCAGAAAGCCTACGATAACCTCTGTGCCATGCTCAGGGATAGCAACCGTGCTTGTGTCGTGCAACCAACCGGCACGGGCAAATTCGTCATCATTGCTAAGATGGCACAGGACAATCCGGGAAAGAACTTCCTTCTTCTCGGTACCAATGATTACATGTACATCGACCAGATGGCGAACCTTTCCGATATCGCTCCCGGATTCACTCCGAAGAATCTGCAATTTATGACCTATGCAACCGCAATGGCTAAAGCAAGATGCGGGGATGAGATTCCGCGGTGCGATGTGATAGTGGCAGACGAGTTCCATCACTGCGGGGCACCTGAATGGGGAAAGGGCGTTCAATACGTTGTGGAAAATAATCCCGATGCAAAGATAGTCGGATTTTCCGCAACGCCCATTCGTTATTCGGACAAAGGGCGCAACATGGCGGATGAGATGTTTATTGGAAATCTTGCAAGCAGCATGGAGCTTGAGGAAGCATGGCTTGACGGCGTACTTCCCATGCCGAAGTACGTCATAGCACTTTACGATGCGCCGAAAGAGCTAGGGGAGTTAAAGGTATCCATCGAAAAGGTGCGCGAGAAGAAGAAATACTCCAAATTCGTCAAGAAGTATGAGGAGTTGCGACGTTCTCTTCAAGATGCGGACGGCATCGACCGTATCATCGCAAAGCATCTCAAGAAGCGCGACAGCAAGGTCATCGTATTCTGCCCGAACCAAAAGAAGCTACAGGAGTTCATGCTTCTTCGCCGTGAGTGGTTCGGTCGTGTGAACAAGGAGGTTCACGCATATAAGACCACGAGTGCAGACCCTTACGGTTCCCGTGACTTTCAAGAGTTCAAAGAGGACAGCAGCTCGGCGTTGAAGGTGCTCTACTGTATCAATCAGCTTAATGAAGCTGTTCACGTCAAGGGAATCGACGCAATCGTTATGGTGCGCCCCACAAAGTCCCCCGTTATTTTTCAGCAGCAGCTCGGGCGTGCCCTCACATCCGGTGGAAACAGAACGCCACTTGTATTCGACCTCTGCAACAATTTCGGCTCCCTCGGCGGCATCGCGGGGATGCAAGAGCGCATGGAACGCGCCTATGAAAAGAAGAGCGAGCAAGGAGAAAAGCCGATATATGAACCGAAAGATTTTCATGTCATCGACGAGATAAAAGACCCGCGCGAGCTTGCAGAAGAGCTGCGCGAAGCGCTTAATCCGTCAACGACCATTGACGAAAAGATATCCTTCTTGGAAGAGATAGCCGCACAAAATGGAGGGCAGCTATGAGCGATGCCAAGAGAACAAAGAATTATATTGTCTTCAAGCTGAGGAAGAACTATCGGGAAGGAAAGCTCGATACTTCACAGGTTGCGCGTCTCAAGGCAATCGGCTTTGATTTCGATGGTGCGGTTTTCAATGCGTCCAAAGACAGCCTTGCCGTACAGTATCCTGCGATTGCTGAGGAATGGGACAAAGAACGAAACGGGGAGCAAACGCCGTGGAAGGTCAGACCCCTAGCAACAAAGAAGGCGTGGTGGAGGTGCCCGCATTGCGATAGACCGTATCGACTGGCAATCCGGTCGAAGGTCATCAGCAACAGCGGATGCCCTTACTGTGGATATGGCGGAGAACGTGCAGCAGTTTCTCTTCCGGTCATCCGGCTGGATACGTTAAAGAGCTATCCGAGTATCAGAAACGCGCAGCGTGAAGTCGGTTATTCGTTAAAAACAGCTATTGACAAATCAAAGCTAGACAGGAACGGAATCGCTTGGTGCTACCTTATCGACTACGAGTTGGGCAGGATTCCCGATTTTACGAAAGGGAATCAGGTCACGCCGGTTATTTGCCTAGAGACAGGGAAACGATTCGAGACGCAAAGCCAAGCGGAAATAGAGCTTGGAATCAGCAGGGGTAGTATATGTCGCGCTCTGAACACCGGCAAGACCGCGAAAGGGTATCACTGGATTAGAGAGAGCGAATACAGTGAAGAGAAAGCAGCCGCCGCGAGAGCGGAGAGTGCTCATTATAGAGTCGTCTGCCTTGAGACGGGTATGCGATACAAAACCTATGCCGATGCGGGAAGGGACTTAGGTGTCGAAGAAGGCAATATCCAGCAAGCAGTAAAAAGCAAATCACATTATGCGAGAGGGTACCATTTTGTAAACAGCGATGAATACAGCACGCTTGCTAAAGGGGAAATCGAGAATATCCTCAAAAGGGACGGAAGAAGCCGCACTGTGGTCTGCGTTGAGACCGGAAAGCGCTATGAGTCCATCAAAGCCGCTACGAGGGAGTATGGAGACAGACAGGAAAGCGCCCAGTCGGGGATTGGCCTTTGCTGTAGAAATCCCTATCGCACCTTTGACGGCAAACATTGGTGCTATCCAGATGATTTGGAGTCAAGAATAGACAATGCCGAAGAATATACGGTACCGAGAAAAACAGCCATACGGTGCTTAGAGACCGGGAAGATGTATGAATCCATCGCAGATGCTTCACGAGATACAGGAATAAACAACAACTCGATAAGGGCGGTAGCGCGAGGTAATAGACACAAGGCCGGGGGATACACGTGGGAGTACGTGAATCCGGTGCCTGATAAGCACGGTAACAGAGGGTGCAACCAACCATCGGCAAAGAAGGTGCGCTGTGCGGAAACCGGCAACCAGTTCGTTTCGCTCAGTGACGCAGCAAGGGCAGTAGGGTTACGAAATGGCAATTCGATACGCAGGGCTATCGACAGAGGTGGCACGGCAGGAGGTTATCACTGGGAGTACCTAGACGAAAAAAAGGAGGTGAGCACAGATGACCATCATCAAGCAGACGGGCGTGCAGAGTAACGGGCACATGAAGAACCTGCGCGGTTACATCAACGATGACCGCAAAGTGCTCGTGCGCGATTCCCTCAACATGGATGGATGCACCAACCCGAAGCGCTGGGCGCACCACATGTGGATGACGCGGGAAGCCTATGGGCACAACAAAGCGGCAAGGAGAGTCCGGGACAAGAAGACTGGGGAGCTTAAGGAAGCGAAGAACACGATTCTGTTTCACCAGATTCTCGGGTTCAACCCAGACGAGTGTGACCTAAACGGCGGCAGGCTCTCACCCGAAGACTGCATGAGGTACGCAAAGGAATATGTCGGGAAATACTACCCGAACCAACAGATAGTGATGGCACTACACAACGAATACTGCAAGGCGGACAAGACCCATCGCTATGCCGTCCATATCGTCATCAACCGTACCGACCTCTCCACGGGCAAGCGGCTCGATGAGGGGCGCGGGAAAAGCGCCAAGGTGAAACGTGCCAGCCGCATCCGCGACCTCGACCACGAGTGGGGGTTGAAACAGGTCGTGGAGGGCGAGCGCAATTCCTCCGTCCATAAGAAGCAACCGTCCCGTATCGAGAAGGAACTTGCGGCACGCGGCATCGACTCCTATAAGACGAACTTGCGAGAGCTGTGCCGTATCGCCGCCGGGGAAGCGGAGAACATCTATGATTACCGCGAGCTTCTGGAATCATGGGGCGTTGACACGGAGTTCAAGAGGGGGCGCATGTACGTTACCGACACGGACAACAACCGCTATGCCTTCTCCGTGGCGAAGCTCGATGCTGACCTCGGAACAAAGGGGCTGGAAGCTGCGTTCACGGCGAACGTGGCGAAATCCATCCATGCGGAAGGAAGCGCAGCCGTTGCGGAGAAGAGGGATATCGAGCGGCAAAAGGCGATGGCAACGGAAACGAAGGAGAGGTACCTTGCGCAAATCCGAAGCGTCTACCGGAAGTACCGCAAGGAGATACGCGGTATGGAGGGCATGGAAATCGTGGATATCCCCAAGCTGAAACTCCCGCGCCCCGATTCAGATATCGCGGACGATTCGGAGGTCAAGCGCCTGATTCTCGCCTGTTGGCGCGGAGCCGACGAACTCAGGGCGGAAGTATCCTCGACGGTCATGCCGAAAGGGAAGAAGAACGGCGGAAACGCCGGAAGCGGCGGTTCCCAGCGGGCGCAACAGGCACCTACGCAGGAACGCCCGGAACCGAACAAGGAGAACGGCGAGCGTTAATTAAAAAGCGGCGCGGGCGGGATATTCCGCTTGCGCCGCTATACGGGTGTGTGAGAATCGGCATAAAAGCGCCCGCTGCTCCCTTAATGTTGCACATCGGAGAGCAGCGGGCTAAAGCAAGAAAGTTTCTCCACGAAGGAAGAAAACGCGTTCAGTTTACCTCACTATGCGTTCGCGTCAAGCTGACGCTTGAGATTCGACACCTTCAACCACTGGAGAAGGAAGGCAATGGGCGCGAATGCAGCCGGGATGGAAAGAAGAAGCGTCGCTATGAGGAGCAGTCCGAGAGCGTTGCCCCAAACGAACAGCTTTGAGCGCTTGATTGCACGCCATGCAGCGATGTAGCCAGCCGGTACCGTGCCGACGTAAAACCCGGTAAAGGCTGTTGCAGCCAGCAGGACGGGAACGAGTGCAATGATTCCAATTGCACCCGTCTGAGTTATCAGGGCAGGGGAATTAACGAGAAGCAAAAGGAAAACAACTATCGCGGTTATCGTCCCGACGATATAGAGGAACTTCTTCATCAAATCGAAGACTCGTTTTTCCTCATCATATTCGGCGCGAATTGCCATGGTGTTGTCTTGGTATATCGGGTGTTGGTAGGTTCGCATGTTATGACCTTCTTTCTAATGTCAATTCTAATAAGTCTGTTAGTTTGCATGACGGACGAATTACCGACCGTTCCATGTAAACAGATATAGGTTTACGAGTCTATCTTACTATATTGCTGGGTTGCTTTCAAGCTGGTTTATTGTCCTATTTGTGCGGGATATATGGAGTATCGTCTTGAAGATTTATCTGGTTTGGTGGTATGATATATTACCAGTAATCAAGCTAGCCGTAAGAAAGGAGATACCATGGCGGGTAAGCCACAGGCGGAGAAAGCCGTTGAGCGTTTCCCGGAACTCGGGTGTTTCGCGGTTGCGGTGCGCCGCATCGTGTACGAGAAGGGGATGACGCTCGACAACGCCATCAAGAAAAGCGGAATCAGTAAATCCGCTTGGTTTGCCGGAATGGCCGGAAGCGGGGGAAAGCCGACGCGTCTGCCGAGCCTTGCATCCTTTTTCGCCATTGCGGACGGTCTCGGAATCACGCCCGAGGAGCTAATTGCCGCGATGCGGAAGGAAGCCGGAGTGCGTGAGAAGAGCAATGGGGAGAGGGCTGAGAACGATGAGTAGGATTTTCATTACCATGGGGAGCGCCCACTCGAAAGCCACAAATGTAAACCCCGTGGACGGCATCTGGTGCTCCGACTGCGGATGGGCTGGGCGCGTCGAGGAGGATATGACGGATTCTGAGGAGAGCGAAGAACCGCTATTCGAGGAGTTTTCCGAATATGTCCCGAAGTTCTGCCCAAACTGCGGGGTGAACCTGCGTGAACCCTAGAGGTGTCCAGACAAAGGGACACCTGATGCAATAGGCTGTCCCTGTCCGATAGAAAAGACCGGCAAGGTCGAGGAGAGAGATGGAAAAGGAACGTTTTCTTGTCGAGGTGACGGTGAAGGGCGAGAAGGATTGGAAGGCGATACACATGTGCGGGAGCATGGCGGATGCCGTGCCGGTCGCGGATGCGGTACACAACCTCTCCTATCTGCTCGACACGCCCATCGCTATCCGTGTGCGCGAGAAGAGGGGCAAGGGGTTGGAGGACTGACGGATGGAAAGGAGCGAAGATTACATGGCAAAACATTTTAGCGAAGTGAAGAGGGAACTTGAGCAGTCGGACGGGCATATGGCCGGTATCGGCCAGCAGCTTAAGCTCTCCGAGGAAGCGAGGGATGCCAGAAACGCCGGACGAAGGCTTGAGGATGAGAACGACGAGACCGACCTCATCGGAACCATGAAGAAGCTGGAAGACCTTATCGCCGAGCAGCGCCAGAGTAACGAACGCATCGCAAGGGAGATGCGCGGCATGGTTTCGGAGATGAAGGATGTGCTCGAAAAGGTCGAGGAGCTGAGAAACGGCGCGGCGGACGCGCAGCATCAGGCGAATCAGATGGCGCTCATGGGAGTTGCCAATGCCCAGCAGAAAGCTGGGGAGATGACCATAAAGAACGTCGAAGAGGTGACTGCAAGGAGCAGGAAGGTCATCGACTCGATGGTAGAGGAATCCAAGAGACGCATTGAGCGGCTTTCGATGGTGACGCTTCCAGACAGACTGTTCTACTACTGTAAGTGGATGGCGGTCATTCTCGTGCTCATCATTCTCGTGCATGTCCTATGGGGTATGCTGGTGTAGAGAACTACCGGTAATATAGATAGCAGGAAATCTTTTTATAAGACAGAAAGGACTGACAGAAATGAAGAAAGACAGCAATATGTTTAACGACAACAACATCGAGACTGAGGGTGTCCCGGCGGACAAGGCCGCCGAAATCCCGAAGGTCGTGGATTCAACGGAGGAGGAGAACGCTAAGAAGCCGCTCATGCTCTTCGGGCGCGAGTTCTCCCGCAAACAGGTCTGCGCGGCTGGTGCAGGAATCCTCTGTGCGGCGCTTCTCATCGGCGGCGGCGGATATGCCATCACACATGCGGATTGGACGGGCAAAGCGAACGTCCCTGCGGTGTCCCAGTCAAAGGACGATGAGGAGCAGGACATGGCGCTCATCCTTGAGGTGAAGGCCGACGGCTGGGATGCGGACACCTCCACGCCCGTCATCGCCCATATCGAGGATGCGGACGGGGAAGTAGACTTCTACACTGCTATCGCCGCGAACAAGCAGGTGACCGTGAAGGTCGGCAAGTCCGGCACCTACACCATCACCCTCATCCCGCCGGTGAACGCGGACGGCTCTACCTATAAGGCCGCGTCCAGTAAGGTCAAGGCCGGGAAAGATGACAAGAAAACGAACAGTACCGTCATCACGCTCGAAAAGGTGGCTGCGGACAAGGTGACGAAGGATGACCTGACAGCTATTGCCAAGGATATCGCGAAAGCCGTGAAGAAGGGTGATACCACCCTGACCGGAGACAAGGGTGCCGAGGTCGTGAAGAAGTTCGAGGACAACATCAAGAAGAACCCGAACGCCGATGCCGATGCCGTCGAGAAGGAGACCGAGAAGGCGCAGGAGACCGCCAAGGAGGACAAGTCCGATGCCAAGGCACCGGAGACCTCTGACGGCAAGAAGGATACCGGGAACTCCGGCTCCGGTAGCAAGGGCGATTCCTCATCCAAGAAGGATGACGGTAAGTCCGACAGCAAGCCGAGCGGAAACAACAACGGTGGCAACTCTAGCTCCGGTTCGAACTCGGGCAGCACGACGAAGAAGGATGACACCCCGGCGCATCAGCACAACTGGGTTGCCCAGACAAAGACCGTTCACCATGATGCTCAGTACAAGACCGTCCACCATGATGCGGTGACGCATCAGGTGTGGCACGACGCGGTGACGGAGCTTCATTACATTTGCAATCAGTGCGGACAAGATATTACCTCCGACCCTTGGGGACATTTAAAAAACTCTGCTTTGAACGGTGGCAACTGTGGAGGGTATCATGATTCCTATGTTACTGTAAAGCAGGGTTACTGGGAAACTGTAACCGACCAAGCCGCCTACGACGAGCAGGTGCAGGTGAGCGGGGCATGGGATGAAACCGTGACCACCGGGTACAAGTGTTCCTCCTGCGGTGCCACGAAGTAACTTGAAAGAGCAAGGCAATCGTCTATTTCAGGTAAGGAAAGCCCCGACCAAATGGCCGGGGCTTTTTCTAATGCGCCTTGTTCAGGTCTTTTGGTGGTTCCGACCCGTTCCGTTTCGATAGCTCTGCTGTCGCACTCTTCATATCACCGATTTCGGAGCCGAAGAAATCAAGCTCCTCAAGTCCAAGCGAATGGGTGGGAACCGGAACGATGATGCCATGGGAACCCTTGATATAGGAGAGGGCATCGTGGCGCTCGCCGACCTCGGTGAGCGACGCGGCGAGAAGGGAATCCTTGAACCAAGGGTATCGCTGTTGCAATTTCTCCATGACGGCCATCGCCTTGTCAATCGGCATCATCGCTAGAGACTCGTACCCGGAATACTGGGTATGGATGAATCCGTTGCGTTCCATGAAGATTCGGATAAGCGTCCAAGCGCCGCGCCAAGCGTTCGGCCTAATGGAGCTGTAATTTTCGCTGAGCGCAGCCGTTCCCAAATCAAAGTGAAGCTCCTTACGGGTGTCGGGGCGAGAGGAAGGGGATAACTGCATTCCGCTTTCAAGAAACTCCTTCACATCGTAGCTTTCACCGATTTCCGTGAAGGTGGCCGCTTTCAAGCATTTTTGGAACCAAGGAAACTCATTCATCATCTCATCTATGGTGCCATAAGCACGTTGATAGGACATGACGATATTTTCAGCCGATTCATATCCAGAATATTGCGGCTTCTCAAAGCTATGGGATTCCAGAAAGTCCTGAATATCTGACCATGCATTCCTTTTACCAGTATAGAAGCGTTTAACAGACTCGTTGTCTAGGTCGAAGTGAAATGCTTTCCTATCAAGTTCCATCTGGAATCCTAAGTACGAATGCGGCTAGTCGTAAATGCGTTTCGGGCTGATATCCCGGATTACCTGTAGGTAGTCTTCACCCTCCGGTTCATTCATATCCTCATAGGTACGCCAAGACTTAATGTTCTGCATGACCCAAGGCTGTTTAGAAAGGGTGGCGCAAACAGGACACTGCGCTCCGAACTGCACCTTGCGGTTCTTTGCCTGCCAAGTACCAAGGCCGATGCGGACGTTACCCATTTGCTCCGCATATTTTCCCACACAGTCATAGAGGTCATCTACGTTGTAGCCATTCCTTTTTGCCTTCTCCTCATCGAACTCGATGGTGAAGCGCCAAGGTTTCTTTTCCATTTCTGCCATACCTATCGTCCTTTCTGCCAGATGGCTGTTATCATATGTTACCATTATACTATAATGCCAGTATTACGGCAATACGTTAATTGAACGCATGTTCTTCTTTCGGCGCGGGCACACGGCTACAGGATGGCAGTAAGGGCAGGTTCCGGCATCTCGCTTTCCGTCTGGTGCTCGGATGCGCTTACCATGTCATGACTCTCCCCGGCAAGTGATACCTCCTCTTCCAGTTCAGGTGCGTCAATCTCAATGTTCTTTCCCAGTTCCTCCTCGTAGCGCTCCATGATGAAGGTGTCCGCATGGTCGGCTTTCGATGCGGCTTTGAAGAGATAGGAAGGGTCGTTTTCCAATGCATTCATCCAAGATTGCAGATAGGAGACGTGGTTCTCGTAGAACTCGCCCTCCAAATCGGTGCTCTGGATACCGAGGTCTGCGGAAAGGAAAAGGCTTCCAAGCTCCGCGACCAGCTCTTCCTCAGCATAGGAAGGGCTTCCGAAGCGGGTGTCGAGTTCACGGGCGAGGGCGGAAGGGTGTCCGGTAGAGTGGGTCATCTCATGCAGCAGGACGCGGGTGAACGCTTCGTCCGAGCGGAAGGTCTCTCGCGGGGCGATGAGGATGCGGTCTGTAGCCGGAGAGTAGGCGGCGCTGCCGAGATAGCTGGTGCTCTCGATGATTGGGCATCTGGAAGATTCTTCAAGGTTTTGGGCGATGATAGCCGTCCGGTCATTCTGGTGGACGGGGGAGTTTTCTGGCGGAATGCCCTCGATATCCTCCGCATTGAAGACGTTCCAGTAGCCGACGAGCTTCGGGTAGCGCCCCGCAAGCTCCTTCTCACCGGTATCCTCGTTTTCCTTGTAGAAGGCGAACTGCTTCCATTTCTCGATGAGCGCGGACTTGGCACCCTTTTTCACGTGCCAACCGGCATCCTTTATCTGGTTGAAGGTAGCCCACCGGTTGTCCGTATAGCCGCGCATGAACCCGATGAAGCCAAGATGCACACGGTTTCCGCCCTGATACACGGTGCCGGAGACGGGGTTGTGCGGTGTTAGGAAGGGCAGGTACGGTTCTGCCCAATGAAGCCCGTCGCGCTTCATGTCCTCGATGATTTTCTCAACGACCGCCTGACGCTGGTTATCAATAATCTCCGTAGGAGTCTGCTTCTGCTTAGATTTCATCATGGTCTCCTTTCCGGGAAAGCTCATTGAAATTATACGATAGCTGCCGCTTTTCAGACATGCTCTAAGAAAACGACCCCACAGAATCGCATCTGCGGGGTCTTGGCGGTAGGTTTGTAGCGTGAGTGCGAACAGATTGAAACCTGTCCTTATTCGGCATCAGAGCCAGTCTGACGGGATTCGGTCGAAACAATTTCCGTTTGCGCCTGTTTTTGGTCGATACTGGTGGTCACGACCGTCCGCTCATTCTGCTTCCAGAAGTTATAGGAGCAGGAGACGAGGGAGATGACCTGATTCGGTTCGGAATCGGTATCGAGCACCATGGCGGCAGATTCCCGCGAGGAATCGTACCAACTTCGGAAATCCGATTCACCGGCAAACGCCGTCCGTTTGGTCGGTTCCCATCCCTTCACGATGTTGGCGAAGCGCACGGTGTAGCGCATCTTCTTTTCCGGTGTCTGGATGAGTACCTTGGCGTGCTCTGATGCGAAAGTTTTATCGCTGTAGTTCTGGATGTTTCCGAAACAGGTGATGGCACCACCGATGCGCAGGCTGTGTCCGAGGATGACGGCATTCGGACTTTGAAAGCCCTCCTTCTCGCATTCCGCGTCGAGATAGAGCGCACCCAAGGGATTGTAGTTCCGGTAGATATCGTGATGCAGGTAGTAATCCGGGTCGGATGAGTGAGCTTGCAGGATGGGATGGTTGATATCCGTCCCCGGCACGGTTATCCATCCGATAACATCCCCGTTCACGCTCTTCCAGTAATCCCAATCAACAGTAGGGAACTCGGATTCCCGACCACCTGCGCTTTCCGTGGCGGTTTCCTGCGGCGTGCCGTTTGGTGACGGTGAGGGACTTGCATTCCGATAGAAATGAAGCAGCACGCCGAAAAGGATGGCAGCGACGGCCAAGAAGACCGCCGCTGCCGCAAAAGCCGCACGGGATTTCCGGTTATGATTTCCCAATCTGGCCATCTGAATTACTTGGCGGCATCCGATGTGGCCTGCGGGGCATCCTTCGTCGCTCCGCAGGTGGTGCAGACCAGCTTGTCGATGACCGTCTCATCGTAAGCCGGGGTGTCGGTGACCTGTTTGTCATATCCCTCGCTCACCATGACCTCATCGGTGATGGGGACGTTGGTGGAGTAGCCGGAGTGACCGGTCTGCTTGATGTGGTCATCGGCCTTGCCGTCGATGACCTGCTTGCACTCATTGCAAACGGTATGGTAGGTGGTCAGGTTCTGGTAGACGGGTGCCACGTGCTCCGTGTGCGTCACAGCGTCATGGTGGACGGTCTTGTAGGTGATAGACCAGTCGTGGGTGTGAGACTTCTCTTTGCTCTTAGAGCCGTCCTTCGCAGACGCGTCGGAACCGCTTTCCTTGGAAGCATTCGCCTGCACGGATTCGGCCTTGGAATCTGCACCGGTTTGGTGGCCGATGCCATAATAGGCACCGCCGCCGATGAGCGCGACGAGGGCAAGGCCGCAGATGGCGGCAATGACCTTCCGGTTATGCGGCTTCTTCTCGCTTTCCGGGTTCGCGTGCATGTTGTTCCCATCCGCAGGTGATTCGGTGGAATCTCCGTCGTTCATCTCGATATCGTTCTCTTTATCGTCCTTCATGGGTGTATCCCCCTTTCAAATTAAAAAGGAAGGCAGGGTGCCGGAGTGTCGCGGCACCCTGCCGGTTTCAGGCGTTACGGGCACTAGGCTTCGGTGTTATCCTCTGCGCTCTCGTCCGCATCGCCCTTGGTGGTCTTGCGGCTCTTGATGCCGTAAGCGGTCGCGCAGCCTGCGGCAATCAGGAGGATGCCGATGGCGATGGCGATGTTCGTCATGTCAACGCCGGTCTTTCCGTAGGTGGAGCCTGCCGGGGTCGAGGTGACGGTCACGGACTGTCCCTCGTCGTTGATATCCTTATGCTCCGCCACGGTAACGTCCGTGGTCTTGCCGTCGATATCGCCCTGTTTGGTCAGCTCCTCGAAGACAACCAGTGTATGACCGTCGAGGGAGGTTGCATCGAACTCGCCGAGGTTGATGGAGACCGTGCCGCTCTCACTGTTCGGCGTGAACTTGAGTTCGGCGGTCACGCCCTTATCGGCAACCTTCAAAGGCTCGCCGGTCTTCTTATCCATGAGCGTGGCATGGAGCGTGTACTCCTTGCCGGGGATAAGACCCTCGTACTTCACCTCGTCGGTGATGACGGCATCTTTGCCAGCCATCAGCTCATGGTCACCGTCGGACTTGTCGGTCGCGGTGGTACCGATGGTACTCGGGGCGAGCTTCACCGTCTGTCCCTCGTTGTCCTTATCGCATTCGCTCGCGACGATGGAAACGGGAGTCTCATCGGAAGCGTTCTCAATGCTGCCCTTGAACATGACCTCAAAGACCACGAGGTTCTTGGTCTCGCCGGACAGGCGGTCGATAACGTCGTTGGAGTTGAAGGTGTAGTCCATGTCGATGGAACCGGACTCCTTCTCAGGGGTGAACTCCGCCGTCTTGTAGACAAGGCAGGAGAGGAGGTCTTTGTTCTCCTCGGCATATGCCTTGACCTTAGCGAGGTCGATGGAAGCGGTCGGGAGCTTCTTTGCGTTCGACCAGTCGATACCGTTATCGGTAACCTCGACCTCATCGGCCTTGTAGGTCTCCTCGATATTACGGACGAAGCTTGTGCCGCCGTCTGCGGTGGCGCTGCCGCTACCCTCCAGACCGGTGAGCTTCCAAGTGCCGTCTTCCTGCTCGGTGAGAGTCTGGGTGTCGGTCTTGACAGTCCAAGTGCCGTCCTCGTTCTCGGTGCGCTCGGAAGCATCATAGGTGTAGGAACCGTCCGCGTTCTTGACGATGGCGGCACCGTTGCCCCAGTCCTTGTCCTTAACCTTGATGGAGTAGGTGTTCGACTGGAAGCCGAGCACGTTCATCAGGCCGGAGGTGAACTTGGTGAGGTCATCCTCGGTATACTTCTTCGTACCTTCGCCAGTCAGCACGGGAAGACCGGTCTTTGCATCCATCAGGATACCGGCCATGGTGTAGGCCTTGCCGGTGAGCACATGGTCGTACTCCACCTTGTCGGTGACGGTGGACTCGGCATCGGCGATAACGGTCTTGTCACCATCGAGCTTGTCCGTGGCTGTGGTGCCAATCTCGGAAGTGTGCATGGTGACCGTCTGGTCTTCATCCTCGATATCGCTATGGGAAGCAATCTCCTTGTCCTTGTAGGACAGGGACTCGAAAGCGACCACCGGCGTGTTGTCTTTCAGAAGCGACCCATCGAAGGTGAAGGTCACATCGACGGTGCCGTAGGTGTCATCGGGAACGAACTCGGTCTCGGCTGTGACGGGGTTGCCGTCGGCATCGAGGAGCTGCTTCTTGGAGACCTTGCCGTCCTTGTCGGTGACCTTCTCGTAGAGGGTGCCGGAAACCTTGTAGGTCTTGCCGGGTGTGACGTTCTTGTACTTCACGGTATCGACGATGGTGGCATCACCCTCGCCGATGAGGTTCTTGTCCGCATCCAAGCCGTCTGCGGCGGTGGTGGAAAGCGTGGGCTTCGTGATGGTGACGGTCTGGGACTTGTCCTCGATATCGGCATGGCTCGCAAGTTCCTTGCCGTTCAGGGACAGGGACTCGAAAGCGACCACCTTGTCCTTGGCCTTGAGGTCGGATGCGTCGAAGGTGAAGGTCACATCGACGGTGCCGTAGGTGTCCTCGGGAACGAACTCGGTCTCGGCGGTGACGGGGTTGCCGTCGGCATCGAGGAGCTGCTTCTTGGAGACCTTGCCGTCCT
>ENA-ORMN01001886-ORMN01001886.1-human-gut-metagenome-genome-assembly--contig:-NODE-1886-length-19420-cov-3.683036_pt1 | contig 19420 bp, 15 predicted proteins | sample MGYA00242102_ERZ508993 | MGnify/ENA primary metagenome ERZ508993 (study PRJEB26280, sample SAMEA2338770) | human gut metagenome | biome: human gut; feature: human-associated habitat; material: faeces...
CCGCATTCATCCCCTTGTCCCCGAATTTCTTTTCGAGCCACTTTTCAAATTTCGAGGGCTCTTCCTCTTCCTCGCCGCCCACTTTATCCGCCGAAAGCGTCAGCGCCTTCATACCGAGGCGCAGGGTATCCACCATAGAGAACACGCCGCGTATAAACGGCTTTTTCAAAATGGGGTATTTTTCGCGCAGCGACGGCGTGGAAACCTCCTCCGTTGTAATATTTCCGGCTTCGTCACAAAAAGCCGCTACGTTTTTCTTCGGGCCAACCATCAAAATGCCCTCAAGCAAGGCCTGCCCGCCGATAGATGTTACGCGTTTTGCCATTCTTTCTCCTTTTGCTTATAAACAATATTTAATCCTGTTTTCTCTCCACGACCTGCACCTGCGCGGTGGCAGTGGGAATCTGCGTTGTATTGGAAAGCTCGGGATTCATCTCAAGCTTTTTCATGGTCGGTATCGTGATGATGACCGTGGTGCCCATGCCTTCTTCGCTGTCAATATCAAGCGAGCCGGAGTGCAGCTCCATGATCTCATTTGCGACGGCGAGGCCAATGCCGTTGCCGCGCACATTTTGGTTTGCTTTGTAGAACTTCTTTTTGACGTTTGGCAGATGCTCCGCCGGGATGCCGCAGCCACTGTCCTTAATGATGACGCGGATAAACCCGTCGTCCTCATACGCGGAAACGCGTACCGTACCACCGGGATTCGTGTATTTCAAAGCGTTGTCGATGACGTTGATGAACACCTGCCGCAGGCGATTCACATCGCCCAAAATCGGCGAAAGCATCGTGTCTTCCTCATCGTAAATGAGGTTTTTATGCTCCGTTCGCGCGCGGTCGGTGAACATGTACACGGCCTCATCCAGCTCCGCCAAAAGATCGATCTTCTTGAGGATCAGCCGCATTCTGCCGCTTTGCATGCGGGAAAAATCCAGAAGCTCCTCCACCATGCCGGAAAGGCGTTCTGCCTCGCGCACGATGACGTTCATGCCCTTATCATACGTTTCGCGGCCGATGCCGCCTGTTTGCAGCGTTTCCGCCCAACCCTTAATAGCCGTCAGCGGCGTGCGCAGCTCGTGCGAAACAGAGGAAATGAAGTCGTTTTTCATTTTTTCCGCTGTGCCAAGCTCTGCCGCCATGTCGTTGATGGAGTCGCACAGTGCACCGAGCTCGTCGTCCTTCTCTTTCTTGACGCGCACGTCAAAATCGCCCTTTGCAATTTTTTCCGCCGTAGCATTGAGTTCCCGAATAGGCGTGATAATAGACCGCACAAAATAGATGCCCGAAAGCGTGACGAGCACCAAAATAAGCACGCCGATACCAATCAGGACCAGCACAACATACGTAATCTGTCGGTCTGCGCGCTCCATAGAGACGATGTACCGCACCGCGCCGAGCACCGCGCCGTTTGCGCCGCGTGCCACGCGCGAGACGGCCATGACCTTCTCGCCGCTTGCGAGCTTGCCGATCCAATAGCCGTACCCGTTTTCGCTGTGCAAGGCACTTTCAAAATCGGGCTTGCTCTGGTTTTGGTCCGGCGCAAAGCCGGAGGAGGTAGACAAAATGCTGCCCGAACGCGAGACCGCCATGACCTCCATGAGGTCTTTATCCGGAAAATTTTCGGTGTAGCTTCTGGCTGCAGCGTTAAACTCGCTTACGGTTTTCATGCTGCCGGAAAGCACGGTGGGCAGCTCGTCGCTGCGGCCGATGAGCGTCATTTGTATGCCGTTATAGGCATAGCTCTGCACAACGAAAGAAAGCGCCGCAATACAGGCTGTAAATAATAAAATCATCACACCGAGGCTGTTAAACAGCCAGCGTCTTGCGATACCTTTTTTGAACACGCGCTTTCCTCCTTTCTGTGCTTCTTTTTGTGGTTACCAGTATTTTTAAATGACTTGCCCTGCAAGTCATCAGAAAACCCATGCAACTGGGTTTTCTGCGGTTCAACAGTCCACCGGACTGTTGAACCTACTTTCCTAGTTTTTTATTAGGCAAAAAGATTTCGTCGTCTGCGGACGACGCCTCAGGGCCTTGCCCCGAGACCCCATAAACTTTCTGAAGAAAGTTTAATCAAAGACTTCATTCGTTTGCTTTCACGCAACCTTTTGATTACTTATCCCACCGATAGCCGATGCCCCACACGGTGACAACATGTCTCGGGTTCGAGGGCTCGTCTTCGATCTTCATTCTCAATCTGCGAATATTCACGTCTACGATTTTTTCCTCACCGACATATCCGCTGCCCCAGACGTGCTTTAGAATTTCGGAGCGTTTTAACGCCTTACCGGCATTTGAGATGAAGTATTCCATGATCTGAAACTCCACCTGTGTCAGCTCCACGGGGTTGCCGTCTTTTGTGAATGAGCGGTTGCGCAGGTTCAGCACGAAGCGGCCGGAGCGCAGCTCTTCGGAGAAATTTGGCTCTGCGGCTCTCGTAAACTGTGCCACACGGCGGTAAACGGCATCCACGCGCGCCACGAGTTCTGAGGGGCTGAACGGCTTCGTCACATAATCGTCCGCGCCCATCATCAGACCCGTCACCTTGTCCATTTCCTGCGTTTTCGCCGTCAGCATGATGATGCCGATGGTCGCGTTTTTCTGTCTTAATTCCTTACATACGGCAAGGCCGTCCAGACTGCCGGGCATCATGATGTCCAGCACGGCCACGTCAAAATCGCCGCCGGCCTGCTCGTACACGCGCAAGGCTTCCTCACCGCTTGCGGCTTCCACGCAGTCGTACCCCGCGCGCTTTAAATTGATGACCACAAACTCGCGGATATTCTGCTCGTCCTCTGCCACCAATATCTTTTTCATGTTCGTTTCCCCTTTCTGTCCCCCATTTTCAGTCTATATTTATTCCAGCACTTCAAATCCGCTTTGCAGCGTTTTTTCGTCGCTTTCCGCCATGGAATCGTCCAAAATGCGCAGCACATACACGCGCCCGGCGGAGCTGCTCAACAGAATATCTTCGTCATCCTGTTCTTTTTCCGCCCAGTCTTCCTCCGTATATACCCGAATGGAGAACTTGTCCTCCCGACCGAGATAATTGCCGTTAAAGCCGATCTGTGTATACGTAAAGAATGTCGCTGTGCGGGTCACGGTGTCATTTTGGCAGCCGTAGTTATCCTCGCTGCTCGGCAAAAACAGGTTGTAGTTTTCCGCCGTATTCAAAATACTCGTGCACACCGGCGTCAACGTGTTGTCCTGTAAGCTATACGTGTTCCACGTGATGACATACCCGGTGGAATCTGCCGTCGTTTCGCTGCCGTTTATCGTCAACTCCGCCGTTGGAATCTCCAAAATGCCGTCCTTATTCACATCGCGCGAGACCGCTGCGGCCGCCGTTGGCCGATCCGTCGCGTTTTCTTCGTTTGACAGCGGCGAAATGAGTCTGTCCGACGCTTCGTCATACCCAATGACCTGCGTCAGCATGCGCCCGTCCGCTTTCACGCCGTCCAGCACCGCTGCGCGCCGCCAGGAATTTACCTGTGAAAAGCTTACGGAGGTGTAACGCGTCACCGCCGCATCGAGCGGCACGGTTTTGGAGACATACGGCTGGTCGCCGTCAAAGCGGTATAACCCGCCAAGCGCCATAATCTCCTCTCCGCTCGTCTGCGCCGCCTGCAAAACGAACAGCTCTTTTATATTGTCGCTGTCAAAATCCGTCAGCAGCATTTCGCTGTAAGAGACCGTTGTCATGGAGAATTCGCGGATCGTGTCTCCGTCCACATAATAAACTGAAACGCTTGCCGTCGCCGTGAGCGGATCTCCCCAGCCCACGATAATCTCGTCCATACCGTCGCCCGTCAAGTCACCGAAGAACACCTTGTCCACCTGCGTTGCCGCCGAGGTAAACCGCGCCATAGAGCTCCAAACACCGTCCGTGTTTTTCTTAAAAAATTCCAGCCGCGTGCCGCCCGCATCGCCGTTTGCACAGAAGCTCACGACCTCCGAAGTGCCGCACCCGTCTAAATCGCGCGAGATGATCGCCGAGCGGTAATCGCCGTATTTCGGGTAAACAAGCGTCACGTCACCCACGCCGCCGCCCATCAGGGCATATATCGCTTCTCTGTCTGCCGTCGTCTTTGGCGGAGACATCAGCGCTTGCGCATCAAGACCCGTCAGCTCGCTGCACCCCGAAAAAGAAAGCGCCAAAAGCATGGCGAGCACCGCTGCAAAAAGTTTTTTCAGTTTTCCGCGCATCGCCGTCACCTCCTGCGCAAATTTACAATATCAATATAAGTATAGCATATCCCCCGCACCGCCGCAAGCAGTCAGGGGCGCTTTGGCGTCATATAAAAATTAAATTTCTGTGACAGCATTGAGAAACCGGCGCGCGCGTGGTAAAATGGAGAAAATATCTCGAAAGGGTTCCGCATGAAACAAACAACGTACAATACCCGCGTGCGATGGGTGCTCGGCATTCTCATTGCGCTCACGCTTGCGTTCATCTGGAGCAACTCCATGCAGAGCCGCGCGATCTCCGGCGGCATGAGCGGCTCCTTAAAAACGTGGCTCGAGCAGCTTCTGCACACGGAAATCAGTGAATTTTTACTGCGCAAGGCGGCGCATTTTTCGGAATACGGCCTTCTGGGTGTGGAATTTTCGCTTCTGCTCGGCCTGCAGCACGATAAAAACGGCAAAAATCTCCAGCACGGGCGCAATCTTCTCGACTTTCCGCTCATCGGCATGCTGTGCGCCGTCACGGACGAGACCATTCAAATTTTCTCCGGCCGCGGTTCGCTTGTTTCCGATGTGTGGATCGACGCCGCCGGCTTTTCGACCGGATTCTTTTTGACCGTTCTGCTCTTTCTTTTTGTCAATCACTGTAAAAAAGCCGGGTAACCGGCAACCGGAAAGGATAAATACCATGAAACAGCATATTTTAAAGAAGGTTCCCCTCTTCGTCACCGTGTCCGTTCTGCTCACGTGCATCGTGTTTTCCGGCTGCGCGGGCCGCACCGTCATCACAGATGCGCAATTCAAGTCCGCCTGCGAAGCTGCCGATTGCGAAGTAACGGATGTTTCCGACCAGTTTGACAGCAGCGTCATCACAAAAGCGCTGACCGTTTCGGGCGATGATTACTCCTTAGGCTTTTTCACATTCGCTTCCACGGACAGCGCCAAAACGAACTACGCGCAGATGCTTTCAAGCGTCAGGACCTCCGAGGGCAAGGCGGTCGATTCCAGCGAATACAACCGCTACACGTATAAAGGCGACGACCTCACAACGGTACTCTACCGCAACGGCACCACGATTCTTTTCGCCACCGGCGCGGATAAGGACACTGTAAATAAAGTCGTAACAGCGCTGGGACTTTAACCGTTAAAGGCTCGTCGGCAAAACCGACGAGCCTTTAAAAATACCTTGCCATGCGGGCAGCGGCGTTCGGGATGAATGTTTCCGCCCGCTCTGCTATATAAGCCGCCGTCAGCGTACCCGCGCCGACGTACTCCCCATACTCCGTAAACAGGCTGCGCGCCGCGATGCGCTCTGAAAACCGCACCGTCACGCACAGGAAAAACCGGCTGCCGATCCGCCCCAGCGCCGAAGAAAGAACATGGAGCGTGTGTACGGCACGCTCCACCGCATCCATCAAATGCCCCACGGTCTCAAAGCAAAACGTCAGCGGCACGGGCGGCGAAACGATACGAATGCCACCACCCCCTTTCCGTTCCCAAGGCACACCCGCAGGTGTATCTTAAACCAGTTTACGCCAAAGGCAGGTACACCGTGCCGATTTTTCTTTGAAACCTTGACATTTTCTTTTTACGTTCTGATCATTACCAAAGTTAGTTATTATCTGACATCGGTGAAACGCTGAACCGGCCGCGCCCCGATGTGACCCGTACCGTAAAGGAAATAGAGCAAAAAGACTACCTGCAAAAGACCGCTTCCGAGGAAGACGGTCGCGTGACCTACATTTCCGCAACGAAAGCTTCAGCGGTAATGTAACCGGCATGTTAAACACCGGCAAAACAGACGTCCCGTCAACAGCGGCACAGGCACATGCAAAGTCAGCACACTCAGCGGCAGTATCCGCATTAAAATCGCAGAATAACGTAAAAAACTCTCTCGGCTGCGCCGAGAGAGATTTTCAATTTCGAACCTTATTTTACTTTATTTCTGAACTTCGGTACCAACACGGTGGCGAGCACCCAGAACAGCTCGTAGATGACGAGCGCAAATGCGGAAATCTGCTCCACGCCCGCAACGAACGTGAGGAACGCCACAAGCACAAAGCCGATGACAACCGCCGCGTTCTGCATGGCGACGATGAAGCTGATGTTCTTCTTTTCATCAATGCACGTGGAAACAAGACTCATCATGGATTCCACACGACCCTTTGTGGCGGCATAGGCATCCACGCGGTCCGCAGTGTCGTTCACAAGGTGGTCTGCCGGGCCGTCTTGGCCCGCGCCGATGACATTCACCGCCGTGGCATCAATGCCGAACAGGCGCGAAATGAACTGCGGCGTAAGGTTCGGGTCTGCCGAACGCAGAATGAGCGAAACGCCGTTCATTTCCATGTTCTGCAGCTCCGCTTTCTTCTTACGGTCTGCGTTATAGGTCAGGATGAACATGGCGTAAAGCTCGCCGCCCATTGCAACGTACAAGATCTGTCGGCTGCCCGTCGTGTACTGACTCTCCACATTTTGCTCCGGCGCTTCCACACCGTGCGCAGTCAAAAGCGTGCGGGAGCCGATGAGCACCTCTTTGCCGTCCACCGCGCCCACAACGCCGTTTCCGGCCTCAAATGCGGCTTTTTCGACCTCTGGAAGCTCGCCCTCGTGCTCGCTGAACACCTGCTCGAACACGCCGCAAAGCGGGCCGCCGAGCTGCTGCACCAACGTGCCGGCAGCCAAAACGGCTTCTTCAAGGCCCTCCTGCTTAAACGGCTTCACCCCGTTCAAAACGACCGTGCCGCGCGGGAAAAGCTCTGTAGAATCAACCAGAACGGCATTTACGGCGCTCATGCGCTTGATACCTTCATAGCCGGAGACCATCGCGCCGCGGCGGCGCAGACGGTGGGAAAGACGGCTCACCGGCAGGTTTACGGCCAGCATGTTCATCACCGCTACACACACGCAGCAGGAAGCCGCCAAAGCCGTAATGGCAAGGGACGCATCTTTCGTGATGACAAGCGCCACCACGCACAGAAGCAGTGAGGAAATGAGGCCCACCGGCGCCAAAACCTGCGAAGAGGTCTCTGCCGGGTCCGGCTCATAGGAAATTTGTAAGAAGCGCTTTAAGAAGCCCGCTTTCTGCTGATACGCGATTGCAGGCTGCGAAATGACGGAGGAACCCGCCATTTTTAAAGACGTGTTGTAATCGTCAAATACGCGCACCGCATATTTCTGCTCGCGGGAAGACACAAAGCGGAAATTCGAGTGGATGCGGCGCAGCATCGTCAGCTTACCGACGGTATTCAGGAACAGAATGCCCGCCGCAATACCGGCGTAAAGGTGGATTTTACCCATGCTGAGCGCAGCCGGCGCAAACAGCGTACAGAGCGTCTGCACAAAAACCGCTACACAAGCTACCGCAGCGGCAGAATCCGAATTCGCGCGGAACTCAAACAGTGCCTTCAGACCGTTTAAAATCGTTTTCGCGCAGAAGCCGATGGCCACTAGCAGCAGCACAAGCGATAAGATGGTGTAGCCCACTGCACCGGCGGTCTCCGTGTTATTGGCATTGAAGCCGGATTCCGCAATGAGTGACGCCAAAATGAGCACTGCAGTGCTCACGCCCGTTGCAAGCATGCGGATTGTCAGCTCGCGCATCGTCGTGCGCAGGTCGTGCGCCACGCTCTTTGCGTCTGCCGGGCCGGTGTAATCGTCGATGAGCTCGTCGCTGTTTTCGGCAGCTTCCGTGTTTTCGGGCGCTTCGTCCGGCTTTTCCGCAAAGCGAATTTTAAAGCGGTGCGCACCGGCCGCACTGACGTTCTCGTCGTCGGAATATACGCGTGCTTCGCTCAGCAGTGCACTTTGCAAAACATCCGCGTTGATGATGTGCACCGGCAAGTCGCGCTTTCTGTACTGCGACACGTCCGTTACCGGCACGGAGATCTTCTGCTGCGCAGGCTCTGCCGCTTCTTCGCCGGCGTTCTCGGCGCTTTCCGCAGCCTGCACATTTTCCGCTTTCGGCGCTTGTGCTTCGGGCAGCTGCTCGCCGGAAGCAATGTCCATGCCTTCTTCCGCCTGCGGCTCTTCCTCCGGCTCCGGGCCATTGCTTGAAATATCCTTAAACGCCATCTCGGGCGCGTCACTTTCTTCCGTTTTCGGCGCTGCCGCAGCCTGCTGCTCGGCATTTTGCACCTGTGCAGCCTGCTTTGCCGCGTTTTCCGCCTGCACAGATTCCAGAATGCGGCGCACGGAATCCTCACTCACCTCCGGCACCACCTTTGCCTGCTGCAAACCAAACGTCTCATTTTCAAGGTCAAGCTTAATCTCCATCGTGTGCGTCTGCGCGTCCTGCAGCATCGCCGTCTGGAAATTCTGCACCTTGTCCTTCGTCTTTTTGTTTTCCGGCACCACAGCGTTCGGGTCATTCATCGCAACGGAGACCGGCACCGGGGCCACAATGCCCAGCTCGTCTTCCACAGCGGAAAGATCCACACCGGCCGTCTCTACGGCCTCGGCCACACGACGGCGACGCTCTTTCTGCAGGCGCTCAAAGTCCTTTGCCACTTCGTCGTCAAGCTCCGCGGTGTTCTCGTCAAACAGCTTGCGATAGCCCTCGTCCTGTGTGGAAATCTCCCCTGTGGCATCAAACCCGCGGGTGTATTCGTCAATCGGTTTTAACTGGATGCCGTAGTACATGTCTTCGGCTTCGTTAAAAACCTCTTTCTGCTTCTTTTCGCGGCGGCGCGCCCAAAAACCTTTTTTCTCTTTCTTCTCTTTTTTGTTCTTCTTTTTCTTTCCGGGCTCTTCTTCCTCCTCGTAGGTATCCCACGGGGAGTCTTCTTTCACCTCCACCGGCTGCGGTTCCGCTTCCGGCGCGGGCTGTGCTACCTCTGCCGAGGCTTCCTCTACGGGCTGCTCCGTTTTAGGCTCCGTCACAGCGTCGGGTTCTTCCGTCACCTCGGGCGTTGTTTTTTCCGACTCTTCCGGCGTATTCGGCTCTGCCGCATAAGCAGGTTCCACAGAGTTCTGCGCAAAACTCAGCGCACGCGCACCGTGCAGAAAGCTGAACTCCCCCGTTTCTTCCGGCGCGCCGTTGGCTTTCGCCTTGCGCTCCGCTTCCAATATCTCGTCCACCGAGAATTTGTTCTCATCGTTCATGGTTTTGGGTCCTTTCTTTTTCGCCTCAGCCCTTGGCCTTGATGCCCGCGCGCTGCCGCGCAATCTCATAGCAAAGCACGCCGCAGGCCACCGAAGCGTTCAGCGAATTGATTCTGCCCTTCATCGGCAGAGAAACGATAAAATCCGATTTTTCTTTCACAAGTCTGGACACGCCGAAGCCTTCGGAGCCGACAACAAGCGCTGCCGGGCCGGAGAAATCGGTTTGGCACCAATTCGTGCCGTCCATATCCGCGGCGTATACCCAAACGCCGCGCGCTTTGATCTCCTCAAGAAATACCGCAATATTCGTCACACGCGCCACGGGGACGTATTCCACCGCGCCCGCAGAAGCCTTGCCGACCGCCGCCGTAAGGCCAACGCTGCGGCGCTTCGGGATAACAACGCCGTGTGCGCCCGCGCATTCCGCCGTTCTGAGAATCGCACCGAGGTTATGCGGGTCCGCAATCTCGTCGCACACAAGGATAAACGGCGGCTCATTTCGGCTTTCCGCCAGCGCAAAAATATCCTCCACCTCGGAGAACGCGTGCACCGCCGCCATGGCGATGACACCCTGGTGGTTTTCGCCGCCGCACATGCCGTCCAGCTTACGGGAATCTACTTCCTTTACCGGGATGCCCGCCTGCTTTGCCATGCGGAGAATGGACGATACCGAACCGTTTTTCTCCCCGCGCCGCACAAGGATGCTGTCAATGGGTCTGCCCGCTTTAAGCGCCTCCGTAACGGCATTGCGCCCTGCTATGACATCTCTTTCTCTCTCGTTTTCCATGAACAAACCTATTCCTTTCCGCGGCTTCAGAACACGTCTGCGGCCGAAATTCGCAATACTATCGCAGTATATAGTAGATTATAGCATACTTATATTTGCCATTGCAACCGAAACGCGCAATTTAGCGCGGTTTTTGCAGGCGGTTTTTGCGCCTAAAACCGCCGTGTTTTTGGGCAGTTTTTTCGCCGCGCTCTTTTCGTCATTTTGACGGTGCTTTTGCGTGTTCATTTCGCTTGGCATAATTATTCATTCGGGTTGCATATCTTCTCACATCTTGCTGTATATGAGCCGGCCTTTACATTTATACAATCTGTAATATGCACGGCAGAAGTATACACACAGCGAGCTTTCCACAGCGTTTTCCGTTTAAGCTGTGGAAAACTCTGTGGAAAGTGTTAAAAACCCGCTTTCGGTGCTCTTTTTACTTTCCACAGCTTTTCACAATGCAAAATATTATGTAAACTATTCCGTCGAAAATACCACTTTTTACCGTTTTTTCACAGAATACTCACTATAAACCGTGTGTAAAATTTGCGTGAAAAGCCTTGTGTTTGCCCGAAAAAATGTCCCTATATATGGTGTTTTTACGAAAAACAGCGTTTTTATTCCAAATTAGAACTATTTAGGCGAAATCCTGGGCGGCGAGATTTTCCGTTTAAGCACATTTTGTGAAAAAAAGCAAGGCGGCAGGCTTTACACGGTTGTTTTTTCACCTAAAATCGTGTAAAATGAAAATAGCGAGCAGAAAGACACCGGAAAGCTGCGCACTTTTTAGACGTGTCCCACAAAAAAGCGGGGCCGCACAAACCGTAAGCCACGGCAATTAAAACAAAAGACATTTTTCGGATAAACATGCACTGTATACAACTATAAGAAAAGAGGAACCCAAAATGCGTGAAGACATTTGCTCTATACCGATCAGTGAAATTTTCGAGCCGAAGGACGGCTGTCCGTTCTGCCGCATGCGCGACATGCTCGAGGACCGCATGGCCACCTACATTACCGGCGCGGCCATGATGGAGCCCGACGTGCGCGTGGAAACGAACCGTCTCGGCTTCTGCCACCAACATTTTGAGCAGATCTTACAGCGCGGCAGCCGCCTGTCCGTCGCCCTTATTCTCGAAAGTCTCTTAGACGAAGCCGGCAAAGAGATCCTGCCCGAGGACGACAAGCTCGCGCCGAAAAAAATTCTCGCCGCCGCAGATCGCCGTGCGCACAGCTGCTTTGTCTGCGAAAACGTTGAGAAAAACATGCAGCACCTCAGCGCCACGGTTATCAAGCTCTGGCAGAGTGAGCCGGAGTTCCGCACACTGTACAGCGAGCAGACGCACATCTGCCTGCCGCATTACAGCTTCATTTTGGCTGCTGCGCAGAAAATGCCGCGTAAAAACTTTCAGCCGTTTGCGGCAGAAACCAAGCGCCTTGCGAAAAACTATCTCGATACCGTCAAGGCCGACACCACCCATTTCTGCCGCATGTTCGATTACCGCAATGCGGGCGGCGACTGGGGCAATTCCCGCGATGCCACTGAGCGCGCCATCACGTATTTGACGAGCCGAGAGCCCACCGTCACCACCAAAACGGAAGGCAAAAACCGTTGATGCGCTTCACCCCGCCCGATGGCGTTTTAAACCTCGCCCAAACGCTCGACTGCGGGCAATCGTTCCGCTTTTATCCCGTCACGCTCGAAAACAACATTCCCGCATGGCGCGGTGTGGCATTTTCCCGCGGGCTGACCGTCTATCAAGATGAAAATAACGACCTCGTTTTAGACTGCACCGAGCAGGAATTTCGTGACATTTGGTTTGATTATTTCGATTTTAACACAGATTACAAAAAGTCCCGCGAAGTGCTTTCCGCTCTGCACCCCGCGCTGAAAGAAGCCGCCGAATTCGCGGGCGGCATCCGCATTTTAAAGCAGGAGCCGTTTGAGGCGCTGTGCTCGTTCATCATCTCGCAGAACAACAACATTCCGCGCATCAAGGGCATTATAGAGCGCTTGTGTCTGCATTTCGGCGAGCCGTTTCTTTATCATAACGAGACCCGCTACGCATTCCCGACACCGAAAAAATTGGCCTCCTGCATGCCGGAAGACCTCGCTCCGCTGCGCGCGGGCTTTCGCGCGAAATATCTCATTGATGCCGCAAAGCGCATCGCTTCCGGCGAGATCGATTTAGAAGCCGTGCGCAAAATGCCGCTTCCCGATGCCAAAGCGAAATTGCAGACGATTTCAGGCGTCGGCCCAAAAGTCGCGGACTGCGCTTTGCTCTACGGTCTGCACCGCACAGAATGCTTCCCAATGGACGTGTGGATGAAGCGCGCCGTATCGCTTTTGCCGAGGCTTTCCCCCGCAGATTTCAGTGAAAACGCCGGCATCGCGCAGCAATATTTATTCCACTATGTGCGCATGCACCCCGAGCTTTTCAAATAAATAATTCGTCCGGGACCGGCGGCAGGTCATCGGGTATCGCCGCCATACTTCTTTTTATGATCTTCGCCATTTCTTCCGGCGTTTCCGGGCAGCCGTACAAAAGCCATTTGCGCGTCACGGCAAAGTACCCCGCTTTCACAAATTCAAAATGATATTCCATGCAGTGCTCGCTCTCGATGCCGAGCCGCCGAAAAAAAGGCTTGAAGACGTTTTCAAACAGCGTCTGATAGCCTTTTTCCAGTTCTGCCGTGCCGAATTTCTCAAAATATGCCCGGTAAAACGCCCTGTCGCGCTTTGCCTCGCGCAGCGTCGCCGCCACATATGCTTCGGAGAAGATATTCGGGTCGCCGTGCATCTCTTCGTGTATCCGCTCTACGGACTCCGTCCATTTCTCCCCTACGGTCGCTGTTATCAGCGCGGGTATGTCCGCATAGTGCAGGTAAAACGATGAGCGGTTGATGCCCGTCGCCTCACAAATTTCCCGCACGGAAATTTGATTTGTTTTTTTATTGAGCACCATTTTCGTAAACGCCTTGCGGATGCGCCGGTCGGTCTCCGCAAAGCCGCATTCGCCCGCAAAAGTCGAAAATCCCCTCTAAAAATCAACTGAATTTTCATATTCTGTCCATGACTTTTTCCCGCGCTTCTGTTATACTTTAATATAGAAACCAACGCAATATAAGGAGACGGTACGATGGGCGCATTTGTAGAATTTGGAAATGTATCGAAAATTTATAAAACCGGCGACGTAGAGGTGCACGCCTTAACCGATGCAAGCTTTGAAATTCAAAAGGGCGAATTCTGCGTCATCGTCGGTGAATCCGGCGCGGGAAAAACGACGCTTTTAAATATCCTCGGCGGCATGGATACGCTGTCTAAAGGCACCGTCCGCATGGACGGACGCGACATCAGCCACTTTAACCGCACCCAGCTTGAAAACTATCGACGCTATGACATCGGCTTTGTCTTCCAGTTTTATAACCTTATCCCGAATTTAACGGCGCTCGAAAACGTGGAAATTGCGGCACAGCTGTGCACCGATGCCATCCCCGCCGAAGACGTGCTCCGCGCCGTCGGTCTCCATGACCGCATGCAGAACTTTCCCGCACAGCTCTCGGGCGGTGAACAGCAGCGTGTTTCCATTGCCCGCGCACTTGCCAAAAAGCCGAAGCTCCTTCTGTGCGACGAGCCCACCGGCGCACTCGATTACGAGACCGGCAAATCTATTTTAAAGCTTTTGCAGGATACCTGCCGCCGCGACGGCATGACCGTCGTCATCATCACGCACAATGCGGCGCTTGCCGCCATGGCAGACCGCATCATCCGCGTAAAAAGCGGCCACATTTACTCCGTTCGCATGAACGAGCACATCACGCCCGTGGAACAGATTGAATGGTAACGCGAAGGGAGCCGGAAAACGCATGACAAAAGCACTCAGAAAAAACACGCGGCGCAGCATTTCGGGCAGCCTTGGGCGGTATATCGCTATCCTGCTCATCATTATGCTGGGTGTAGCGTTTCTCACGGGTCTGCGAGATACCCGTCCCATCATGTCCGCCACCGAGACCGCCTATGTGAAAAATACGAAACTCTACGATCTTCGCCTCATCTCCACCATCGGCTTTGATGCGGACGACGTTGCCGCCGTGCAGAAAGCCGACGGTGTGGTTGCCGCCGCAGGCAGTGTAAATGCCGATTTCATCTGGCAGCATGACAACAAAGAGCGCGTTTACCGTGCACATATGCTGACAGATAACATCAACGAGCCTGTGCTCACTGCCGGACGTATGCCTGAAAACGGCAGTGAGTGCCTTATAGATTCCAGTCGCTTTTCGGAAGGCATGATTGGACAAACGATCGAAATTTCCGACTCCAACGACGAAGATACGAAGAAAAACTTCAAATACAGCACCTACACCGTGGTCGGCCTTGCAGATTCTCCGCTGTACATTCACACGCTGCGCGGCACCACATCGCTTGGTGACGGCACGCTGCAGGGCTTCGTTCTCATCCCGGAGGACGGCTTCGATTTCGAGTATTACACAGAATTATACGTTACCTGCACCGATGAATTCCCGCTATACAGCGACGATTACGACGATTACATCGATACATTCTCCGATACTGTCGAAGCCGCCGCCACCGCTTCCGTCAACGCGCGTTTTGATCGTCTCACGTCCGACGGCAAAGCCGAAATTTCAGACGCCGAGAACGAACTGAACGACAAAAAAGCCGAAGCCGAAACAGAGCTTGCCGACGCCAAAGCACAGCTTGACGATGCAAAAGAGACCATCACCTCCGGCGAAACGGAGCTTGCCGACGCGAAAAAGCAATTGGACGATGCCAAAGTACAGTTGAATGCAGGTGCAGAGCAGATTCAGCCCGGCTTCACTTCGTGGGAAAGCGCCCTGCAAAGCGGCTTTGACGCATATTACAGCGGCAAGCAGCAATTAGAGGATGCCCTTGCGGAGAGCCAGGCGCAGATCGACGCCGGTTACGCGCAGCTGCAGGAAAACGAAAAGCTCTACACTGAAAAATATGCCGAATTCACGTCCGGCAAAGAGCAGTATGAATCGGGTCTTGCCGCCGCAAAGGACGCCCGCACACAAATTGATGCCGCACGCGCCGACTTAAACGAGAAAAAAGCGCAGCTCACGGCGGGCTTTACCGCACTCGACGAAGCGCAGGCGCAGCTTGATGCCGTAAAAGATATGCTTGACCCGGCAGAAGCCGAAGCGCAGCAAACGGCGCTCGATACGCAGCGCGCCGCTTTGAATCAAAATCAGACGCAGCTCGACGATGCCGAAGCCGTATTAAACGAACAGGATGCCGCCCTCACCGCGCAGGAAGCGCAGCTCACAGAGACCGGCAAGCAGCTCGATGAAGCCGAAACCGCTCTCTCGCAAATGCGCACGCTGCTCGATGTCGGCCAAAACGATTACACCGACGGCATAGCACAACTTGAATATCAGAGAAAAACGCAAACCGCAAAGCTTGACGAAGCGTATAACTCGCTCATCACGTTTCAAAACGGCATCAAAGAATACAACGAGGGCCTCTCTTCGTACAACGACGGCGTAAAAGAGCTCGCCGACGGCAAAGCCGAATACGAAGACGGCCTTAAAGACTACGAGGACGGCAAAAAGGAATTTGACGAGCAAATTTCCGACGCCGAACAGAAAATCGCCGACGCCAAACAAGAGCTCGCCGATTTAAAGAAGCCAGAGCTCTACGTTTTAACGCGCGACACAAACGCCGGCTACGTCTCATTTGAAAGCGACTCCACCATTGCCGAAAAGCTCTCGGGGCTCTTCCCCATTTTCTTCTTCCTCATCGCGGCGCTCGTCTGCTCCACCACCATGACCCGTATGATCGACGACGAACGCACACAGATCGGCACGCTCCGCGCGCTCGGATACAGCCGCGGCTCCATCCTCGCAAAATACCTGCTCTATTCCGGCAGCGCCGCCGCACTCGGCTGTGTCATCGGCTATTTTGCGGGCGGCTATGTTTTCCCGTTCGTCATCTGGACGGCCTACGGCATGCTGTATAGCATTCCGGGCTTCGTCATACTGTATGACCCCGTGCTGTTTGTCATCGCGCTTGCGGCGTCGCTTTTATGCTCGGCGGGCACCACATATTTAGCCCTGCGCATCGAGATGCAGAACATGCCTGCAAATCTCATCCGCCCGAAGACCCCGGCCGCCGGAAAACGCATTTTCCTCGAGCGCATCACGCCGCTGTGGAAGCGCCTGAAATTCCTGCACAAGGTCTCCCTGCGCAACATTTTCCGCTTTAAAAAGCGCATGATTATGATGATTCTCGGCATTGCGGGCTGCACCGCGCTGGTGCTCACCGGCTTCGGTATCCATGATTCCGTCGCGAACATTGCAAACTTCCAGTTTGATGATATTCAAAAGTACGATGTCAGCGCCCAATTCTCCGATACGCTGACCGAAGATAAAATCAACGAAGTCGAAAGCGACCACAAATCGGAACTTGACGCCGCCACCGCCGTGCAGATGACCTCCGGTGACGTCACAGGCGACAGCATCACAAAATCCGCTTACATCGTCGCGTCCGACGACCCCGCCATCACCGACATTTTCGATCTGCATATCGACGGCGAGACCGTACCCTACCCCGGCAAAGGCGAAGTGCTGCTCACCGAAAAACTCGCCGAGCTCACCGATATCAAAACCGGCGATACCGTCACCGTCTCCGTTTCGGATACGGAAAAAGCCGATCTCAAGGTCGCGGGTTTAGTTGAAAACTACGTGCAAAATTACCTCTACATGACGGGCGAAACGTACGCCATGGTCGCCGATAAGGGCTACGAGCCGAAAACACTCCTGCTGCGCGTAAACGACAGCGCAGACGAATATGCGCTTTCCGCCGCACTCTCCAAAACGGACGGCGTATCCTCCGTTTCCGTCGTCACCGATACGCGCAATATGATCGACCAAATGATGCAGAGCCTAAACTATGTCGTCGCGCTCGTGCTCATTTCCGCCGGCGCACTCGCGTTCATCGTCCTGTTTAACCTCGGCAACATCAATCTGACCGAACGCGTCAGGGAAATTGCCACCATCAAGGTGCTCGGTTTCCATTCCGGGGAAACCGGCGCGTATGTGTTCCGTGAAAATATCATTTTGTCCATGATGGGCATCGTCGTCGGCCTGCCGCTCGGCGTTCTGCTGCACACATTTGTGCTCATGCAGATCCGCGTCGATATGGTCTCTTTCAAAGCTGTCATCGCACCCGTCAGCTTCCTTTTGACCGTTGTCATGGTCGTGCTGTTCACCGTCATCACCGACCTCGTCATGCGCAAGAAAATCGCCAAAATCGACATGGCGGAATCCTTAAAATCGATCGAATAAAGAAAAGCTACACCGCACTACTGCGCGAAAAAACGAGGTAAACATTTTTCGTAAAATTCTTGCCGCAGCTCCCTCGGTTTTCTCCGTTTTGAACTATTATGAAGCGAGCGAAAATCCTGTATAATAGAAACCGTTAAATGGTTTATATTGGAAACGCACATTCCTCCCGAATGATAACGAACAACACATTGGTAGGCTCTTTATCAAAGTGCCGCTTTCAGTTTATCATTCAGGAGGAATTTTTATGCCCAAAAACAAAGTACAGGACGCCGTTTTCACCGCTATCATGGCTATTATCATGGTCTACGGCATGATTGTCTACAATGTCGCGCTGAACACCGGCGGTGTTTCCGGCGAGACCTTTCTGCTTGCCCTGCATGAACTGCCCATTATGGCGCCGATTGCGTTTATTCTGGAATTTTTCGTCGTCGGCAAGCTTGCAAAGCGCCTCGCGTTTTCGTTCATGAAGCCTACAGACCGCCCGCAGTTCATCACCTATGCCGTTTCCATCTGCATTTGCTGCATCATGTGCCCCATCATGAGCCTTATCGCGACCATGCTTTTTAAAAACACCCACACCTTCGGCACGTTTATTCAGACATGGGGCATGAACTTCCCGTGCGCCGTGCTGTGGCAAATGTTTTACTGCGGCCCGCTCGTCCGCCTGATTTTTCGCTTGATTTTCAGGGAAAAGAAAAGTAAATAAGCATAGAAAAAATTCTCCCTCGGCTCTACAGCCAAAGGAGAATTTTCTTTATCCCGGCAAAATTTCCGCCAAAATCGCATTGGAGACCAAAAAGCCCTCCGCGGTCAGCGAGATTCGCTCGTAATCTGCATGTATCAGATTTTTCGGCAAGTGCTTACAACCTTCCAGAACCCCGTCAAACAGCGCACCGCCGTTTTCAAATCGTGTCTCGCAAATCTTTCTTTGCAGCCCCTCGGTCAGCCGAAGCGACAGCATCGCAAACTCCGAAAAACCGCCGCCCGCGCCGTCGTCTGCGGGCGCATTGCCGTTTAAAAAGCCCTCTAAATCGCGTGGGAAATAAAATCGCCTGCCCTCCATAAAGGAGTGCGCCGCGGGACCGAGCCCCAAATATTCCCCGCACCGCCAATACTGCAAATTGTGTCGGCTCTCTTTGCCCGGCCGCGCAAAATTGCTGATCTCATACTGGTCGTACCCGTGCTTTTTAAGCTCGTTTACGGCAAACAAATACTGGTCTGCCGTGCCGTCCTCATCGGGCAGATTAAGCTCTTGCTTTGCAAACGGCGTACCGGGCTCTATCTTTAAAATATACGCGGAAACATGGTCGGCCTCGAGTGCCGCGCAAAAATCGATCGAGTTTTTCAGTGTCTCCAAGCTCGAGTTCGGCAGGCCGAGCATCAAATCGACCGAAACATTGTCGATGCCCGCTTCTCTCGCCGCTTTCACCGCTTCCCGCACGGTTTCCGCCGTGTGCCTGCGGCCGAGAATTTTCAATTCCGCCTCATTTGCGGACTGCATACCCATTGAAATACGGTTGAACCCGCCGCGTTTCAGCGTTTCAAAAAATGAAACGTCTACATCCGCCGGGTTGCACTCCGTCGTGATTTCCGCGTTTTCGACAACATTAAACTGCTCTTTCACTTTTTCGAGCACGCGGCACAGTCTTTTCGCACCGAACACACTCGGCGTGCCGCCGCCAAAATATACCGTATGCAGCAGCCGTTCGCCGTATTTTTCACCGTACACTGCAAGCCGCGCACACAGCGCCGCCAAATAGCGGTCAAATACGTCGTCTTCTTCCGGCCGCGCGGAGTAGAAATCGCAATACGGGCACTTGCTTTTACAAAACGGAATGTGGATATACAGCGAAACCGGTTTATTCATCAAGCTTCAGAACCGCCATAAACGCCTCCTGCGGTACTTCTACCGTGCCCAGCTGACGCATGCGCTTCTTGCCTTCCTTCTGTTTTTCCAGCAGCTTCTTTTTACGGGTGATGTCACCGCCGTAGCACTTGGCCAAAACGTCCTTGCGCATCGCTTTAACGGTCTCG